>JABLTO010146980.1_pt1 | contig 20441 bp, 15 predicted proteins | sample 7160091 | NCBI WGS metagenome assembly JABLTO01 (sample SAMN14651225, study PRJNA627086) | human gut metagenome | isolation source: feces | host: Homo sapiens
CGCGGATCGAATCGCCGGGCGACTTGTCGTCGCCCTCGCGGTTCGTGCGCGCGGCGTTCGTGCGCGCCAACGCCCGCGCGGAGCAGACGGAGGACGCGAGCGTCAGCCAGTTTTTCCATATCCTCACGAGCGTGGAGCAGCAGCGCGGCTGCTGCGAGCTGGACGATGGCCAGTATGAGATCACGCTCTATTCCAGCTGCTGCAACGCCGACCGGGGCATTTATTACTACACGACCTATGATAACCGCCAGATCAACGGCGTGAAGCTCCATGCAGCCGACCTCGACAGCGCGCAGCTCACAGCATATCCGCTCGTAGACACGCAGCAGATCCGCTGGGAAAACTGAAAAATGCAAGGAAAAACCGGGGCATCCGCTGGGACGCCCCGGTCTGCGCGTTTCTGGCGTTTGCGCCGGTGCTTGGCAAGAAAAATCTGCGCACCGGCAGCTTGCGCGGCTGCCGGACGGCGTGCACATCAACTGCTATGCCGCGGGCGATATCGTCTCGCTCAAGACCACGACGGACGTCGGCGGGCTCAACGGCCGCTCCGGCGGCATTGCCGTGGACGATAACTGCTACTTCAACAGCGAGGCGCTTCAGAAGCAGGGCGACACCGTCAACGCGCCCGCCGTGGCCGTCGGCGGCAATGCCATCGCGCCGAAGGCCACGGCCACACGCGCGGAGCTGGCTGCGGTGCTGCACCGTTTCTGCGAAATGTTCGCCTGAGCGGACGGCACAGACTTTTGTTCCCGGCACGGGGGCGCATCCATCCGGATGCGCCCCCCCGTTTTGCGCCGTGCGCAGGAAAGCCTGCATTTTCCAGGCGGATTTTTCAATGTTGAAATTGACGCGGGGATGGGAAACTACTATAATAACAAATATTTTTGTAACATTTTAGCGGATGCTTTTTGCTTTTCCTGAAAGGATGTTTTTCATGACGACCGTTTTTGCGCCGGTCAAGCGCGCGCGGCGGCTGCGCCCGGACCCGCTGTGGCTGAGTCTGCTGCTGGCGTTTCTGGCGTATTATCTGTTGGATTTCTCTCTGCGTCTGTTTTACGGCAATATGAGCAATGTGTCGCTCTGGTCGTGGCAGCCGCTGGTGTTTACGCTGCTGTGGTCGGGTGCTATGACCGCGATCGCGGCGCTGCTGCCGCGGACGGGCCGGCGGATCTTCCTGCTGGTCACGTTCGTGACGTTTGCGCTGCTGTGTGTTGCGCACTGCGTGCTTTATCAGCTGACGGGTACGTGCTTTTCGTTTGCCGACCTCGCGTATGCCGGCGACGGCGCGCGCTTTCTCAGCGCGGCCTATTTCCGGCTCAAGGCGGGGGAGTGGATCGGCCTTGCGGTGTGTCTGGCGCTGATGCTCTGCGCTGTGATCTTCACGCCGAAGGAGCGCCCCGGCCGCCGCGGCCGGATCGTGGCCGCCGTGCTGGCGGTCGTGTGCGCGGCGGGCGTTTTGATCGTGCACAGCACGCAGCTGAACCGGGGCAACGACCAGGACCACAACGAGTATCTCGCCTGGAATGACGCCGGGAGCCACGACACGGTCAAGGACACTTACACGGAGTTTAGCAACGCCAACCGCTGTCTGATGCTGACCGGCCTGTATCAGTATACCGTGCGCGGCGCAGCCGTGACGCTCTGGCCGCAGACCACGGCGGCGGATGCGCGCATCGCGGAGCTGGACGACTATTATGCGTCCCACCCGAAGCAGGCGGCCGACACGCCCATGACCGGCGCGTTCGCGGGCAAGAACCTGATCCTGATCATGATGGAGTCGACCGACGACTGGCTCGTGACGCCGGAATATATGCCAAACCTCTGGCAGATGGAGCGGGAGGGCCTGTATTTCCCCAATTATTATTCGCCCATGTTCCTCTCGGCCGGCACGTTCAACGCGGAGTTTACGGCGAACACCGGCCTCATCGCGCCGGAGTATCATGTGCGCAATTCGTATTACACCGAGCATGCGCTGCCGTATTCGCTGGCGAACCTGTTTCGTGATGCAGGCTACCGCGCCCAGTCCTATCACGCCGCCGCCCCCGGCATTTATAACCGCGGGCAGATCCATCTGAACTTCGGCTACGAATCCTACAATGACTATGCCGATCTGGGCATGGACGACTATATGCTCGATTCGCAGCTCCTGCGCGGCTATGACCAGATCGTCTCGGACGAGCCGTTTTTCAGCTTCCTCATCACGTATTCCGGCCACGGGCCGTACACGACCGAGCAGCAGAACATTGCGGAGCCGCACCTCGAGCGCGCCCGTGCCGTGATCGACTACAGCACCGTGCCGTATGCGACCGAGGCGCAGAAGGAAGAGTACACCCGCGCCGTGGCGCAGGCGATGGAAACGGACGCGTTCATCGGCGGGCTGCGCGAGCGGCTGGAGGCGGACGGCCACGCAGAGGACACCGTGCTCGTGCTGTTCACGGATCACTACTGCAAGTATTTTTCCGATGCGGACTTCATCAATGCCATCAAGGGCACCACGGATCACAACATGCTCTCGAACGTGCCGCTCGTGATCTGGACGGAGGGCATCACGCCGGAAGTCTCCGAAAAATACGTCAGCACGATGGACATCGCGCCGACGATCGTGGACCTGTTCTCGCTGGACGCCGACCCGACGTATTACATCGGCAGCGATATGTTCGGCCCGGACGGCGGCGTGGTCTATTTCCGCAACTACGCGTGGTATGACGGCAAAACCTATGACACCGGCAGCGACGCTTCGGCCAACCCGGCCGTGCTGGCCATGCGCGAGCGGGTGCGCGAGCAGATGGACGTCTCGTGGGATACGTTCCGCTGCGACTACTTTGCGCACTGGGCAAAGGGCAAAAACTGAATCGCCCCTCCGGCCGCCGTCAAAAAGGCCGGAGACACAAAAAACGCCCCCGGATGCAGCTGCATCCGGGGGATCGTTTTGCGGTTTTGGGTCATCCGTTCATGCCGGGGATCAGGTCCAGGATGGTCTTGCTCTCCTTGACAGTGACGGTGCAAGCGGCGGAGTGGGTCGTGCCGTCGGCGCCGGTGATCTGCAGGATCACGCTGGTGGAGCCGGCAGCGGCGGCCGTGGCCGTGACGGAGTAGGTGTCGTCCGTGCCGTTGCCGGTGCGCACCGGCTGGCCGAGCGAGACGACGCTGCCGTCGGCCGCGTAGACCTTCACGGAATCCTGCAGGCTGTCGAGGTTCTGCCCGTGGATGTGGAACGTGATGGTGCCGGTTTTCGTGCCGCCGAGGTCGAGCGTGGCCGAGCCGGTCTCGGCCGTGACGCTGTCGACGCGCGACGGGGCCTTGACGGTGATCTGGCACGTGGCGGTGCAGCTGCCGGCGGAAGCCGTGATCGTTACGGCCCCGGAGCTCGTCGCCACGACGATGCCCTTTTTCACGGTGGCGATGTTCGGGTCGCTGCTGGCCCAGGAGACGAGATCGTCCGGGGCGTTTGCGGGCTGCATGGTCGCCGTGAGCGTGAGCGAGTCGCCGATCTGCAGCTCGGCCTTGTCCTTGTCGAGCTTGAGGCTCTTGACCTCGATGGCGTCGTTCGTGACGGTGACGGTGCAGTCGGCCGAGCGTTTGCCGGCCTTGACGGTGATCTTGGCCTTGCCCTCGGTCACGCCGGTGACGACGCCGTCCTTCACGGTGGCGACGGCGGCGTTGCTGCTCGACCAGGTGAGCGTCTCGTCCGTCAGCTCCTGGCCGTTGGCGTCGAGCACGGTGGCCTTGAGCGTGAGGGTGTCCTGCGGGGCGATCTCGGCCTGCTCGTGGTCGAGCGTGACCGAGCCGACGCCGGACTTGCCGCCCTGCAGCGCCATGACGAGGATGAGCGCGATGAGCGCCACCACGACGAGCGAGCCGAGGACGATGGCGATGGTTTTCTTTGTGCTGCGCGGCTTTTCCGCGTCCTCCGTCTCGACCGGCACGGCCTTGCGCTGCGCCTTCGGCTTTGCGCCGGGGAACGCATCCGCCGCTGCGGCGCGGCGCGCCACGGCGAGCAGGGCCGCGCGGAACTCCTCCACGGAGGCGTAGCGCTGGGCCGGATCGTCGGCGCAGGCGCGCATGACGACGTTCTTCAGCGCCTGACTGCCGTGCAGCGGTTCGGGCAGCGGGTCGCCGCGCAGGCGCTGCTCGCGCGCGATGGCGAGGTCCGACGCCTCCACCGCCGTCGGCGGCAGCGGCACGAACGGGATGCGCCGCTCGTTGAGCGCCCAGTAGAGCACCATGCCCACGGAGTAGAGGTCGCTCGCGGGCGAGACCTCCGCGCCGCACAGCACCTCGGGCGCCATGAAATCATTCGTGTTGTCCACGGCGGAAAACTGCGCCATGCCGAAGTCGCCGAGCTTATACGTGACCTGCTCGTCGAAGTTGCCGCCGCCGACAAAGACGTTGCGCGGCTTGATGTCGCCGTGCACGATGCCGCGGCGATGGCAGGCCTCCAGCGCGCTGCACAGTCCGGCGCCGAGCCGGATGATGTCCGCCTCGCCATGCGGGTGGTTGCGCAGGTAGTCCGGCAGGGACGGCAGCAGCTCCGTGCGCACATAAATGTCCCAGCCGCGGCCGTCCGCGTGCGCGCGGATGACGTGATCCTCGCACCGCAGCAGGTTCGGCTCGTCGCTGATTGCGTCGACCGCCATGAGCTGCCGCGCGATCGTCTCCACCTGGCGGTGGAGCAGGGCGGTCACTTCCTCCGGCGTGCGGCCCTCGGCGACGAGGGCGTCAAAGTCCTCCGGCGAGGCAGGGATCGACAGCACCTTCAGCGCCGCGTGATCCACCATGCCGAAGCCGTCGTCGCGCGCGATCTCGTACACCGTCCCGTAGGAGTCGCTGCCGAGCGTGCGCACGGGTTTCCAGTTTTGATAGTCCAGATTGCGGAATCGTTCTTCCATGTGCGATCTGCACCGCCTTCCATATCAGGGTGAAAATCTTGTTATCAAACCAATCTACATTATACTGAATCCGCCGTCGATCTGCAAGAGGCGCGTGCAGGGAAAATGACCGCATTTTCTCTCCGGACGGGAAAATGCCGGAATTATGTGCCTTTTTCTACCCAAACGTCGGATATCTATGTCAATTTCGGAAAGTGAATCTTGACTTTTGTTTAAGATTTGACTATGATAAAGCAAGGAGACTAGGGACACAGTTGGTTCCGCCACAAACTGAAAGGGGATTTTTCACGATGATTGACGCGATTGTTTATTCTTCGCTCTCCGGTTCCTGTGAGGAGTACGCCCACCGCATGTCGGCAGCGCTGCACGTTCCGTTCTTTACGGAGCAGTCGCACATCTGCCCGACCGGCCGCAAGGTGGTCTACATCGGCTGGCTGCTGGCCGGCAAGGTTGTTGGCCTGAACAAGGCCAAGGAGCGCTATAACGTGGTCGGCGTGGTTTCGGTCGGCATGGGCGCTCCGGCTGCCAACGCGGAGGAAGTCTGCCGCAAGAAGAACGGCCTCGGCGCCGACGTTGCGGTGTTCCCGCTGCAGGGCCGCTTTGACCTGAAGCGTCTGCCGCTGCCGTACCGCCTGATTATGAAGGTGAAGATCAAGGACATTGCCAAGCGCCTGAACGCGAAGGCTGCCAAGACCACGCTCACGCCCGCCGAGCAGGCCTGCCTGACCATGGCGACCGTCGGCCGCGGCGAGCCTGCCACCTGGGACGGCATCAAAGCCGCCATCGACTGGGTCGAGGCCAACAGCTTCCACTCCAAGTTCCCGGAGCCGAAGGTCTGCTGAGCACCATATCCTAACCCTATGCGTTCCGCCGGACGGGAATGTCCGGCGGAACTTTTTTGCGCGCAAAAAAGCCGCTGCCCATCCGGGCAGCGGCTTTTCTTATTTTTTCTTCTTTTTGTTTTTCTGCCCGGCGAGCGCCGCGTCGGACGGGCCGGTCTCGGTCTTGCTCTCGCCGCCGCCGACGTGGTCGACGATCAGGATCACGGCGCCGAGCAGCGCCGGCACGAGATAGCCGATGAACATCGCGGCGCTGCTGGTCATGTCGCCGCGGATGATGCCCACGACCAGGCTGATGACGCCGAGGATGACGAGAAAAATACCCATGAACTTTGTTCTGGACATGGTGAAAACTCCTTCTCCGGTTGAATTTCGGGGGGCGCGTTACAGCGCGCAGTACTGCATGAGAATGGTCGCCACTTCGGCGCGGCTGGCGTTGCCCTGCGGCGCCAGATAGAGCCGGCCGCCGTTTTCGCGGCCGCCGATGATCTTCTGCGCGACGGCCCACTTCATGTCGTCCACGGCCCAGCCGGCCACGCTCGCGCTGTCGGCAAAGCCGGTCAGCTCTGCGGCGGCCTTGGCCTTGTCGGGCGCAAACTTTGCGGTGTAGCGGCTGAAAATGGCCACGATCTGCTCGCGCGTGATGTTGCTCAGCGGTTCAAACGTGGTGTCGGACGTGCCGGCAACGATGTCATTCTGGTAGGCCCAGAGCACGGCGTCGGAGTACCACGTGCCGGCCGCCACGTCCGTGAACGGCGTCTTGCCGCTGACACTCGGACTGCCGGCCAGACGGTAGAGCACCGCGACGAGCATGGCGCGCGTCATGGGCGTGTTCGGGCTGAACGTGGCGTCGGCCGTGCCGACCATGAGCTCTCTGCCGGAGGCGTAGAGCACGGCGTCATAGAACCACGCGCCGGCCGTCACATCCGTGAACGGGGACTTGGGCAGCTTGCTCATATCGAGCGTGAACTCGACCGTGAGCGCCACGGCGCTGCTGCCGGTGGCGTAGGTGTAGCTCGGCTTTTCGACGGCGGCACTGTAGCGTGCAATGCCGGTTTTCTTGTCGTAGCTGCCGCCCTTGACGGCGGTGATGCTGCCGATGTTGTCCTTGCCGACGATCTGGCTGAGGTCAAACAGGCCCACGCCGTTTTCCGTGCCGGTGAGCGCGTAGCTGCCGGGCAGCTTCTGCACGTGGCCGGTGTCGGTCTCGGCGTCCTTGATGGGCAGGCCGGTCAGGTCGAGCGTGGCCAGCTGGTTGCCGCCGCAGTAGATCTCGCTCAGGTGGGTGTTTTTTGACACGTCGAGCGCGGTGAGCTTGTTGTTCTCGCAGTTGAGCGCCACGAGCTCCGTGAAGTATTCGATGCCGGTCAGGTCGGCGATGCCGAGGTTGCTGCAGTTGAGCTCGCTCACATGGCGCAGCTCGAGCGTCGAGAGCTGGCCGTCGCCGTTGACGTCGGCCGTTTCGGCCAGCAGGGTGCGGAAGGCCGCATCCGGGAACGCCTTTTCATTGAGCGCGACGCCGCTGGTCAGCCCCTGCATCTCAAAGTACACGGTCATGGCCGGCAGGCCCTTGCGCCCGGTGTCGTAGCTGTAGGAGAAATAGTCCGGCGTCTTGGCGTACACGGCGGCGCCGGTCTGTTTGTCGTAGTTCGCGTCCGGCACGCGTGTGACGCTGCCGAGGTGATCCTTGCCGACGATGGCGTCGAGGTACACGGTGCACTTGCCGTCACCTGTGACCGCGCCGGTCTGCTCCGGCAGATACTGCGGGCTGAGAATCGGGTTTTCGGCCTTGCCGTCGCCCTGCGTGGTGGCATTGAGCGCGGTGCAGCCGCTCAGGTCGAGCGCGGCGAGCGCATTGTCGCTGCAATCGAGCGACTCGAGCGCGGTGCAGCCCGTGAGGTCGAGCTGCGTCAGGCTGTTGAGGCTGCACGTGAGCACCTTGAGTGCCTTGTGCCCGCTCAGGTCGAGCGCGGTCAGGCGGTTGGCGCTGCACTCGAGCGTGGTCAGCTTTTCGGCGGCGGGCACGTTGAGCGCGGTGAGCGCATTGTACGAGCACGCGACGGATCTGAGCGCGGTGCAGCCCGTGAGGTCAAGCGTCGTGAGCGCGCAGCTCGAGGCGTCAAGCGTCATGAGCGCGGTGCAGCCGGCGAGCTTCAGGCTCTGCAGCTTGGTGCAGCCGGACACGTCGAGCTTTTCGAGCCTGGTCATGCCGCTCAGGTCGAGCGTTGTGATCTGGTTGCTGCACGCGATCAGCTCGTGCAGGTTCGTGAAGTGCTCGATGCCGGTCATGTCGGCGACCTTTGTGATCTTCATTTCAAACAGGTCGATGCACTGCACGGCCTCGCACTCGGCCGCCGAGAGCTTGTTGTCCTTGTTCGTGTCGCAGTAATCGGTCACGTACGTGCGCAGCGTCTGATCCGGGAAGTGCTCGGCATCGACCGGGATCTCGCCCGCGGCCATGGCCGGCACGCCCAGCGCCAGCAGCATCACGGCCGCCAGCAGCAGGCAGAATGCCTTCTTGAGATGTTTCATCGCGGTTCCTCCTGTAAAAATTCCAAAAAACGTGGTATTTGTCATTGCCTTCATTGTATCAGGTCCGCCGCCCCGGGTCAATCTCCAGTTGCGGCGCAGTCGTTTCCCGCGCGCCGCGCGTGCACGGCGTGCTCGGCTACGAGCAGCATGGCGGCCATGCCCAGATAGCCGTAGACCGGGTAGACGGTGCCGATCAGGTCGCCGAAGCCAAACAGGCTCCCGGCGAAGGCAGCGGCCGTGAGCACGAGCAGCAGGGCCGTGCGGTGCCCGGCCAGCCATGCGGACTTCTGCCCGGCGTAGGTCAGCACGGCCACGAGCGAGGACACGCTCGTGCCGAACATGCCGAGAAACAGCAGTACGGCGTACACAACGCCGGCCGCGCCCAGCCGGCAGGCGAGGTCGAGCATGGGCAGCGGAGCCGCAGTGCTCTCCGGGCTCGTGGCCAGCGCGGCAAGCACGCCGAGCGCGACCGCCAGCAGCAGCACGCAGCCGAGCACGGTGCCCCAGACGGCGGTGCCGGGCTTCTTCAGGTGGCGCGTCAGCGGGGCGAGGATGCCCACGGTGGCGAAGAAATTGTAGGCCGCGTAGTTCACGGCGCTCGTGGCCCAGCTGCCGAGCATGGGGTTCGTGTCCCCGGCGGCGAAGGCCGCGGCGGTCAGCTCCGCGCGGTGCAGCCGGATGCCCGCGATGACGAGCGCGGCCACGATCATGCACGGCACGGCGACCGTGAACACCGACACCATGCCGCCGAGACCGAAATAAGCCGCCGCCGCGATGAGCACGCACGCGATGGCCGCGCCCAGCCACACCGGCAGACCGAGCATCTGCTCGCCGAGCGCGCCGATGCCGGCGGCCATGATGCACACGACGCCGAACAGCAGCGCCGCCGTCAGCACGCCGACGGCCGTGCGCAGCCACGGGATGTCCGCGCGCACGATCAGCGCGTCCATCGCCTCGATGCCGGTGCGTGCGCTCAGCCGCAGGAGCAGCACGCCGGTGCCGCCGAGCAGTACGATCGCGAGCACGAGCCCCAACAGCCCCCGCGCGCCGAACGCGCCGAAATACTGCCACAGCTCCTGCCCGGACACGTACCCCGCGCCGAGAAAGCACCCGGCAAACGTCAGCGCCAGGCGCAGCGTGCCGATCTTTTGCTGCATGATGATCTCCTCCCGCCCAAACTGTCAAGATAGCAAGCAGTATACCATATCCCGCGCAGGAAGCCAAGATGACCGCGCGGCAAATTGACAAATTGTGACCCGCGGCCTATAATGGCACAGATCTGTTTGGAAATATGGAGGGAATCAACTTATGAACCAACCCTGTCTGGTCATCATGGCCGCCGGCATGGGCAGCCGCTTCGGGGGCCCGAAGCAGACGACGCCCGTGGACGAGTACGGCCATTTTCTGCTGCACTATTCGCTCTTTGACGCTTACCGTGCGGGCTTCCGCAAGGTCGTGTTCGTCGTGAAGGAGGACACGGCCGAGGAGTTTCGCGAGAGCGTCGGCCCGGCCGTGGCCGCGGCGTTCGACGTGCGCTATGCCTATCAGAAGCTCGACACGCTCCCGGTGGGCTACGCCGTGCCCGACGGCCGCACGAAGCCGTGGGGCACCGCCCACGCCGTGCTGTGCGCCGCGCCCGAGATCGACGGGCCGTTTGCCGTCATCAATTCCGATGACTATTACGGCATCGAGGCCTACCGCCTGCTGTATGATTTTCTCGCCGTGCCGCGCCCCGAGCGGTCGTATGCCATGGTGGGCTTCCGCCTGCGCAATACCGTCACGGCCAACGGCAGCGTGTCGCGCGGCGTCTGCACGGAGCGGGACGGCATGCTCGAGAGCATCACGGAGCGCACGCACATCGAGCAGCGCGGCGCGGACGCCGCCTATACCGAGGACGGCGCGCACTTCATCGACCTGCCGGGCGATACGACGGTATCGATGAACTTCTGGGGCTTCTCGCCGCTGTACCTGCGCGAGCTCGAGCGCCAATTCCCGGCGTTTCTGGATGAGAATCTGCCGCGCAATCCGCTCAAGTGCGAGTATTTTGTCCCGTCGGTCGTGGACGCGCAGCTGCGCGCCGGCACGGCGGACGTCACCATGCTGCACACGGACGACGCCTGGCACGGCGTGACGTATCACGACGACCTGCCGGACGTGGTCGCGGCGCTGCGCGCGCTGCGCGCTGCGGGCAAGTACCCGGACAACATCTGGTGAGCAAAACGAGCACCGCCCGCGGGGGACTTTCCCGCGGGCGTGTTTTTTGGTATACTGTTTTTATTCTTGCAAATACACGAGGTGCTTATGAAGCAACTGGTTTTGGGAATTCTGGCGCACGTGGACGCCGGGAAAACGACGCTGTCCGAGGCGCTGCTCTACCGCACGGGCGCCATCCGCGACCTCGGGCGCGTGGACCACAAAAACGCGCACCTGGACACGCACGCGCTCGAGCGTGCGCGCGGCATCACGATCTTCTCGCGGCAGGCGCGCCTGACGCTCGGCGACACGGCGGTCACGCTGCTCGACACGCCGGGCCACGTGGACTTTTCCGCCGAGATGGAGCGCACGCTGCAGGTGCTTGATTACGCCGTGCTCGTCATCAGCGGCACGGACGGCGTGCAGGCGCACACGGAAACGCTCTGGCAGCTGCTGCGGCGCTACCGGGTGCCGGTGTTCGTGTTCGTGACGAAGATGGACCTGCCGGGCGCGGACCGCGCGGCGCTCATGGCCGACCTGCGCGCGCACCTGAGCGGCGCGTGCGTGGACTTCACCGCCCCCGACCCGGAGCAGATTGCCCTGTGCGACGAGGCGGTGCTCGAGCAGTATCTCGACACCGGCGCGCTGCCGGACGAGACCGTGCGCGCGCTCATCCGCAGCCGTAAGCTCTTCCCGTGCCTGTTCGGCTCGGGGCTGAAGCTCACGGGCGTGGATGCCTTTCTCGCGGCGCTTGCGCGCTATGCGGCGCCGCCGGAGTACCCGGAGGAATTCGGCGCGCGGGTATTCAAGATCATGCGCGACGCGCAGGGCAATCGCCTCACGTGCCTGAAGGTCACGGGCGGGCAGCTGCGCGTGCGCACCCCGCTGACGTATTTCCCCCGCGGCGCGGACACGCCCGTGCAGGAGAAGGTGAATGCCATCCGGCTCTACGCGGGGGAAAAATTCGAGACGGCGGAGGCCGTTCCCGCGGGCGGCGTGTGCGCCGTGCAGGGCCTCACGCAGACGTATCCGGGGCAGGGGCTCGGCAGTACGGCGGCGTCCATGCCGCCGTCGCTCGAGCCGGTGCTGACCTACCGCATCGGCCTGCCGCCGGACGTGGACGCGCGCGCGTTTCTGCCGCGTCTGCGCCAGCTCGAGGAGGAGGACCCGCAGCTGCACATCGTCTGGGACGAGGCGCTGCGCGAGATCCATGTCCAGCTCATGGGCACGGTGCAGATCGAGGTGCTCAGGAGTCTCATCCGCGAGCGGTTCGACGTGGATGTGCAGGTCGATTCCGGCCGCATCCTCTATCAGGAGACGATCGCGGCGCCGGTCGAGGGCGTGGGCCATTTTGAGCCGCTGCGCCACTATGCCGAGGTGCACCTCCTGCTCGAGCCCGCCGAGCGCGGCACGGGTCTGACGTTTGACACTGCCTGCAGCGAGGACGTGCTCGACCGGAACTGGCAGCGCCTGATCCTCACGCATCTGGCCGAGAAGTGCCACCGCGGTGTGCTCACCGGCGCACCGCTGACGGATGTGAAGATCACATTGCTGGCCGGCCGCGCGCACGTCAAGCACACGGAGGGCGGCGACTTCCGCCAGGCGACGTGGCGCGCCGTGCGGCAGGGGCTCATGCAGGCCGAAAGCGTCCTGCTCGAGCCGTACTACGCCTTTCGCATCGAGGTCCCGGCCGAGCAGATCGGCCGCGCGATCAGCGATGTGCGGCTCATGTCCGGCACGTTTTCCTCGCCCGAGACGCACGGCGATATGGCCGTGCTCACCGGCCGCGCGCCGGTGGCCACGATGCGCGATTACCCCGCCGAGGTCGCGGCCTATACCCGCGGGCGCGGGCGCATCTCCTGCAGCGTCGCGGGCTATGATACCTGCCACAATGCGCAGGAGGTCATTGCTGAGAGCGGCTACGACCCCACGCACGACCTCGACAACACGCCGGACAGCGTGTTCTGCGCGCACGGTGCGGGCACGGTCATCCCGTGGGACCGCGTGCGCGATTATATGCACATCGACACCGGTTTCGGCAAGGCGGAGACGGACGAGGCCCCGCCCGCGCCGCGCATGTTCCGCCGCCGCTTCGATCTCGACGACCGGGAGCTGGAGGAGATCCTGCGGCGCGAGTTCGGCCCCATCCGCCGCGCGCAGTATGCCGCCCCCGTGCGCAATGCCGCGCCCGGCGCGGACGAGACCGAGCGCGCCGAGCTGTTCCACCCCCGGCGCGAGCGCGTGATCGTGGACGGCTACAACGTCATCTTCGCCTGGGACGAGCTGCGCGCCCTGGCCGACAGCGGCCACATCGACGCCGCGCGCGAGCGGCTCATGGACGCGCTGAGCAATTACGCCGCCTTCACGCGCCGCGAGGTCGTGGTCGTGTTTGACGGCTACCGCGTGCCCGGCGGGCAGGGGGAGAAGTTCGACCGCAGCGGCCTGCACGTGGTCTTCACGCGCCAGGGTGAGACGGCAGACGCCTACATGGAAAAGCTCGCCGACGAGATCGGCAAGAACGAGTCCGTGCGCGTCGTCACGTCCGATGCGCTCATCCAGCTCACGGCGCTGCGCGCGGGCGTGCTGCGCATGAGTGCGCGCGAGTTCCGGCAGGAGCTGGCGCAGGTGGCGCAGCAGCTCGAGGCCGCCATCCGCGACATCAACGGGAGGTGAGGGCAATGGAAGAAGATCTTCTGCGCCGCGCGGCCGATCTGGCCGAGCGCTGCGAGCGCACGGCGACGGTCACGTCCACGGCGTTTCTGACGCCGGCGGAGCAGTACGCGCTCACGAACTGGGTCCGTCACCGTGACTGTACGCTCGTGCTGCACGGCGGCGGGGAAGCCTGCGAGCGGCGGGCGGCGTTTTTCCTGCCGTTTTACCTCACGGCTGAGGACTTTGACCCCGCGGAGCACCTGCGCGCCGTGCACTTTTCGGCGCCGTTCGGCGCGCCCGGCCACCGGGACTATCTCGGCGCGATCCTCGGCCTCGGCGTCCGGCGCGAGTGGGTCGGCGATATCCTCGTGCAGGATCACGGAGCGTATGTATTTTGCCTGCCGAGCGTGGCCCCGGCGCTGCTGGAGCTGGAGCAGGTGGGCCGCACGGGCGTGAAGGCGGCGGCCGTGGAGCTGGCCGCCGTGCCGGTGCCGGAGCGGAAGGTGCGCCCCGTGACGTTCACGGTGCAGTCGGCGCGGCTGGATGCCGTCGTGAGCGGCATGTTCCGCCTCTCGCGCACGAGCGCCGCGGCGCAGATCCGCGCGGGCGCGGTGCACCTGAACTATGCCGAGTGCCTGCGGCCGGATGCCCCGGTCGCGCCCGGCGACGTACTGTCGCTGCGCGGAGCGGGCAAGGGCAGCGTCACGGAAGTGGGCGGCGTGTCGCGCAAGGGGCGGCAGTTCATCACGGCGGAGCTCTGGCAGTGAGCGCGCAGCTGCTGAGAAACAAAGCGGCCGCGCCGGGAATACCGGCGCGGCCGCAGATAAAAAATCTCCGGAGTCAAACTCCGGAGATTTTTTTGTGGTTGTTGTGCGTTACTCAGCGGTCTTGTCGTCCGCAGCAGGAGCGGCGACCGGCTCAGCGACCGGAGCGGCCACGGGAGCGGCAGCGGCGGCAGCCTGATCGGCAACGGCTTTCTGCGAACGCTTATAAGCGCCGGAGACGACACACGCGATGATCGCAAACAGGATCGCAACGATGGCCAGAATGACGATCGCAACGAACTGGGTGTGACCCGTGAACTCATAGGTGTAGGCACCGGCCTCGCCGTAGCGGCAGGCGAACGTGTAGCCGGTGTAGCCGGTGAGCATACCGATGACGTTGCCGGCAGCGGCGATGACGGCGGAGATGATGCCGCAGACGGAAGCGGTCACGATCTTGCCCTTGCTGATGCGGATCACGGACAGGATGCCGAACAGGCCGGCGATGAGGCCGAGCACGGACGCGAGGAGCATCGTGGCGACGACGCCGAGTCTGCCCATGACTTCCTTCGTGACGGCAGCGGTCTGGTAGACGGAGATGTAGTCACGGCCGGCCTGACCAACGGCGCGGCAGTTTTCGAGGTTCAGATACTGGCAGCCGTTGACGACGCGGATCTCACCGTTGTCATCGAGCTCCCAGATGGAGAAGTTGTCGCCGTAGCGCTCTTTGAGGATGTCGGCAACGCTCGGGCACATTTTCTTGTCGCCGTTGCCTTCGTCGTTCATGTAAGCAGGCTGGCTCATCAGGAGCTCACAGCCGGCGGCGACCTGCGCGCAGCCGTCCTCAAAGGTGTTGAGCTGCTTCTTGCCGTCGGCGAGCTGGTTGCCGCCGGCCGCGAGCGCGTTTTCGCCCTGCGCGAGCTGCTTCTCAGCGTCTCTGAGCTGAGCCTCGCCTGCAGCGATGGCCTTCTCGGCCTCGGCCAGCTGGACCAGACCGTCCTCGTACTGCTTGAGCTGGGCCTTGCCGTCGGCGACCATCTGCTGGATGTAAGCCGGCAGGTCGGTCACATCATCCGGAATGACCAGACCCTTGCTGGCCGCGATCGGACGCACGACGGAGACAAACCACGCCTGGGCGCTCGAGAAGCCGCCGAGGTTGGCGATGGTGCCGTTGCGGAAGTCCACGTACTGGTTGACGTAGGGCATGAGCGGCTCGATCTTGGCGAGGGTCGCTTTGCCTTCATTGTAAGCAGCGGTGTTGTCCTCAATCTGCTTCTTGCCGGCGGCATAGGCGGCTTTGCCTTCCTCAAGCTGCTTCTTGCCGGCGTAGTAAGCGGCGTAGCCTGCGGAGAGCTGAGTCTTGCCTTCGGAGTAGGAGATCAGGCCGGCGGTGTAGGTGTCCACACCGGCGAGGTACGTGCCCTCGTTCTCCTGCAGCTGGTCAAGGCCGGCATCGAGCGTGTCGATGGACTCCAGACCCTCTTCGGCGTCCTTTTCCTTGTACTCTTTGACATTCATGATGTCGCTGAAGCTGCTCACTCCGGCGAACAGGCCGAAGATACTCGCAGCGATCAGGCAGACGCTGATGATCGTGAGTAATACTTTTTTCATGTCGTTCCTCCACTCATTTAAGCATTTTTCAGTCTAATACCGAACGCTTGACCTAAACTATATCTTAAATTTCACAAAATCGCAAGAGAAACTGGTCAAATCTTTTTCCGGCGTAAAAAAATTGCCTTTTTCAACAAATGTGAAAGGAATTGTTGTGCAGATTTTCCGTTTTCTACTTCTCTGAATTGGAGAATTCTTGCTGCTGGTTCAACATATTCACGTGGGTGTGAAAACTTGTCTCCAAAAGCACAAAGCGAGAAAAAGCTCCACAATCCGGGCAGGATCGTGGAGTAAAAACGATCTTTTGTTACAAAACACCGAGGTGTTCGAGCAGGATCTTCGTGCCGAGCAGGATGAGGATCACGCCGCCGGCGAACTCGGCCTTGCTCTTGTAGCGCAGGCCGAACACGTTGCCGAGCCGGATGCCGGCCGCAGAAAAGACGAACGTGATCGAGCCGATGAGCGCCACGGCGGGCACGATGCGCGTGCCGGGCAGAAACGCGAACGTGATGCCGACGGCGAGCGCGTCGATGCTCGTCGCGATCGCCAGCAGGAGCATGGTCTTGAACGCGAGCGAGCCGTCGAGCTTATCCTCGTCCTTGGACAGCGCCCCGCGGATCATATTGCCGCCGATGATGCCCAGCAGCACGAACGCGATCCAGTGATCGACAGAGGTGACAAACTGTTCAAACTGTGTGCCGAGCAGATAGCCCAGCAGCGGCATGAGCGCCTGAAAACCACCGAACCACAGTCCGGCGATGCAGCATTCCTTCCACGACACGCGCTGCAGCGCCAGCCCCTTGCAGATGGACACGGCAAACGCGTCCATCGACAGGCCGGCCGCCAGCACGACCAGCTCCCAAAACCCCATATCTTCACGTCCCTTTTTCCGCAGATTCCTTACACTGTAAAGGAAAGGTCAGGAAAATGCAAGGAAAATTTGCACCCGGGGCATAGAAAAAACCGGCGCCCGGATGTTCCGGACGCCGGCTGGCAGCTTGTTTCAGCAGGGCTCGATGAGGATGACGTTGCTCATCAGGTCCACTTTCTTGAGTTTGCCGGGGACGATCTTGCGGATCCCCATCAGGTCGGTCAGCGTAACGTTTTCGCCGTCGGCGGACACGTTGCACACGCGCGAGCAGACAAGGTTCTGTTTGCCGTCCCGGATCTCATATGCATCAGAAAGACACATGGTCGTTCGCTCCTTTTTACCCGTTATGCCTGCTTGGCAAGCTCAAGGGCTTTTTCGAGCTTGTCGTTGCCGTGGTCAAATGCATGCAGCGCTTCGGCCAGCGCCGCGGCCGCCTCGGCCTTGCCCTCATCTTCCAGCGCGTGGCAGATGTCGTGCAGCTCGTCGGCGTGGTGGCGGTTGTGGTCGAGCATATAGTTCAGCAGCGCCAGCACTTCCTCGGGGCTCATCGGCTTGTCGCCGGTGTGCTCGTGGCTGTGCGGGTGGCAGTGATGTGCATGATCGTGATCGTGTTCGTGTTCGTGCATGGGAAACACTCCTTTCTGAAGTGGGGCAGGGCCGCCATGCGGGAAAATGACCCTGCTCTGAATGAATTATCAAAAGTTTATCATATTCTCTTGTAAGAATCAACAATTTTTTGCCACCGGATGTGATAAAAGACTTGTAAATTGTGCGCAAATATGTTAATCTGTTGACGTGATAACGGAAGCTGTCCTTGCGTTTTCGGACGGAATGCTTTGAAGTGTTACATAAGGGTGGTACGCTTCGGAGAACCGCACGTTTCGGCCGCGATCACAGCGACTGCTTCCCATGTCCGTGACCACCATGGGGGAACGCCCCCGGCGAGCCCAATCAAACGAAAACCATAAAAAAGGGAAGAAGAGGTGTAACATTTGAAGGATTTAAAGCATCTGATCTACTTTGAGAACCTTCTTGACAGCGCCAACAACGAGCTCGTGCAGCAGGCCAAGGATGAGGGTATGCACCCCATCGCTTACACTTGCTACCACATGCCCGAAGTGGTCCTCAACGTAGACAACTGTTTCTCGGTCAGACTTCGTGCGCCGAAGACAGGTTCATTCGACATCGCATCCTACTACATGTCCAACTACACCTGCGAGTACTGCAGAGCACTCGTGGAGCGCGCGATCGAGGGCGGCTATAACTTCCTCGACGCCATCGCTGGTGTGGACGTCTGCGCGGAGATGAACCGCTGCATGGAGAACATCGAGCTGGTCGCTGCCCCCGACATGCCCAACAAGAAGATGTTCGTTACCCACTGCGACATCCCGTACAAAGTCAAGGACTACACCCTCAAGCACTACGTCACGCAGATCCGCAACCGCTTCCTGAACGTTCTGGCCGAGACCTACGGCGTTGATACGTCCGACGAGGCGCTGCGCAAGGCTGTTGCCGAGCACAATGAGGTCTGCAAGATCATCACCGAGATCGGCGACATGCGCAAGCTCGAGAACCCGCCCATCACCGGTTATGAATTCCACGTCCTCAACCTGGTTACTTACTGCTGCCCGAAGAGCAAGATCCTCCCATACCTGAAGGAAACGCTGGCAGAGATCAAGAAGAGAAAAGTTGACGCCAAGCCGTGGTACCGCTGCCGCGTGGCCCTCATCGGCTCCGAGATCGACGACCTCGACATGACCCGCATGGTCGAAGACGCCGGCGCGATGATCGTCGCCGACCGTTTCTGCTTCGGCAGCACTCCGGGCCGTGAAGTCATCGAGCTCAACGACACGGACGACGTCCTCACGCAGATCTGCGCCCACTACCTGAAGACCACTCAGTGCCCGCGTTACATGAGCCAGGAGAAGATCCAGGAGCGCCGCGACACGATCAACCGTCTCGCCACCGAGAACGGCGCCGAAGGCATCATCTACGAATCCATGAAGTTCTGCGATTTCTGGGCATTCGAGCGCGCGCTGGCAAGCCACATCATGAACGAAGAGTATGGCTGGCCGGTCCTGTCCATCGACCGCCCGTACATGGCTCGCTCCTCCGGTCAGCTCCGCACGAGACTGCAGGCCTTTGTCGAGAGCCTTGAGATCAAGCAGATTCATAAGGCTGCGAAGGAGGACAAATAAATGCTGAAAAGTAATATTGCATGGATGAAGAAAAATGTCCCCTCCGACCTGAAGGTCTGGAAGGGCATGATCCAGGATATCGACTGGTCCCAGGTCGCAGCGAAGGCCAAGCTGAGCCTCCAGCGCGATAAGGACCGCATCACGGCCGAGTTCAAGGAATTCGCCGCTATGGACACCAGCGCCAAGATCGATTGGCTCATGAACGGCGACCGTCACCTCGGCTACCTGTATAAGAAAGACGCCATCGCGTTTGCCCGCCGTGAGTGGAAGGGCCTCAAGAGCGTCGGCTACGACTTTGTCGGCTGGCTGAAGATCTGGGGCGGCATGCTCAACATGGTCATGAAGGACCCCATGTCCATTATGCTGGCCGTGTTCGAGTACCACTGGTTCGCTTCCTACCTGGCCACCCCGGCTGTGGTCGACCGCAGTGTGTTCGGCCGCCGCGGCAAGCTGCTGCAGGCTGACTTTGATATGTGGGTCGCCATTACCCACTGGGCCGAGGATCTGATCGCCAACCTCATCATGGCGGACGCGAAGATCGGCGGCAACGAGAAGATCAACAAGCGCATCATCATGTTCGACGAAATGACGATGGCGCAGATGATGGCCGGCTTCCCGAACCTGCTCGGCATCCCGTACCAGATGATCCCGGTCTTCATGGTCTCCGAAATGGACCAGCTGACCCTCATCCCGTACATCGACGCCATCGAGAGCTACGGCCTCCCGTCCGATACCTGCCCGCTGCCGACGGCTGAGTGCGGCTGCGCGGTCAAGGACGAGTACCCGATGTGCGGCCAGGGCTTCATCGCCTCCTCCATGCCGTGCGACGGTTCCGTCATGGCGACGTCCTTCCAGGATCGCCGCTTCAGCAAGTTCATGCCGAGCTACCCGCTGTGCATGCCCGTCCGTTACGACGACGAGGACACCACCGAGATGGCGGCTGCCGACATGAAGGACTGCATCCACTGGGTCGAGGGCCTCACCGGCGAGACCTGGAACTGGGACACTTACTTCGCCACCATGGAGAAGATGAACGAGTGCACCAGACTCGAGATGGAGAAGTGGGAGATCAACAAGACCCATTATCCGCAGCTGGTCGGTTCCTCCTTCGAGCTGTTCCGTAAGTGGAACTACGAGATGGACGGCGGCCTGTTCCCCGAAGGCCTGAAGACGCAGCGCAAGATCTGCAAGACCATGATGGAGACCTACGAGAAGAAGCTGCCCGCTTACGTCGGCGGCTATGAGAAGTACCGCGCGCTCATCTGGAGCTGCCCGGCCCACTTCTACGCCAACTTCTCCAACTGGCTGGCCAACTGCTGGGGCATCTACGCGCTGACCGAGATGGAAGCGCTGAACATGACCAAGATGCTCAACACCACCGACAAGGACGAGGCCATCAACGACCTCTGCCGTCTGTACGAGCGCATGGTCATGCGTCGCCACACCAATGGCGGCCACGATCACGTTCTGGGCGAGCTGTGGAGACAGTGCGAGAACTTCAACGCGAACGTCGTCATTATGTATCAGCACGTCTGCTGCAAGACGATGGCCGGCCTGCAGGGCCTGTTCGACGATCAGGCACGTGAGCTCGGCATCCACCTGATCTGGGTCGAGCACGACCTGATGGATCCGCGTACCGTTTCCCGTAAGGACATGCGCGGCCGTGTGAACAACTACATGGTCAACGTCATGCACGCGGAGCCGGTCGACCCGACGCTCATCGACATCGATGACGAGGTCACCTGGTAATTTGGATCATTTGAACGTATATCGGACATAAAAAACATTCAGGAGGAAGTAAATACTATGAAATACTTTGGCGGATGCGACGTAGGTTCCACCTACACGAAGGCAGTTATTCTCGACGAGAACGGCAAAATGTGCGCCGACACGAC
>JABLTO010187125.1_pt1 | contig 20428 bp, 16 predicted proteins | sample 7160091 | NCBI WGS metagenome assembly JABLTO01 (sample SAMN14651225, study PRJNA627086) | human gut metagenome | isolation source: feces | host: Homo sapiens
CGCGCACCACGGGCAGCACGCGCTCAAGCTCGACATCGGGGGGCACTTCCTCGGCACCGGGTCGAGTCGATTCGCCTCCCACGTCGATGATGTCTGCGCCGGCAGCAAGCAGGCCACGGGCATGTTCGAAGGCCTCGGGCGCGGTGGCGTGCATGCCACCATCGCTGAACGAGTCGGGCGTGACATTGCATATGCCCATGACGACGGGTGTCGAGAGATCGAAATCAAAGGGACCGCAATGCCATGTACGTGCCCGCATGGGCGCCTACCTCCCCTGTCGGATAAGGCTGAGAGCCTCGGCACGCGTCTCGGCCGAGGTGATGAAACTGCCGCGCACGGCAGACGTCGTCGTCTTGGATCCGGGTTTCTTGATGCCACGCATGGACATGCACAAGTGCTCGCACTCAAGCACGACGAGCACGCCCTGCGGCTCGAGCTCCCTGACGAGCGTATCGGCAACCTGCGAGGTCAGGCGCTCCTGCACCTGCGGACGTCGGGCAAAGAGATCGACCAAGCGAGCAAGCTTGGAGATACCGCAAATCTGACCTGACGGATTGGGCACATAGGCCACGTGGGCCACGCCATAGAACGGCACGAGGTGATGCTCGCAAATGGAATAGATGGGGATGTCATGGACGAGCACCATCTCCTGATGCCCCTCGTTGAACTTCTTGACGAAGAGCTCGGTGGGATCCTCATGCAGACCCGCAAGGATTTCCTCGTACATGCGAGCCACGCGCGCGGGTGTCTCGCGCAGGCCCTCACGGTCCGGGTCTTCGCCCACGCCCTCGAGAATGAGCCTGACGCCCTCTTCTATCTTGGCGGTATCCACCTAGCGCTCCTCCTCATCAGAATCGGGCGGAGGAGGCGACACGGGAGCTGGCATGTCGGCCGCATCTTCCGGCCCCATGAGCTCGTGCGGAGCACCGGCGTTCTCGGCGGCCGTGAGGATGTCCTTGCGGTCCTCCTCGGCCTCCTTGGGATGCGTCTTCTCCCACTCGATGTACTCGTCCCAGCTGTTGTCGAGCAGGGCCTCGACGGCCTTGCCCTCGACGGTCTCGCGCTCGAGCAAGACGTTGGCCATGAGCTCGAGCTGCGTGCGATTCTCGGAGAGAATGCGGAATGCCGTGTCATGCGCCGTCGTCATGAGGCGTGCGACTTCCTCGTCAATGGTGTTGGCGGTCTCCTGGCTGTAATCCGGCGTCGAGCCAAAGTCACGACCGAGGAAGACCTCCTGGTTGGGTTCGCCGTAAACCTGGTGGCCCAGAATATCGCTCATGCCATAGCGCGTGACCATGGCCTTGGCCATCTTCGTCGCACGCTCGAGGTCGTTGGAGGCACCGGTCGTGACATCGCCATCGTTCATGATTTCCTCAGCGACGCGGCCACCCAGGAACATGGCGAGATTATCGATCATCTCGCTCTTGGACTGCAGGAACCGGTCCTCGCTCGGGATGGAAAGCGTGTAGCCGAGGGCCTGGCCACGCGCGATGATCGAAATCTTGTGGATGGGGTCGGTGTGGTTGAGCAGATGACCCACGAGCGCATGACCGGACTCATGGTAGGCAATCGTCATCTTCTCCTTCTCGGTCATGATGCGACCTTTGCGCTCGGGACCGGCGACGACGCGCTCCATGGACTCGGTGACCTCATCGTTGGTGATGATGCTCTTGCCGCGACGGGCGGCCAGCAGCGCCGCCTCGTTGAGCAGGTTGGCGAGATCGGCACCCGTAAAGCCGCTCGTGAGCGAAGCCAGGGCAGCCAGGTCAACGTCGCTTGCCATCGGCTTGCCCTCGCAGTGCACCTTGAGAATTTGCTCGCGGCCCTTGAGGTCGGGACGATCGACGACAATCTGACGGTCGAAGCGGCCAGGCCTGAGCAGGGCGGGATCGAGAATGTCGACGCGATTAGTCGCGGCAATCATGATGACGGAGTCATTGCTCTCGAATCCGTCCATTTCGACGAGGAGCTGGTTGAGCGTCTGCTCGCGCTCGTCATGACCACCGCCGAGGCCAGCACCACGCTGGCGACCGACGGCATCGATCTCGTCGATGAAGATGATGGCGGGAGCGCTCTCCTTGGCCTGCGCGAAGAGGTCGCGCACGCGCGAGGCGCCGACGCCGACGAACATCTCGACGAAGTCGGAGCCAGAGATGCTGAAGAAGGGCACGCCGGCCTCACCGGCAACGGCACGCGCGAGAAGCGTCTTGCCCGTGCCCGGAGGGCCGACAAGCAGCACGCCGCGCGGGATCTTCGCGCCCATCGCCTGGTATTTGGCCGGGTTCGAAAGGAAGTCCTTGATCTCCTCGAGCTCCTCGACGGCCTCATCGATACCGGCAACATCCGAGAAGCGCACCTTGGGCGTTTCCTCCGAAACCTTCTTGGCCTTGGTCTTGCCAAATTGCATCTGCTTGCTATTCGCGCCGCTCACCTGCGACATGAAGAAAATCAGCACGCCAAAGATAAGAAGCAGCGGCAGAAGCGTCGTGAGGAGCGTCGTGATCCAGCCCGAGGTGGTGACATCCTCGTTGTACTTGGTTTCCGGATGAGCTGCCATGAGCTCCTGCAACATGTCATCACCGGTATAGGTCGACTTGAAGCTCGAAAGCTCACCGGCTTCCTTGGCTGCGGCGTCCTTGTAGTAGGTACCGTCGAGCGTCGCGGATGCGGCATGATAGGTAACCTCGGCCACGCGATCCTCGTTGACCGCCGTGACGAAGTCGCTCGTGATGAGCTCGTCGATCTCCTGCTGCGGGCCAAAGTTCAAAAGCTGGCTTCCCACAAGAGCAACGAGCACGAGCCCCAGGAGCACGTACAGGACGATATTGCGGGGGTTCGGACCCTTCTTCTTGGTGGTGTTGGGCTCTTCCACTCAACTTCTCCTTATCTAGCAATCATCAGGCCTACTGATAGACCTCTGGCTTTAACGCGGCAACGCAAGGCAGGTTGCGGTAGCGCTCGGCGTAATCGAGCCCGTATCCGACAATGAACTCGTCAGGGCAATCGAACCCGACGTACGCACACGCAAGATCGGTCTTCTGCGTGCCTTGCTTGCGCAGCAGCGTGGCGATTTCGAGCGTTGCGGGCTTGCGACTGGAAAGCTCCCTCATGAGGAAGTCCAGGGTCAAGCCCGAGTCAAGGATGTCCTCGGCAATGAGGACGTGCTTGCCCTCAATTGACGTGTTCAAGTCCTTGACAATTGTCACGGTCCCGGATGACGTGGCATCCAGCCCGTAAGAACTCACGGCCATGAAATCCATCTCGAGCGGAAGGTCGATGGCGCGGACGAGGTCTGCCATGAAGATGGCGGCACCTTTGAGCACCGAGATGACGACGAGGGGTTGCCTATCGGCATAATCGATGGTGATTTGCGCACCCATCTGCGCGACGCGGGCTTGGATCTGCTCCTGCCTGAAGAGCACTTCCTGTATGTCCTCGTACACAAAACGCCTTTCCGTCTCGAGACAATGGCTTGCACCATTATGTCATGTGCGTATAAAAAGTTTAGACTATATCGACTTCGTCACGAAACCGCAAACAAACGGGGCTCGCACATGCGCGAGCCCCGCTTCTCTTTCCATGTTGCCACGCGGCTACTTGTCGAGCTCGACCTTCTCACCGTGATGGTGCTGCTTGACGACGGCTGCGACCACACCCGACATGGCAAACAGCGCAATGGCATTGGGAATAACCATGAGCTGGTTGAACATGTCGGCAAGCTCCCACACCAGGTCATTCGAGAGCAGCGAGCCCAGGAAGATGAAGATGAGCGCGATGACCGAGAAGATCTTGACCGGCATCTTGCCGAAGCGGGCGAAGAGGTACTCGACATTAAGCTTGGCAAAAAGGTTCCAGCTGAGAATCGTCGAGAACGCAAACATGAGCAGGCAGATGGCGACGAACGAGTTTCCGAAGGTCGACCCGAAGAACGTGCCAAACGCAAGCTGCGCCATGTTGGTCTTGTCGATGCCCTCGGCCAATCCCGTCGCGTCAACGGAAAGCGGGCCGCCCACATAGAGGACGGAGATGACGACGAGTGCCGTCATGGTGACGACCACGAAGGTGTCGATGAAGACGCCAATCATGGCAACCGTGCCCTGATGATGCGGATCCTTGACGTCGGCAAGCGCGTGCGCGTGGGGCGTGGAGCCCATACCGGCCTCGTTGGAGAACAGGCCGCGCTTTGCTCCCTGGCTTATCGCGGCGATGATGCCAAAGGTCACGCCACCGACCTCAGCCTGCGGGTTGAATGCGCACTGGAAGATGAGTGCGAAGGCGCCCGGCAGGTTCTGGATGTTGAGAACGAGAATGACAAGACCACCGATGAGATAGATGATGGCCATGATGGGGACGAGCTTCTCGGTAACGGATGCCAGGCGCTGCACGCCACCGAGGAAGACGAGACCCGCGAAGAAGACGATGAGCAGGCCCATGACCCAGGTGGGGATGCCAAAGGCGGTGTTGCAGGTAGCGGCAATCGAGTTGGACTGGACCATGCAACCCATGAAGCCGAGGGCCAGGATGATGGAGACGGCAAAGAAGCCCGCGAGGAACTTGCCACCCGCACCCGTGAAGGCCTTGGTGATGTAGTAGACCGGACCACCATGGACGGTGCCGTCCTCGTCGACCTCACGTGTCTTCTGGGCGAGCACGGCCTCCGCATAGTTGGTCGCCATGCCGAGGAAGGCGATGAGCCACATCCAGAAGATGGCACCCGGACCGCCAATCAAGATGGCGCCGCAAGCGCCCACGATGTTGCCCGTGCCGACCTGCGCGGCAACGGCCGTGGCGAGCGCCTGGAACGAGCTGATACCGCTCTTCTTCTTGCCACCGAAGAGGTTGAACTCCCCGAAGACGCGGCGCATGCCCTCACCGAAGAAGCGTATCTGCACGAACTTCGTGCGGATAGTGAAGACGAGGCCCATAGCCACGAGCAAGATGATGAGCACGTAGTTAGACAGATAGGTGTTGATGGTTACGACGATGTCGTATAGGACGTCCATAAGAAAAACCCTCCCTTGCACAATAAAACAGCGCTGCCAGAGAAGGTCAAAAATGTGCCTCTGTCCTTTTGCCTGAGAGTTTCGGTCCTTACGGACCTTGCACCTTCGGCACTCATTTAAGAGATTCTCCAGAGTTTTCTCCACTCCCGGTCTCGCGCCTGGGCGGGATTCCGGAAGCTTCGCAGAAAAACACAGCGGCGAGATTATGGGGCAAGATCGTCATCCGTGCAAGGGGCATTTTGTCCATCGGACAAGATACACGCCGTGGAACAGAATGAGACAGTTGCTCAGGGACGTTGTCTCATTTTCAAAATGAGACAACGTCCCTGAGCAACTGTCTCATTCTGCATTGAGCCGCCCGGTCGTTTATCATGGAGGCGATGTACCTCGAAACCAGATGATGGGATGGCGCACGATGAAGCTCTTGCTTGCCGAGGACGAGCGACGCATGGCAGAGGCACTCCTGGAGCTGTTGCGCCAAGAGGGCTATGACGTTGACTGGTTTGCCAATGGCACCGAAGCGCTGCTAGCAGCCCAGACAAACGTCTACGATGCCCTCATCCTCGACGTGATGCTTCCCGGATCCGACGGCTTTGCCATCACGAGCGCCCTGCGACGCGAGGGCATCTCCACCCCCATCCTCATGCTCACCGCCCGTGGAGAGCTCGAGGACAAGGTGCAGGGGCTCGATAGCGGGGCCGATGACTACCTCACCAAGCCGTTTCTCACCGAGGAACTGCTCGCGCGCCTGCGCGCCCTCGTGCGCCGCGGTAGCGGCTTGAATGACGACGCGCAGCTTTCCGGCGGTGACATCGCCCTTGATGAAACAACGCTCACTCTGCGTAACATCCACACTGGTGAGAGCGTGCGACTTGGCGACAAGGAGTTTCGCATCCTCGAGTACTTTCTGCGCAACCGCGGTCGCATACTCACGCGCGACCAGCTCGCGCAACGCGTCTGGGGCTACGACAGTGACGCAGAGTACAACAAGATCGAGGTCTACCTCACCTTCACGAGAAAGAAGCTTGCGTTCATTGGGTCAGCCTCGAAAATCAAAGCCGTTCGTGGTGTGGGCTACGAGCTTCAGCTTCCGCCCGAGGTGCAATCATGAAGACGTCCTCGCTGTTCGCGCAATCTCGTCGTCGCATCATCGCCGCCATCATGGCCGTACTCGTGACGCTCTTCGTCGCCACGCTTGCCGCCATCTACGCGTTCAGCTATGCCGAGGTCTATGATCGCAACACGCACATGCTCGAAAACTACGCGGCAAACTACCAGGCTAATCGCCTTCCCTCCGGATTCGTGCGGCCCGATAATCTGCGGCAGCGCCAATTTGAAAGCCCCTCCCCTTCGGCACCGTTTTACGCCGTGCTCTTCGATGCCACCGGATCGGTAGTCTCTGTGGAAAGCATCAATGCGAATGGGTACACGGTCAGCGATCTTGTCGGCTTTGCCCATAACGCGCTTGACAAGAACGAGCGCAGTGGGCTCGAGGGCTCGCTCATGTTCGCCGTGGAACGTACCGCAGGATATACGCTCGTCGCGTTCATGGATAACACCCTCGTGACCGAGAGCATGGGGACGCTCTTTCGTTACACGCTCATCGTTGGGCTCATCGTGCTCGTGCTGCTCTTCTTCGTGGCGCGTTGGCTTGCAGAACGCATCGTGCGGCCCATGCAGCAGGCCTACGAAGCGCAGCGTCGCTTCATCTCGGATGCGGGGCATGAGCTCAAGACACCCGTCGCGGTGATGGAGGCAAACGCCGAGCTTCTCCAGCGCGAGGTAGGCGATAACCCCTGGCTTACGAACATTCGCCATGAAAACGAGCAGATGGGCGTGCTCGTGACACAGCTTCTGGAGCTCACTCGCACCGAAAGCAACGCGATGACGCGCGAGAAGGTAGACCTGAGCCGCCTCGTCGAGGCCGAATGCCTCTCTCATGAGCCCGTCGCCTTCGAGCGTGGCATGCAGCTCGAAGGCAAGATTTCGGACGGTGTCGAGGTCAAGGGCGACGCGCCCGAGCTCTCGCGCCTTGTCGCCATGCTGCTCGACAACGCCATAAGCCATGGAGCGGCAAACACGACAGTGGAGCTATCGCTTGCTCACGCCGGAGCCAGCGCGCAAATCTCGGTGAGCAACATGATAGAACCCGAAGACACCGAACGGCTGAAGGACGCCAGGCTTTTCGAACGCTTTACGCGCGGTGATGAGGCCCGCACGAATGAGGCGACCGACAGCGTAAGCTCGCACTACGGGCTTGGTCTCGCCATCGCGCAAAGCATCGTCAATGCACACGGTGGGACAATTGACGTCAAACTCGACGAGCAAGCCCCCTCCATCACCTTCACGGTACGTATCCCCACGAAGTAACGAAATCGCACGGTTCGCGAGGGTTCAATCTTCGTTCAAGCTTCGCTGCATATCATCCCTTCCGTAAACACGGAGGGAATAACGATGATAACGAGCGTATTCAAGCGACGTGAGAAAAAGTACCTGATAGATGCAGCGCAAAGGCAAGCAGTCGAGGCGGCGGCTCAACGCCTCATGTCGCCGGACGACTACGGTCGCGCACTCATCACGAGCGTATATCTCGACACGCCCGATCGCTCGATCATCGCGCGATCGCTGGAAAAGCCCGTGTACAAGGAGAAGCTGCGCATGCGAGCCTACGGGCAGGAAGATGGCACAGTCCTCGTCTTCCTATGCCAACATGGCCTTGTCGCCGCGCGAGCCTTCTACGGTGACATGCTCCTCGCGATTCCCGTCTTTTTCGAGCTCAAGAAGAAGTACAAGGGCATCGTCTACAAGCGACGCGTGCGCATGTCGCTTATGGGCGCATGGGCATTCGCGCACGGCGCCTCCTACGAGGCGGCGATGACGACGTATCCGCTTGCGCTCGATCCCCGGCAGTGCCAAGGACATCGGAAGCGTGTTCCTCGCCGTCGCCGAATACAAGCTCATGAACGTGCAGACGACGAACATGGGGAGCCTGTTCCAGCTCGAGTACATGCTGCGCCTCAAGGAGCAAGGGCTCGAGAAGGCGCTCATCGACGAATTGCGTTGCCTCAATGGCAACCTGAAGATTTCGCTCGGCTACGCGCCGAAGACCCAGGAGGTGCTCTAGATGAAAAAGGTAATCGCCGCCCTGACGAGCATGGCGCTCGTCATCGCCCTCGCCGGTTGCTCGGCATCCGGATCGGGCCAGAACCAGCAATCCGAAAGCCCGAGCGACAAGATGACCGAAGAAGAGCTCCGCTTCACCGATCGTGATCTCGACCCCAGTTATGACGAGGCAAGCGCGACCAAAATCGTGCTTGACGGCTCGGGTGCCTCCGTTACGGGCGAAGGCGCCACAGCCGACGGATCGACCGTCACCATATCGGCCGATGGAACCTATGTCGTCTCCGGCACGCTGGCCGATGGCCAGATCGTGGTGAGCCTGCCGGGTGACGAAGACAAGGCGCAAATCGTGCTCGACGGCGTCACCATCCACAACGAGGACGATCCCGCCATTCAGGTCGACCAAGCCGACAAGGTCTTCCTCACGCTTGCCGACGGTTCGACCAACACACTTTCGGACGGAACGGACTATGCCCTTGCCGAGGGAGAGGACGAGCCGTACGCCGCACTGTATTCCAAGGATGACCTGACCATCAACGGCTCGGGCGCGCTCCGGGTAACCGGCAACTATCGTCATGGCATCGCTTCCAAGGACGACATGGTCATCACCGGCGGCGCCATCAACGTCACGAGCGTCGAGGATGCCGTGCGCGGCAACGATGCCGTCGAGATTGGCGGAGGAAACATAACCGTGAACGCGGGAGATGACGCGTTTCACTCGGAATACCTGTTCTACATCGCGGACGGCACGGTAAACGTGGAAAGCTGCGTGGAGGGCTACGAAGCCGAGAAGATCCTCGTGCATGGCGGTGAGACCAGCATCGTGGCAAGTGATGACGGCGTAAACGCATCGGCCGCCGAGGATTCGGCGACCACGGGCGACGCGTCGCAAGGGGCAGCGTCTCAGGACAATCAACCGCCCGCCATGCCCCAGGGTGAGGAGCCACCCCGGGACGGAACGACCCCACCCGATAGGCAAGGCGGCAAGCCTCAAGATGGGACTGGCCCCGGCCGACAGGGAGGCGCCATGGCGATGCCCGGCGCAAGCGAGGAATGCCTCATCCAGATCAACGGCGGCACGCTTGTCGTGAACGCCGGCGGTGATGGCCTGGACTCCAATGGCCACATCGAGATCAACGGCGGAACCGTGTTCGTGAACGGCGCTTCGAACTCCGACGACAGCGGCCTGGACTACGAGTACGAGGCGACCGTCAACGGCGGCAACGTCATCCTCATGGGTAGCGCCGTCATGGCCGAGGACTTCACCGGCGGCCTGCAAGCGCACCTCATGGAGCGCACGAGCGGAAGCGTAGGCTCGACCGTCGAGGTCATGGACGCATCTGGTGCCGTCATCGTCTCCTACGTCTCCCCCAAGGCCTTCCAAGCGGTGACCGCCTCGGCCCCGGGATGCGCGAGCATCGCTGTGCGATGAGAGGAAATGAGACAAAAGTGGCCGGGCCACTTTTGTCTCATTACTGCACCTTGCGGATGGCGAGCGCACCACCCGACACGCTCACGCGCAAGCCACCCGAGACCTCGGTCGTGAAGCCCTCATCCTCCATCCCGTCGAGGACCCGATCAATCTGACCGGCCTCGAGACGAGCATCGGGATTGACCACAAGCAGGCAGGCACGCATCACACGACGAGCCATGGATCGATCGAGCGAGCGCAGCGCCTCGACTGGCATAGACGCGGTCTCGCCATCCCACACGAGCGTCCGGTAGGCAATCGAATCCGCCTGACACCGCAGCGCCTCATCCTCATCGGCAATGAGGTCCATGGTCTGGGCAAGCGAGCCCTCGAACCCCGGGCGCAGCTCGCGAAGCACGGGGATGAGCTCGCGCCGCACGCGGCTGCGGAAGTTATCACCCGTGAGATTCGTCTCGTCCTCGCGCCAAAGCGCAGTGTCGAGCACGCCCGAATGGCGTTTCCTCAGCCAATCGCGCAGCTGCTCGCGCGATGCGTCGAGCAACGGGCGACGCAGATTGCCGCGGACGCGCGGAATGGACGCAAGACCCCCGGGCCCCGTTCCCACGAGAGCGCGCATGAAGAAGGTCTCGACGCGATCATCAATCGTATGCGCGGTGCAGATGAGCCCATCCTTGGCACCTACCCGAGCACAAGCGCGATCCAGCGCCAAAGACGCCAGGCGATAGCGCTCCTCACGTGCGATGGCCTCCATCCCTCCCCTGCGGGCCTGTGACAGTGCGCCTATGTCCACGCGCTGCACCTCGCAGGGTACGTCGAGCCTCTCGCAAAGCTCGCGCACGAAGCGTTCGTCACCATCGGAATCCTCGCCGCGCAGCATATGGTTCACGTGCAGGACAAAGGGTGCGATGCGATCGGGAACGGGTAACGAGTCCGCAAGCATCGCGAAAAGCTCATCATCGGATCCTTCGCCTGCAACATATGCGCAGACGAGCTCGAGCAAGGCCGAGGAATCCGAGCCACCCGAAACCATGAGCAGCACGGGGATCTTTGCCTGCGCTTCGGCCATGCCTACCCCCAGAACCGGCTGGAGTTCTCGAGCCTCGCGGTCGGACGCCTGCGCGTGTGCACGCTGATGTTCGCGAACTGCAGCACGATCAGAATGAGCAGCAGGCACATCTCGGCCAGATAGGTGATGACTGCGCCCATGAGACCGATGGAGTTGATAAGCGCAAACGAGGCAATGAGCGAGAACGCGAACGTGATGAGATAGAGCTTCACGACGCTGTTCTGACGGCGCTGAACGGTGATGATCTGATAGATGAAGTCGATGGCCGCCGTAATGCCACCGGCAACGATCATGAGGTTCATGAGGACCCTGAACTGCTCGAAGTCCGTGTTGTACAGCACGCTCATGATCGGAATGCCAATCCAGTTCATGATGATGAGGTTGAAGACGGTGATGGCGATAATCGCGCCGAACACCGCCATCATGATGATATTGAACGTACGACGCTCGTCGGGATTCTCCCAGGCTGCGGCCAAACGCAACAGCAGCGGCTTGTAGAGCAGACTTGCCGTGAGCAAGATGCCCTGCGCAGGAAAGTAGAGCACGTTGAAGTACAGCTGGTTGTCATAGGACAGCGGGCCCTCCATCATAAACTTGGGCATGTTGTCGATGAGGCAGTAGAGGAACAACGCGACGAAGACGGGAAAGCAACGCTTGAAGAGGTTGATGACGCCCTTCATGTTCCAGCGGCGCGACTTGGGCGTCTCCATATAGGCAAGCGGTACCGTGAGCACAAGCAAGCTTGCCGCAGCGACAATCGCCATGATGATGCACGAGAAGCCAAGGTTGCGCGTGATGAAGAGCACGACGCTGAACACGATGAGCACGACGGCGCTTCGGAAGGCCTGCGAGATGCCCGCGAGATACATCTTGTCGACTTGCTGCAAGCGCCCTTCGTAGACATCGGCGAGCGCGTCAATCATGCGGTACAGGTACACGCCCATGCTGATGACGAACATGTCGGACTCATAACCGCGGATGCAGCAATACACATAGCCCACGATTACCATAAGAATACAGGTGAGTATGCGGTTGATTTGATAGTCCGCGAAGGAATGATCCTCGTCGATATCCGACACCTGATAGGTACGCACGCCGTAATTGCCGATGATCATAAGCAGGGTGCCGGTCACAAAGGCGAGTGAGAAGATGCCAGCCTGATCGGCGCCGACAAGCTGCGTGATGACAATGGTGAGCAGCGGAAACACGACGCCCCAGACACCGATGCCGACGCTGTTGAAGATGAAGTCACGCGTGGTCTGATGGGGAGAGTACTGCTCTTCCTGGTTCGTAAGCGAGCGTTGCGTCACCGCACCGACGAGGCGGTCAATCCAGTGGTTCACCAGTCGTGCAATCGCACCTTGCTTGCGTGCTTTGTGGGGTCTTCGTTCCATAGCGCGATTATAATATTGCACACATCGAACGTCACCCGAGGAGGCACCATGACTGACAGCATCATGCAAGAGCCCATCTCGTTTGCAAGCACCGATACCGAAACAACCATACGCGGCTACATCTGGCGCGACGAAAGCTGCGCGAAACCGCGCGGCATCGTGCAAATCGCCCATGGTATGGCCGAGCACATCGGGCGCTACGATGACTTCGCGCGCTTCCTGGCAAGCAAGGGCTTCATCGTCGGCGGCTATGACCACCTCGCCCATGGCGACAGCGTTTCGGGCAATGTGCCTTGGGGCGGCTTCGACCCCCGCAACGGCGCGAATCATCTTATCGAGGATGTGCATCGCATGCGCTCGCTCATGCTGGCACGCACCCCAGCGGAGCTTCCCTACTTCGTCTTCGGACATTCGATGGGGAGCTACATCATGCGCGATTACATCGCACGCCATGGCGAGGGCCTGGCCGGTGCCATACTCTGCGGCACGGGCTACATCGCTCCCATCGTATCGAAGGCGGGAAATGCGCTCGCGCGTGTCATGTCCGCCATCCGTGGCAAGAACTACAAGAGCAAGCTGCTGGATTACATGGGCGTCGGCGCCTTCAACAAGGTCATCGATGATGCGCGCACCGAGGCAGATTGGATCTCCGCCAGCCAGGAAAACGTCGATCGCTACCTTGCCGATGAGAAATCCGGCTTCATGTTCCCCGCCGGCGGCTACGCGACACTCACGGCGCTCACCAGAGAAGCATGCTCGCCCGCGACCATACAGGCCGTGCCGCACGGGCTCCCCCTGCTCTTCATCGCCGGCGCCGAAGATCCCGTGGGCTCCATGGGCGAAGGCGTCAGAAAAGTTGCCGCCATGATGCAAAAAGCCGGCGTGCGGGATGTCGAGGTCGAGATATACGCGGGCATGCGCCACGAAATCTTGAACGAGGACGACCACATGCGCGTATATGATGACGTCGCCGTATGGCTTGACAAGCATGTGGATGGGGGCAGCAAATGACCGGAAAATACGTCATCGCGCTCGACCAGGGCACGACCTCCTCGCGCTCCGTCCTCATCGACCATGAAGGCCGCTCGGTCGACTCCATCCAGCGCAAGTTTCCCCAGATATACCCACAGCCGGGATGGGTGGAGCAAAACCCCCAGGAGATCATCTTCTCGCAATTGGGTTCGATGACCGACCTGATCACATGCCATGCGCTGGAAGCAAAAGACATCGACAGCATCGGCATCACCAACCAGCGAGAGACCACGGTCGTTTGGGACCGCGAGACGGGCCGCCCCATCGCAAACGCAATCGTGTGGCAATGCCGTCGCACTGCCCCCATCATTGCCGACCTTTGCTCGGACCTGGCCGTATGCGACAGAATCGAGCTCGTCACCGGCCTGCATCCAGACGCATACTTCTCGGCGAGCAAGATCAAGTGGCTTCTCGACAACGTGCCAGGCGCACGCAAGCTTGCCGAAGAGGGCCAGCTGCTCTTCGGCACTGTCGACTGCTGGCTCATCTGGAACCTCACGGGTCGCAAAGTGCACGCAACCGACGTCACCAACGCGAGTCGCACCATGCTCTACGACATACACAAGGGCTGCTGGGACAAGAGCCTGCTCGAGCTTTTCGACATTCCCGAGCGCATGATGCCCGAAGTGCGTCCGAGCGCGAGCTTCTTCGGCGAGACCGACTACCCGAACATCCCCGCCGGCATTCCCATATGCGGCGTTGCGGGTGACCAGCAAGCGGCACTCTTCGGGCAATGCTGCTTCGAAGCGGGCCAGGCCAAGAACACCTACGGCACCGGTTGCTTTCTATTGCTGCATACGGGTGACACGCCCGTCACGTCGAGAAACGGCCTCGTCACGACCATTGCGGCATCTGCTCCCAGCGTGACGCACGCCGAATACGCCCTCGAAGGCAGCGTCTTCATGGCAGGCGCGCTCATCCAATGGCTCATCGACGAGCTCGGCATCGCGCAGACTCCTGCCGAGACGCAGCAGCTCGCCGAGAGCATCCCCGATACGGGCGGTGTCTACATCGTCCCCGCGTTTACGGGCCTCGGCGCTCCCCATTGGGAGCCCGACGCGCGCGGCGCCATCTATGGGCTCACACGCGGAGCCGGACGTGCGCACATCGCACGCGCGGCACTCGAGGCACTCGCATACCAGGTATACGACCTCGCCGTCGCCATGCAAGCAGACGCAGGCCTCAAAATCAGGCAACTCAACGTTGATGGCGGCGCCTCGGCAAACGATTTCCTCATGCAGTTCCAGAGCGACATCTTGCAGACGCAGATTCACCGGCCCATGAACATCGAGTCAACGGCACTCGGTGCGGCATATCTGGCAGGACTCACCAATGGATTCTGGAATGGCACCGAAGAGCTGCGTGCCATGCGCACGACGGACAGCGTCTTCGACCCGCAGATGCGGCCGGCCTACGCCAACGAACTCCTCCGTGGCTGGCGTGAAGCGGTGAGAAGAACGTGTTGAGGGTGAGATTTCTCCACTACGGCGCTACGCGCCTTCGGTCGAAATGACAGGAAAGTGCTTCGCTCGCTCGAAATGACAATGGGAGGGCAAAGCAAAAGGGGCCGCGGCGTTATGCCACGGCCCCTCGCTTCGGGGAGGAAGCTAATACCTGCTACTTGTTCGCAGCAACAATACCATCCATGTAAGCATCGATAATATCGTTAACCTTCTTGGTGCTGAACTGCCATCCACCATGGGATGCACCTTCGACGGTCTGGCCTTTAGCATTGACCTCGGTCGAATGAATCGCATAGCGCTCAGAATCGGCACCCAGCTCCTTGGAGCGCTTGTAGAGCTCCATGGTCGAAATGGGTGACACCAACGTATCCTTGACGCCGTGGAAGCTCAGGATGGACGGATCATCCGCATCAAGATAGGTGAACGGGCTGAACTTGGCCGTCTTGTCAAGGTTGCTGAACACCGAGCCGCCGGGGTTCTGACCGAAGGCCGTGCCGTTGATGAGCATGGCCTCGGTGTTGGCCTCGGACTGGTGATCGCCAATCAGACCCGTACCGGCTCCGATGAGCGTGAGGTCGGACACGCCGTACATGTCAACGACACCCTGGACCGCGGAGCTATACTCGAGATTATCGCCAACGTCGAACTGGATGTTGTCGTCAAACTTCGTGGTATTGCCCAAAACGCCCAGCATGGAGGCCATATAGCCACCTGCAGAGGTGCCGGTTGCGATGATGCAATCCGGATCGATGTTGTACGTATCCGCATGGGCACGCAGCCACCTGATACCCGCCTTGGCATCCTGGAGGGGGCCAGGGTTGGTCGTCGCAGGGATGACACGAATCTCAGCAACGGCAACAACGTAGCCACGCTCGGCATAACGCAGATACCTCATCGCATCTGCATTCGAAGAGCTGAAGCCGCCGCATGCGGCAATGTAGAGTACCGGTCGCGGACCATCATCCCTGCCCTTGGAGGGCTGAAGGATGGTCATACGCAGGTTCTTGTAGACGCCCTTCTCGCTGATTGCCTTGTAACCGATCTCGGTAGTCTCGTTAATGGTCCAGTGATTGGGATCAGTAGCGATATTCTCGCCGCCAGCCGTAGCGTCCGCAAGCGTCGGAAGATCCTCGGCCTTGTAAGCCTCGGTGCCCTTGGTCAAATCAACAGTCGGCACGGCAGTGGTAACAGCCGTCGTACCATAGGTGTTCAGGAAGTTAACGGCACGCTCAATCGTGGCACCCTGCTCGAACTGCTTGCCACCGTGGCCCGCACCCTCGACAACGTAGCGCTCGGTATGAACGCCAGCGTCGTTAAGGCGATTCTGGAGCATCTTGGTGGCAACCGGCGACACGAGCGTGTCGGCCGTACCATGGAACATGAGGAACGGCACCGTGTTCGCGTTGATGTAGCTGAAGGGGCTCGCAGCGGCGACCTTGTCGTTCATCGAGGGGTCGAACACGCCGGGCTTCGCCGCGCCAGCACCCGCGCCGTTGAGCAGAAGCGCCTCGGTGGTAGCCGCGGACTTATGGCTGTCTTGCAGTTCCTGAGCCAGACCTGCACCGATAATGGTGAGGTCAGAGACACCATAAAAGTCGATGACGGCGTTGACAGCAGAGGACTCGTCGAGATTCGCGCCCACATCGAGTGCGACGTCCTGCATCTCGCCAGTTCGACTATTGGGATACTGAATCTTATCCAGGTTGCTCGTGACGCCAACCATCGTAGACCAGTAGCCACCAGAAGAATTGCCGGCAACGGCAACCTTGGTCGGGTCGAACTTGTACTTGTTCGGCTCGGTCTTGGAGCTGGCCTTCAGGAAGCGAATGCCCGCCTTGATGTCCTGGAGCGGTCCGGGGAAGGTCACGCTAGGACCAACGCGATGCTGCACGGACGCAACCACGTAGCCAGACTTGGCGAGCGTGAGACGCGTCTCGAAATTGCTCGCGGGATTGGAACTGGTGAAGCCACCGCCGTTGATCCACACGAGGAGCGGCGTCTCACCGTTCCTTGCCGTGGACGGCGTCAGCAGTTCGATCTTGAGATCGACGGGAGCGCCGTACTGGCTCGTGTGAAGATACGGAATGATCTCCTGGCTGACGGTCACATCCTTGTTCTCGTCAACTGCCTTATCGAGCTCAATCACGTTGTAACTATTGGAGTCCTCGAGTGAAACCAAACCGGGAGTATCCTCGCCAATGGCTGCCTTCGAGGGATCAACCACGCCCGTATTGAACGGATCCACCGGCGTGACGGGTGCTTCAGCGCCACTTACACCATACCAACCGATGCCCTCGTCGTTCCAACCGATGCTCACAAGACGAGAATGCTCATCGAGACTCGTGGTGTAGTTGTGGGATCCGGCATTATTCGTTGCTGCATTGGGATCTACGTTGGGGTTGAACTGCCTGTAGAGGGGCACGCGCTCCTGGTCGTCGGAGTAGAAGCTGGTGCCCTCATCCTTCCATCCAAGCTGCACGAGAGCGTCACGCTCGCCGGCATCCTTGGTGTAGTGGTGATCGGTGCCCGAATACACCCTGTACACGGGTGTCTCGGAAGTGACCGGCGCATGCCAGCCGATGCCCTCGTAATTCCAGCCGGCGGCGACGGTGGCGTCCTTCTCCACATCGCTGGCGGTGTAGAAGTGCTCGCCGGAGTTGGGATTGTACAGACGATACATCGCCTGCGTCTCGGTGTCGGCGGCACCGTTGTCCGCGATGGCGACGCTAGCCGGCACGGTGACCAGCGTGAGCATTGACGCCGCCATGACACAGGCCATGGTCTTTCTCGCGAAACCAAAGTGCTTTGGTTTACCCATTATGTCTCCCTCCCATGAAAAGTATTGACGTACGCACGATTTCTCCCTCCCCAAGGTGACAGCCGAAAGTCCATGCAGGCTCACGGCAGGCCGCGCGCACGACACACGCGACCTTCCCGACACGGTATGAAGTGGGCGAATGATTGTCTCCCCACGAAAGGTGGGTAATGGGATGGGAGGTTGAAAAAGGTGAGCTAGACCTGCTTCTTTGTCTCTTTGACTATCTCAATGAGCTCATCTTTTCGGTGAATGCCCATCTTGCGATAGATGCTCTTGCTATAGCCCTTGACAGTACTTACAGCTACCGTCAGCTCTTCTGCGACGTGCTTGGCGGTATAGCCTCGCGCCATGAGCGAAGCCGTTTCACGCTCGCGCTCCGTCAGAGCATATCGGGCCGCAATCATGTCCATGGCATATTCATGGCGCTCGTCAGAAGAGAGCTCGTATCTTGATTGCGTCGTCATATCGTCATCCAACGCACTCTCGTTTTGATCAAGCTTGTTCATGAACAGGCCGCGATTCACGATGACCATGATGAAGAGTACGGCGCACATACCAAGAGAGACTGCGATTCCGGCAGCGACACTCACGGGAAAGAGGAAATCTGCCGGGCTCAATTGAAGATGCATGAGCAGAGCTGGGATTATCGAAGATGTAACGCCCGATGCCAAGCCATACATGCATAGAAAAAAGGCCGAGCATGCAAGGGAAGAGTGCGCGTTGTCTGCTCCCCAAAGGGCTATGAGCGCAATCGAGTACACGAGCAGCGCAGAGTATAAGCTCGTCACAAACGGGGACAGTGCCGTTGGCGGCACAAATGCGAATAGGAGCGTAGAAGCCATAAAACCAATAAGCCCGATGCTTCCTATCGCCAAAGTGCACGCAGCTGTCGTCTTTGCTCGTAGGGCAATCCACAAAAAGACGAGTCCGATGCCAATTGATACTAAATAGGAATAAATTGTCTTTGGATGGGGCATGTAGTTCACACCACCATGCGCCCATCTGCTACGCAGAAAAGCACCGCAGAATATCTCCGCAAATATCAGAATCATGGCGCATATCTGTATTTTGCGCAGATAACCATCCTGAAGGAAAGGCGTTGATTTCAACCCTTGTCCAGAAGAGAATGGCTCCTCGCGCTGCAGCAAGCAAAGCATGATGAGAGCAAGCAGCGGATACAATGCGCTCATCATCGAAGCCCACTCACGGGGCAGCACATCTAAGATACCGAAAACAAGGCTTATCACGAAGGAACCCATCGCAATCGAAGCGATCTTGTCTCGGGGAAGCCAAACAAGCACGCGCAGCCAGCCCACCGTAAGAGCGGCAAAGCCCACACAAAGAATGATAATGCTCACAACATAAAACACGTCAGCCGATACGCCAAGTGACCTTCCCGCACTGTTGGCAACGACACCCACAACGGCAAGGATGCCGCCGATAGCGTAGGGAACGAGCTTGTCCTCCAATCGCTCGCCCTCGCGCAAGGCCTTGGTCCTTTGCAACGACACGAGTGCCAATATGCACCCAATCAAAATGAGTGCAGCATCATACACAACGCGTAATCCTGAGAAATTCGAAGTGATTCCCACGGTCAGGGATCCGAAAAAGGGAGCCCTGAGCATGGCGCAAAATGCTGCCAGCCCAACAAGGCATATGGCCGTCTTTTTTGTTTCCCCCGACAAATGTCAATCCCCGCGGCTTATACGCAAACTGATGGATTTGCGCCTTTCCTACGCGAGGACCCTCCCCAGCGCAAATCTTACCCCAATCAAGGGCAAAGGTCATGCATGCCCGACCATGAAACGAAAACAGCGTAGCCGACTTACGTGGGAGAAGCGCTAATCCTTGTGAAGCGCCTCAGATGGGTCAACGTTACGAAGAAGACCAGGGTTTTAAAAAGGGTCGGAGACGCTTTTGCCTCCGACCCTGGTAAAGCGTTACCGAATCCGGCCTTTACGGCAGCAGATTGTACTCCGCATCAGCGACCGGTTCGAGCCACTCGTTCGAGCAACCCTCGCCCGGAGCCTCGAAGACCACGTGCGAAAACCAGCTGTCCTTTGCCGCGCCATGCCAATGCTTGACGCCCGCGGGGATGAACACGACATCTCCCGGATGCAGCTCCCGGGCATCCTCGCCCCAGAACTGACACCAGCCGCGACCGTCCGTGCACAGCAGGATCTGGCCACCGCCCTTATCCGCATGGTGGATATGCCAGTTGTTGCGGCAACCTGGCTCGAAGGTCACGTTAGCGAGAAAGATCGTCTGCTCGGGATCGGTCAGGGGATTCAGGAACGACTCTCCGATGAAGTACTGCGCAAACGCATCATTGGGCTTGCCTAGACCAAACAGGGGGTCAGCCGTCTTATCTGCCTTAGTCATCGTAGACCTCCTTCGCCATGCGAAACGCCGCCCAGGCATTGGGCCAGCCAGCGTAGAACGCGAGTTGCGTCAGAATGGCCGCCATCTCCTCCTTGGTCACGCCGTTGGCCTTGGCGCTTGCCAGATGGTACTGGAACGACGTGTCGACGAGTCCCTTGCTCACGAGACAGGTCACGGTGATGATGGAGCGCGTCTTGAGGTCGAGCTCGTCCTCGCGCGACCACACCTCCCCAAAGAGCACGTCATCATTGAGCTGTGCGAATTGCGGGGCGAAATCGCCCAGCTGGTCCCTTCCTGCCGTCTGCTTCACTGCCATGATGCTTCCTTTCTGCCCATAGGCCATTCTTAAACGTGATGTGCATACCATGGAATGACGTAATTCAATGTTCTATTTCATATCCCGATTGTGCGTATATGTAGCCATGAAATACAATTCCCATCATGCAAATTGCTATGCATGAAACGCAAGGTGATATTTATGGATATCAACCAGCTTAGGCAACTCGAGGCGCTCGCGCAGCACGGCACCATGTCGGCCGCCGCCAACGCGTGCAGCCTCTCGCAATCGGCTTTCAGCCGATCGATTCAACGACTCGAGACAGAACTCGGCGCCCAACTTTTCGACCGGCAGAAGAACAGCGTCCGTCTCAACGAGACAGGGCGCACGGCCGTCGCGCACGCCAGAAGCGTCCTGCGCGAGGTTCAGCTGCTCCAGGAC
>JABLTO010237032.1_pt1 | contig 20411 bp, 14 predicted proteins | sample 7160091 | NCBI WGS metagenome assembly JABLTO01 (sample SAMN14651225, study PRJNA627086) | human gut metagenome | isolation source: feces | host: Homo sapiens
ACTTCTCCATTTTCATCGGTGCCTTTCCTGATCTCCAGTTCTGCACCCGCAAGTTCTTCATTTCCTGTCAGGCTTACCTTGCTGATCTCGATCTCAATTGGTTTATTCTTTATTGTAAGTTCGCCACCGTTTTCGCAGTATGTGACATTCGGATCATTCGCTGCCAGTTCCTGTGAAAAAGTAAATTCATGTGGTGTAGTATCCAGAATATATCCATCCGGAGCTTTCGTCTCTATCAGACGATATTTATAATCTTTCCAGAGAACCCATCCCCGGTCACCTTCATGCCCCTGGAGGACAGCCTTTCCATTCTCCTCTGTTGTGATCGTTACAGGCTTTCCGTTTCTCTCACGAACCGGTATATACTCACCATTTTCATATATTTCAAGACTGAACTTAGCTCCTGAAAGTAATTTAATATCGTTGCCATCTTCAACCTTGTAGATTGTAAGATGCAGATTACTGTAGCCTCCGCTTCCCTGAGAAGATACATTTGCTTTCTTACTGACACTTTGAGAATAACCATATACTGTTACTTCATTTACATGGTCTACATTTCCACTTCCTGTCCACTTTGCTTTATATGTTATCTCGACTTCTGTAGCATTTGGAACTGTGAAGTCAATTCCATCATTTTTAAATACAGCAGTAACTTTATCTTTATTGCTTTCCGGTACGGTCTTAATCTTAACATCATCACGCTTAATTGCAGTCATATTCGTCATTTTGTCTTCTACAACAAGCGTATCTGATTTTCCATACTGTTTCTTTCCCGGATTGATTATAAGCTTGTATTCCGCAATATATTTATCAGCTGCAATCGTTGCTTCATTCGACAACTCCTTTTTAATAATTCCCGGAGTTCCTACTACCTTTGTATCTACTGTCGCTGCTTCTCCGCGGAATGTTGCTTTGTTCTGTACAGTTCCGCCTTCACTGGAGGTTTCAATTGATTCCAAATCCTTTACGTTCAGATAATATGTCAGCTTATAATACTTATAATTGTTTTCCCCGTTCCTGGAGAAATCAGAAATAACAAATTTCCGGCCGTCATCTGTTTTCTGAGCGTCTACGGTCGCTTTACTGTCAGTTGTATAATTTTTTCCGTCATTACTGTATTTTACTTCGAGTTTTTTTGTTGAATCCAACTCTAACTGGCTTGTATTAAATTCATCTGTAATTTCAATCTTATCGCCTTCAACACCTGAGACGGCAATTTCATACCTGATCTGTTTTGCATTTTCTTTTGCATCTCTCGAAGACACGGTAGCTTTCTTGCTGATCTCAGGATTATTTTCATACAGCTCTACAGAAGCATATATATCATTACTATACTGATTTCTGGCAGTTACTCCGACTCTATTTGTATGCGTGTTATTTACTGACGCTGAACTGTTCTTTAACCATGTCTCATTCGGTATTGTTAAATAAGTAAATTTAATCACCCTGTTTTTATCAGACTTACCTAAGTTCGTAAAATAGACAGTAATCTTATTGTTTGCAATATCGTAGACAAGGTTATATGCCGTATCTTCTTCGAGTGTTGTTGGATCTGATCCGTCAACAGTTTCCATAATCTCCGCAGATCCATCGACATAGGCATCCGCATACGTCTTATTATCGATTTTTGTTGAAGGAAGCCAGTCTTCTATTTTGCATCCTGTATACTCCTTGCCTGCCGGAATATTAAATGTTACATTCCACTGAATTCGTTTCTCTCCACTTTCCTGATCTGTGACAATACTGCCTGTTTTTTCTACTTTAAGCATTCCGTCAAGAGGATATATACGTGGCTTGGAGGTTGCACTTCCGCCAGTGTCATAGGAAACAGTATTGGTAATCGTTGCGCCTGTAATTTCATGATTTTCACCCTGAAATGTATAGGTAATTATATATTTATATTTTCCCCTGTGCTCGGATGGAATCCGATAGCTCCAGGTATAATCTTTGGCTTCAGGGCTGATGATATTTTTCCAGGGAACCTCTACTGAATCAACAGGAGTCGTGTTTCCGGAACTGTATCTGGTTACGGTGATTCCAGTTCCTGAATATTCACCGAATCTGCGTGCAGCAGACGGGATTACATCCGTAATTGTTTTTCCTGAAATATCGTAACGGTAATCACTGTTTAATGTAATTGTATATGTAATTTTATTATTTGCATTAACTGATGCTGTTTTTGCTATTGCAGGTTTATACTCAACATCTGCATTTACTGACACATTTTCTACATCTGTGCGGTTTACACTTACTGTATTAAGTGTATTTGCCTTTTGAATATCAGTTGATACAGATGCCACCTTGTCATAATCAACCTGTACTGTGTATGTAATTGTTATGACTTCTCCATGTGTCATGGACGGAATCGTAACTGTCATAACTCTGCCACTGACAGATTTTGTAACTTCGCTGAGATCATTGTTTTTATTGGATGTAATCGTCACATCATCAGCACTGTACATTTTGAGCCAGCTGCCGCTGAGTGTATCTGTAACAATTACATTTTCGCTGATTCCCGTAGAAGTTACTGTTACAGTATAAGAAACTGTTCCATTGTCAGAATTATATTTTGCGGTTTTATCAAGAGCCAGACCATTCGTGCTGTCTACATATACTTTAACTGTTTTTGTATTTCCAAAAACAATCTGCTCCATATTTCTCTGGAACTGTACATTAAATTCAAGGTCAAAGAAAGCATCTCCTGCTCCTTTGAATTCATTGTATTTATCGCCGCCGTTTATGTTGATCTGTACTTCTATCTGATTTGAACCGGCATGATAACTGAATGTGTTTCCTTCTAAATCACCAATTTTAAACTGCGTTGGTGCAATATCGTCTGGAATTGTAATTCCCGCTGGCAAAGTGTAATATAATTTTCCATCTTCATTATTGGCATACTGCAGGTCTTTGTTTTCCTGAAATGACAGCTTCAGTTTATAGTCTGTCTCAGGTCTCAGCTGATATACTCCATTTTCCTGCGGTATATCATTGCCATTGCTCTCCTTAAGAGATATGTTGGTTACAAATCTATTCAGGTCTGTTGTCTGTTCAGCTTCTGTTGTCTGTACCGCATCCCCATTTGTTGCTTTTATAAATACAAATGGGGAAAAACCATCTGTGCTGATATTTGCTGCTGTAACTGCTCCGTTGCTGTCCTGAGTCGCTGTTCCGGCAGATACTGCCTGACCGTTTACTACATGAAGTACATAAACCTGTGATGGTACATCTATATCTGCTGTCTGACTCAGTATCGGACTGCTGAAACTCAGATTCACATCTGCATGCTGTGATACAGAAATTTCCTGTCCGTTTTCCTCAAAATGCATGTCATATGCAACGGCATCCAAAACGGTAAGATTGTTTGCCTCAACCCACTGTGTTATTGCAGTTTCTGCATTATTTGTAAAATAATCTGATTCTACACTGTACTGATTTGCAACAAAAATCGCCTTGTCGGAAATCGGCTGTGACAGGCTGACATTTGCAGTCGCATTATCTACAGCTCCACTGAATTCTGTTGTAGTTGTAGCTTCCACCGGAGTTTCTGTGATGCTTGGCTTTGCAGTATCATCTTCTGTATCTGCTTTCGCTGCCTCGGTTGGTGTAGCAGTTGTTTCCGCTTCTTCCGTTGCTGCCGGAGTCACTGTAACCACAGCATCTTCTTTTTCTTCAGGCTGTTCGTCTGATGACGTTTGCTCATCTTTGTTTTCCGGTTCCGGAGTTACTGTCTCCTGAACCTTTTCCTCAGGTGTCTCCCCGGTCTTTTCCTCCGTTGATGTTTCTTCCTGATTTTGAACATTATGGATGTCTGCTGACTGTTCATCTGCCAGAATTGTGACACTGCTCTGCTGAACAACCATCAATGCAACGAGAAGAAATGCTAAAACACGTTTGCTTTTTTCAAATCTTTTCATTATTTATTTTATCCTCCTGTATAATCTCTATAAACAACAAGGGATAAGAATCAGCTCATCTTATCCCCCTTATATCTCTTATTATAATAGATATCTGCAAGAAAAAAAATAGAAATTAATGAAAGTTTTTTGCAATATCATGTCATTTTTGTCAAAAAAACATGTATTATGCCTTCTGATTCAGTCTGGCTCAGTACTTTTCTTATCCTGACGGGAGCGGTTATTTCTCCTTTAACTGTTTTTGTAAGAATGCTATTTGGTCCTGTAGCTTATCTATTTCATTTTCCTGTGCTTTTATTTTGTTTTGCTGTGTTTTTATCTGTATATTTTGCTCGTCTATTGTTTCCTGCATTTCATCTACCATATATTTTACTGTGTTTCGGTCAAGTATTTTTAATTCCTCTGAAAATATTCCCATGACATCCTCCACATTCCGGCACATATTGTACACATGTTCATACATGGCTTTGAATTCGGGATATTCCGTGATCAGCCTGATGATCTGCTCCGGTTCATCTGTACTCAGGAAAGTAAGCCATGCGTCCAATTTGTTCTCTATACCTTTATATTGTACATTTTTGCGGAAGATGTCAAGTGGTATAAAAATATAGTTTTGCAAAAGATTCATTTTTATTCCCGTGTCTGATTCCTGCTGAAACATATGTACATACTTATTAGAAAACTCTCTGAACATTTTCGGGCTTCTGTCCATCAAGATGATCGTAAAAACTCCCTTTACATCTTTATATGTGAAATGTTCCTTTTTCTGGCTGCGCGCCATTTTGTATTGACGTAACAGCAAATCAGAGGAATAGCAGGCGCTTCGCTCGCCGGGAAATGCATAACCGATTTTCTGCACTTCCACATTGCAATAAGTGCCATCTTCAAACCGCACCAGTATGTCCATGATCAGTAATGACTGCTCATCTGCGATCCGGCTCGAGTCTCCCGGCAGTACATCGACGATTTTTACCTTTCTCTGAAGTAAAACACTCAGGAAATCTTCCAGTCTCTCTGGTACTGTTTCCGGATTCATGATCTCCTTGAAAAAAGAATCATACAGGATTTTTACTCCGCGAACTCCTGTACAGAAATCAAGAAACTCCTGCCTTTCCGATTCTCTCCAGCTGTAAAATTTCTCTGTAAATTTTATGTTGTCCTGTATCTCTTTTAAAATCTCCTCCCGGCTCCTTATCATTGGAAAATAGTCTCTCAGCTTTGATGTCATAGGCAGTTCTCGCTTTCTTTCGATCTTTAATGGGATTTTGTTTCTGAATTGAATTTGTAGAATGCTCAAATGAGCATATAAGATTTAAGATAAAGACAGTGTAGCATGTTGTTTTCCCTGATTGCAAGAAAAATCGCTCGACATTTTATCAGCTATTATGACATGACCTGCATCGGCAGTGCTTTCCCTGGCTCTCTTCCGATGCTTTTTTACATATTTACAGAAAAATCCGCCAGAATGGTTTCCCATCCTGACGGACTTTGTAGTTACTTATTGTTTCTTATTATTTTTTGCGACGTTTGAGGTAAATTCCTCCACCAATCACTACAATTGCAGCAATAAGAAGAATTACGAAAATTCCAATCGGTGTGTTATCACCTGTTTTTACTGCTTTTGTGGATGTTGCGTTAGATGAGGTTGTGGTTGTTTTATCTTTGTCCTTGTCTTTATCCTTGTCTTTATCCTTATCTTTGTCTTCATCCTGTTCCTGATTGGTAATGGTTACTTTTGCGGAAGTATTGCTCTCATCAAATGTAACTTCCTCATTCTCCAGCGATACATCATAAAAGAACACCTTGTGTGAAAGAATAAACGAAAAATCTACGAAACTCTCTTTCAACAAGATGTTCTTTTATATTTATATCTGTTTTACATGGAAATCCATCCAAATGCGTTCGCCACGGAACTCAAAAGAATGATTGCCGCAAAGATCGGGCAGAGATACCGGATCATGAAGTTAAAAATTCTTTTTCTCTTGAATGTGCCTTCGCCACGCAGAACTTCTTCCTCAATCTTCTTCACACCGATCACTCTGGAGATCAGAAGACAGGTCGCAAATGCCGCGATCGGCATCATCACAGAGTTGGTCAGGAAGTCAAAGAAATCAAGGAACTGCATTCCGATGATCTTTACACAGGCAAGCGGTCCGTATCCCAGAGAAGAAAGACTTCCGAGAACAAGCATGATCGCACCGACTACCAGTGTGGACTTCTGTCTGCACCATTTCAACTCATCCTGAAAGGTTGATACTGCACTTTCTGTCAGGGCAATCGAACTTGTCAGTGCCGCACAGAGTACCAGCACAAAGAATAAAATTCCGATCGGGGTTCCCAGTCCCATGCTTGCAAAGACTTTCGGAATCGTGATAAACATCAGGGACGGTCCTGCCTGCAACGTATCCGGATCTCCGCCTGAGAATGCAAATACTGCCGGAATAATCATCAGACCTGCCATAATTGCGATTGCTGTATCAAAGATTTCTACGTTTATTGTGGAACCTTCGATGGATACGTCTTTTTTCATATAGGAACCAAATGTTACCAGAATACCCATTGCGATTGAAAGTGAATAGAACATCTGTCCCATTGCTGCCACAACGGTCATCCATGAGAAATTCTCAATATTCGGTATCAGGAAATATTTTACACCTTTCAGTGCTCCCGGTCTTGTCACAGAATAAACTGCGATCAGAATGGACAGAAATACCAGAATCGGCATCATAAATTTCGAAACACGCTCAACACCGTTACGTACTCCTGCGTAAATGATTGCTACTGTGAATAATGCAAAAAGCAAAAAACAGATTTCCGTAGATACTCCGTTGGAAATAAATTTTGAGAAATATCCGTCTGTCGCAAGCTTCTGGCTGTTGCCCTTTATGTATTCAATCAGGTATTTGATTACCCAGCCGCCGATTACTGAGTAATACGGCACGATCAGAATCGGAATGATCGCGTTGATCCAGCCGCCGAATGACAGCCATTTAGATTTGCCGAATTTGGCAAAAGCACCGACCGGACTTTTCTTCGTCATTCGTCCAAGCGCTGTCTCCGCCACGATCATTGAATAACCAAATGTCAGTGCCAGAATAATGTAGATCAGTAAAAAAATACCGCCTCCGTATTTTGCCGCCAGGTACGGGAATCTCCAGATATTTCCCAGACCGACGGAAGCTCCGGCTGCGGATAGTACAAATCCAAGTTTGCCGGAAAACGTGCTTCTCTCATGATGATGTTTTTCCATAAATCAGCCCTCTCCTGTGATTATTTGATTCTCTTTAATTCGTATTCTCTGGTTCCAAGTCCGACTTTTTCTGCCTGGTCAAGAGTTGCTTTCCATTCGATGTTTGGATTGGAATCTTTGAAATGGTCATGGTGACAATGCCATCCAGGCTCTGCCAGATGTTCTCCGAGCTGACTGTCTGCAATCGGTGTTGCTTTCAGGCAGGCATCTGCACATGCCTGATCCAGTGCAACCGGGTCAAAACTTGCAAACATTCCGATATCCGGAAGAATTGGTGCATCATTCTCTCCATGGCAGTCGCAATTCGGGCTGATATCCTGAACCAGTGCAATATGGAAATGCGGACGGCCATGACAGACTGCCTGTGCATATTCTGCCATCTTACGGTCAAGAAGTTCGTTTGCACTGCTGTTTGGATTGTATACTGCGTCAAAACTGCAGGCTCCGATACAACGGCCGCAGCCTTTGCATTTATCATAATCGATCACTGCTTTTTTGTTTACATATGTAATCGCATCACTGCCGCATTCTTTTGCACAGCGACGGCAGCCACGACAGACTTCTTCGTTGATCGCTGGTTTTCCGCTTGAATGCTGCTGCATCTTTCCTGCACGACTTCCGCAGCCCATACCGATGTTTTTAAGTGCGCCGCCGAATCCGGTAGCTTCATGTCCTTTAAAATGAGTCAGACTGATAAAAATGTCTGCATCCATGATCGCATGTCCGATAAATGCGGTCTTACAATATTCTCCATTTACAACAGGGACTTCTACTTCATCAGTTCCGCGGAGTCCGTCGCCAATGATAATCTGACAGCCTGTCGTAATTGTATTAAATCCATTGAGATTTGCACAGTCCAGATGTTCCAGTGCATTTTTTCTGCTTCCCGGATACAGTGTATTGCAGTCTGTCAGAAACGGCATACCACCCTGCTCTTTACACAGATCTGCTACTACTCTGGCATAGTTCGGACGAAGGAACGCCATATTTCCCAGCTCGCCAAAATGCATTTTGATCGCTACAAATTTTCCGTCCATGTCAATATCTTTGATGCCGGCTGCGATACAGAGTTTTTTCAGTTTGTCAAGCTGGCTGGTTCCGACCGGGCAGCGGAAATCTGTAAAATAAACTGTAGATTTTTCCATTTTAATTCCTCCTGAGAGTTTTATATGTTTATAAAAGATTATCTCTTTTATACTTCATAAAGTCAAGAGGTGCTTTTATATCGGCTTGCAGGTACATCCGATTCCGAGGCCATCCGGACCGATATGGCAGGACAGGCCGAAGGAAAGCTTGTCGCACATAACTTCCATTCCCGGAAAACTTTCCCGGATCTGGTTTACCCATTCTTCTGTCACTTCATCGTTACTGCTGGATGCCGCCATCAGGTATACTTCCCCTGCTGCATATTCTTTCGCAAAATTTGTCTCCAGTTCTTCCTTCATTGCATCGATCATGACTTTACGTGACTTTTTCAGTCCACGGCATTTCTGGTAGGTATCAAGTTTTCCTGTACTGAAATGCATGACAGGTTTGATATTCAGGACATTTGCCGCCAGTGCGGTTACGGAACTGATTCTTCCGCCTTTTTTCAGGTATTCCAGTGTGCTGAGACCGATGTAGATGGTCATTTTTTCTCTGGTTTCCTCCAAAATCTTCTTGATCTCGGCTGCGCTGTATCCTTTTTCCACCATCTCTACTGCGTCAAGGACAGAACGGTGCATTGGTGTCGCCACACGGCCATTATCAACGACAAATACCTTTCCGGCAAATGCATCATCATTTGCCATTGCCGCTGCTGCCATACAGGAACCGCTCAATGCGCTGCTGAGAGGAATATAGACGATTTCCTCGTATTCTTTCAGCATTTCTTTCCACATATCGATAACTTCCGCCGGAGACGGCTGTGAAGTAGACACATCCACGCCCTTTCGAAGCATATCATAAAATTCATCCCGGGATAAATCTACTCCTTCACGATAAAGTTTCTCTCCGATATAAAAAGGCATCGGAAGAACTCTGATACCGAGTCGCTCTGCTTCTTCCGGCAAGATTCCGCTGTGACTGTCTGTCATGATTCCTGTTTTTTTCATATTGTTTCTGCTCCTTTGTATTTCCACTGTTCAAACTTCTTATAATGACTTGATGATCGGCATTACATAATCGATCATTTCTTCCGGTGTTTCTTTCATTTCATCCATGATCCAGCGTCTGGAAACACCATCCAGTACGCAGAGTTTTACAACCCATCCATATTTCTCTGCCATATTCGGGTCTGCGGACTCGACGGCTTTACGTTTTTCATGGATTTTTTCTCCGAGGCGTTTCGTAAAAAGATCCATATTCAGTCCGCGGATTGCCCACATTTCTTTATAATTCAATGATATCTGGTAGAAATAATTAAACAGATACTCCCGTATTTTACGCTCATCTGTCGTATCCAGCATCGGCAGAAATTCAATATTCAACTTCTCTGCAGTCGCATCTGCGATACTGTCCAATACCTCTGAAATGGATGCGAAATTTCTGTAAAAAGAAACCCTCGCCACTTTCGCTTCCTGCACAATATCTGTCACAGTGATATCCAGATAGGATTTCTGTGTCATGAGACGGAGCAAAGCCTGCTCTATCTCACTTTTTGCGGAATGATTTTCTTTTTTGTTCATGATCTACCTTTCCCTGAACTTAACAGCCGGTTATTTATATAGTTATATAATTTCTATAATCGTATATTCTGCTTCATATATGTTACATTTTGTTTCATTAAAGAATTGTATTGTATCACCAAGTAACGGGACTGTCAATAAATTGGTAATTTTTTCTTTCGCTCAGATAAAAAAAATCAGGAAAATCCTAGCCTGAATTTTCCTGATCTTTATACTTTCTCTTCTCACTTTTTCAACATATTCAGATAGTCATTTCTTTCTTCCGTAGGTATCTGAAGCGCATCCATCGCCTGTTCGATACTCCATCCCATACTCTCCATGAGATTTCGTATTGAAGTGATAATTCCTTTCGCAATACCTTTCTGTTCTACACCTTCACTCAGATTACACATCTCCGACACCTCGCTTTCCAACTCCTGCGTCATCTTAATCCCAAAATCTTCCTGTAAGATTTTTTTCTTCTCTTTTGTGCTTCTCTCTGATGATAATAATACTTCCAGAAGCTTTAATATCCCGCTTCTTTCATCATCGGCATCTCCAAGACAAATAATAATGCCTGTCAGCAAATCATAATATTCCACATTATCGCCGAACTCTCCTATCAGACTTTCTTCCTGTATGGAATATTGATTTATCGTATTTTTTCTGTAATCCGGAGGGTTCATGCATATAAAAATGCTGTAAACCTTCTTTATCTTCTCATAATGAGAATTCGTGAATTCTGTGCCATACTGTGACGAAACCAAACGACAGCAATAATACAGATTCCGCTTTACTATCGGATATCCCGGATAAAAATCATTCTGTGCTTCAACATTTATAATCAGACTGATTCTCTCTCCTGTACCCGGCACAATGGCTCGAAATCTGATATCATAAGTCACAGTTCCTTCATTAATGGTGCTATCTTCTGTATTTAAACCTCTTATCTGTAGGGAGCCTGCTTCTTCATCCGGATGAACCGCTGCTTCTGAGATTTGTGTCTCGCCTTCTATGTACTTTGAAGCAATCTCCGAAATTTCACTGCCCCTGTACTCTTCCAGACAGCTTTTCATAATCCATGCAAGGATTATCTTATTTGCCAGCAAGTGCTTACATGCATTGTCATATGCTGCCTTTTCTCCTGCGGTAGAAATCATTTGCGACAACGTACTTTCTACTCTCATCCACCACAAGCCTTCCTTTTTGAACATTTTGTTCCATTCATATGATAGCACATAATTATCTGCATGTGTATAAACTTTCTATAAATTGGCAGACCTGTCTGGAACTATCCTGTTCTTCATGCTATGATATCTGTATTACATCGTTGTCCCCCTTCTCGAACAACGGCGAGCACAGGTTAAAATTCGCATTTCCGAAAAACAAGAAACCAAAAAAGCCGGAAACTCCAGCCGCTACAAATATCTGGATTTCTGGCTCAAAGTCCCTCATACTGCCACCGGGACTTTTCCCGAAAATATTTCATTACAAATCAAAACCCTGCCGGATGATTATATACATTAATCATTCAGCAGGATTTCTTATGCTCTGTTCGCGCAGAATTATATTTATTTAGTTCCACACAAAAACTACTTTCTGCGTTTTGCCTGAATCAAATAATCGGAAGGCTTCGTCCGCATCATCCAGATCATACAATTTCGTTGCAATTGCTTTTAACGGTACTTTTTTGTCCAGAATAAAATCGGTAATCTCTCTCCAGTCACAGCAGTTAAAATACCAACATCCCATTACATTTAATCTCTTATTGATAAACTGTGCACTTGGATCGATTGTAATTCCATGTGCTTCCGCAATAAACGCTACATTTCCGCCTTTCTTCGCACAATCCAGTGCCTGATTATATGCAATATTGTTTCCTGCACAGCAAATCACGCAATCTGATCCACGTCCGCCTGTGAGTCTTTTAACTTCTGCAACTGCATCTACTTCTTTAGAATTAATGGCAACATCCGCTCCGAGTTCTTTTGCCAGCGCAAGTCTCTGCTCATTAATATCAGATACGATCACCCTGGCACCCAGAGCTTTTGCAATCAGCACTCCACCCATTCCCATTGGTCCGATACCGAATATTGTAACAGTCTTTGTTGCGTTTACACCAATTCTCCGGCATGCCGTATACAGTGTTCCGGCTACGTCTGTTGATAATGCTCCTGTTACAAAGTCCATATCATCCGGTAATGGAAGACAGCATTCCTGAGGTACTACAATATAATCGGCATGTGCCCCATCTAATGCAAAACCAATGCATTTAAATTCCGGACAAAGAACAGTATTTCCTGAAAGACAATGTTCACAATGACCACAGCCAGTCGCCAGATAAATTGCAACCCTGTCGCCTTCTTTAACTTTATCTACACCCTCACCGAGTTTTTCTACAATACCACAAGGTTCATGTCCCGGTGTTATAAAACTTTCATCACCGGTATCTTCAAAAACTTTCTGTCCATGAAAACGATACAAGTCACTTCTGCAAAGAGCCGATGCTTTCATCTTGATCCTTACCCATCCTTTTTGCGGCTCCGCGATTGGTACCTGATGTAGTTCAATTGTATCTTCACATGGAATTTTAACTGCTCTCATAGTTTTTTCCATACTTCACTACCTCCATGATCATTTCGTGTTATCGATATATTCCCAGTTTCCTGTTCCAGAAGATTTCTTGATAGCGTCTACAACCTGACATACTTTAAAGCCATCATAGAAACTACAGGAAACAAGGGACGGATCATTATTTGCAATTGCATCAAAAAACGCTTTGTATTCTACACATTTCTGTTCTACATACCCGACACCAAGATCTGCCATAGGCCAGAGTTCTCCATTCGGATGCGCCGGTCCCATTTTTATAGTGCGGAAACCTCTGAGTTCATCGCCATCTGATTTAAATACGACCTGTACCTCATTCGGACGTTCTCTTGAGAATTTCGCAGCACCTTCGCTTCCATAGATTTCAATATCAAGCGTATCTTCCTGTCCGATACAGAAGCGGCTTGACCAGAGAAATCCTGTTACACCAGATTCAAATTCCACAATAGATTTGGTATCATCATCTACATCAACTTTCTGCCTTCCCGTAATCTGATCTTTATCCGGAACTTTTGAAAGAAGTGCACCTGCTGCTATGTTTCTTTCTTTAACAAACGTACTGTTCAGACTGGAAACTCTTTTTATATTTCCCAAAAGATATCTTCCAATATCCAACGCATGTGAACCGGTATCGCCTAAAGTTCCTGTTCCTGCTTTACTTGCGTCAAACCTCCACTGCATCGGAGCTTCCGGATCCATTCCCCAACTCTGAATATATCTCATCTGAATACTGTAAATTTTTCCGAATTTACCTTCATCAATCATTTTTTTAATAAATCGAATGCCCGATAACGCTCTGTTATTATGACCTACTGCATGGATCACTCCTGCCCTCTGTGCAGCTTCATACATTTCCCATGCATCATCTGCTGTCATTGCAAGCGGTTTTTCACAAAAAACATTCTTTCCCGCTTTAATCGCATCCAGAACGATCGGTTTATGTAAAAAGTTTGGCGTAGCAACTACAACTGCCGTTGTTTTATCGTCTTCAAACAAATCATGGTAATCTGTAGCACTTCTCTCAAATCCGTAACGGATTTTACTCATCTCAGCAACCGCCGGATTAACATCTACAACACATTCTTTAGAAACATTTACTGCAGGCGGATAATAATATACTGGATAACTCTGAATTGCAAGAGTATGAAGTTTTCCCATAAATCCGCCGCCAATCATACTTAATCCAACATTTTTCATAGATTTGTGCCTCTCTTTCTACATATTCCGGATCATACTTTTTTCTTTCTGCTCTGAAGATTTCCAATTGCAACTGCAATAATAATGATAATACCTCTGACGATTTTCTGCTGACTTACACTTAAACCGCCCATAATAAGACCATTATTGATCATACCCATAAGTAACGCTCCGACAATGGAACCTAAAATATTTCCTGTTCCTCCTGACATTGCAGTTCCGCCAAGTACAACAGCTGCGATTACATCCATCTCTACACCTTCACCATATGTATATTTGGCAGCTTTTGTTCGTCCACAGTAAAGAAGTCCCGCTGTTGCAGAAAGAATACCGGAAAGAATATATGTCTGGATAAGAACTTTGTTTACCTTTACACCCGTGTATTCTGCTGCTGCAGCATTTCCACCAACCGCCAGAACCTTACGTCCGAATGCTGTATGATTTAATAAAATAATTCCCAAAATAAGGAATGCAAGAATCCAGAAGAAAAGTACCGGGATCCCTCCAACACTTCCATAACCGAAAATGTTGTTAAATGTATTATTATAGATTGGAACAGATTTCGTATTGCTGACCCACATGGATACACCGATAAACACGCCCTGCATACCTAATGTTACCAAAAATGGCGGGATCGTAAAAAATGTAATCAGTAATCCATTCGCAAGTCCTACCACCGCCCCCATTGCAAGCGGTACAGCTACTCCAAGAAAAATATTATTTGTTGCGTTCAGAATCATCGCACTTACGAGACCTGCTGTCGGAACAATACCGCTGATTGTCAGATCGATTCCGCCAGTTGCTAGTACAAAGGTCATTCCAACAGCCATAACTGAAATTGCTGCTGTCTGACGAATAATGTTTAACAGGTTTGTAACGGAAAAAAACATTCCCCCAAGCCACAATGCAAAGATTGCTATCGCAAAAACAAATATGATGTAAACCATATACTGTGTAATATCTACCTGTTTCTTTTTAGTTCTGGATTGCATTCTGTAATACCTCCTCATTTATCATGTCTTCCCGTTTGAGTTCACCACTGATCATTCCTTTATGGTAAACCAGAACACGGTCACAAACTGCCATAATTTCTGCCAATTCAGATGAAACAAAAATAACGCTTTTATTTTCTTCCGCAAATGAACGAATCATTTTTACAATTTCACCTTTCGCTCCAATGTCTACACCTGCGGTAGGTTCATCCATCAGAAGCAGCTTTGGATTCGTCTCAAACCATTTTGCAATAACGATCTTCTGCTGGTTTCCTCCCGATAACTTCTGAATCGGAAGTTCCACACCATCAGAAACAACTCCATAATGCTCAATACACTGTTCTGCCATTTTCTTGCATTTTTTATTATCCAGAAAAATTCCTTTTTTAAGCGAGTTCAGATTCGGAAGATTTAAATTCTGTTTTACAGAATGGGATAAAATAATTCCCAGCCTGCGTCTGTCCTCCGGAATCAGTGTAATTCCCTTTTCAATGGCATAAGATGGGTCTTTTAAGTCAAGTTCTTCTCCATCCAGAATAATTTTGGCGCCATACTGTTTTCTAAGTCCAAACAGCGTTTCCAATGTTTCTGTTCTGCCGCTACCCATCAGGCCAATCAGCCCCAGCACTTCACCTTTTTTAACTTCAAAAGATACTTCGTTTTCATTTCCTTTCCATGTAAGATTTTCAACCTTCAGCATCGTTTCATTACTTACCGGCACTTTTCGTTGTTTATACACAAAAGAATTAACTGCATTTTCACCCATCATATGTGTAATGATACTGTCCAGTGTCATTTCTTTCGTCGAAGCGGTCTTTACAATCTCACCATTTCGCAGGACTGATATTGTATCTGAAATTTCAAGGATTTCTTTCATTCTATGTGATATATAAACTATAGAAACACCTCTGCTCTGAAGTCGTCTCATAATCTTGAATAAAAGCTTTGTTTCTTCATCTGTCAGAGACGCCGTAGGTTCATCCATAATCAATACTTTTCGTTCGACCGATAATGCTTTTGCAATTTCAACTAACTGGCATACACCTACTTCCAGTTTTTGAATTTTTTTCGTAACATCAACATCTATTTCCAGATCTTTGAGCAATGCCTCTGCATTCTTTCTCATCTCTTTTTTATTGAGAAAACCTTTTTCCTTCAATTCATGATTTAAATAAATATTCTCTTCTACTGTGAGTGTTGGAATTAAACTTAATTCCTGAAAAATCATACCAATTCCACATTCTTTAGAATCTTCTGTACTGTTAATCTTAACCGGCTGACCATCTATTCGGATTTCGCCACTGTCACAACTATATACACCTGTCATTATTTTCATCAATGTCGATTTTCCTGCACCATTTCCACCTACCAGTGCATGTATCTCGCCTTTTTTCAATTGAAAATTAACATTTTTTAATACAGAGACTCCACCGAATCCTTTGCATATATTAATCATTTCTACCGCATAATCGCCCATTCTTTCACCCCTTTTTGTGAATGGCTGGCAGTTTTACATGCCAGCCATTTCCATACTCTTTTTATTTAGAGCCAGTATTTTCATTCCAGAGATCAACGATTGCAGAATCCGGCTCTGTATTAAAGATTGTTTTATATGCATCAAGAAGATTTTCACTTGTAACACCCATTGTCGGAGTTGCAATGTATCCACTTCCGAGGTCTTTGTCAATCAGTGCATAAAGTGCCGACATCGCGATTGCATTTCCATCTTCATAGGATCTCGGTGAACCGATTGCTTTGATCATTCCATTTTCTGCCATAATTCTTGCAGAACTGTCTCCAAGGTCTACTGTAGTAACAATCAGATCATCCCTGCCAACTGCGACTGCTGATTCGATGATCTGTTCTGCCGGTGAATCCCACGTTGCATAGATTGCATCTACATCCGGATACTGTGCCAGAATTGCATCGCCTACGACACCTGCCTGATTAAAGTCTGCATATCCCTGATCTGCAACTACTTCAATGTCAGGATATTTTTCCATAACATCACGGAAAGCCTGATCTCTCTGATTGCAGGTCCAAACATCTGCGTCATAATATGCAATTCCTACTGTGCCTTTATAGTCCAGTAAATATGCCATGTATTCTGCTGCAAAACGACCGTTTCCATAATAATCTGTACTTACAAGGGCTGCGTAATCTTTTCCAGCTTCAAATCCTGTCGGTGCACATTCAAAAAATACCAGTTTGATACCTGCATCTCTGACCTGTTCAAAAATCGGAACCATTGCATTTACGTCATATGCAATTGATATAACCAGATCAGGATTCATTGCCATAACTGTTTCAAGATTTGTGATCATTGTGTCTACATCGCTTTCTCCATCTGTTACCGCAATTACATCAATACCATAGGATTCCAGAGTATCTTTGATCAGATTTGCTTTTGTTACATTTACATCGTTATTTAACATATGCATACAAATTGCAACACGGAAATTTCCATCTTTGATTTTCTGTACTTCTTCGTCTGTCAGAGAAAGGTCTCCTGCGAGTTCTGCAAGATCTCCTGCTGGGCTGAGTCCATAAATTTCATTGATATCAAGCACAGGTTCTTCGCCTTTAGAATCTGCTTCTTTTACTTTTTCCAATTTAATGGCTTCATTATCTTCTGCTGTATCTGCATAAGCAACGGCACCCATACCCGCTACCATAGACACACTTACTGCCGCACTTAATAAAATGCTCATTAATTTTTTCTTCATAAAAAACCTCCCTGTTCTCAAATTAAATGTCATAATTCCCATATCTATAATTTTTGTAGATTAATACCGATTTCCATGTTATGATAAAGATGTATTTACAGCTGTGAACCACCTTTAATGTGACGAGGTGCCACTGCGATTTTTCCCAGAATCGCATACTGTGATGCATGACCTGCTGCTGGAATATTGCCCGGTACGCAATGAATAGTTGAATAAGCAATGGTCGCAAACTTTATTGCTTCTTTATATTCCGGCGGAATGCCGATTTCAGCAGAGGTTGTTACTTTAATATTATCCGGAACACGTTTCTGAATCTCTTTCATAATCTGAGGATTCTTTACTCCACCACCACTTGCATAAAGTTTATCGGTAGATTTAATAATATCTTCCGGTACATTTTCTTTCATACTTCTTGCAACTGCTTCTCCTGTAAATGCACACGCTGTAGCAAGGAGATCTTCTTTTGGCAGGGCACTGAACTTCTGAATTGTTGCTTTAATGTATTCTTCACTGTAGTCCTGTGACCATCCGGAACGCGGTACAGGTCTGTCCCAGAATGGATGATTCATAAAATGATCCATCAGACCTTTGTCTACTTTACCGGATGCTGCAATCGCGCCGTCTTTGTCATATTCCATTCCAAACAAAACTTTACACATATAGTTTGAAATAATATTTCCAGGGCCGGTATCAAATCCAAACATTTTTCGTCTGTCTGCATTTGCAACATGCAGATTTGCAATACCACCAATGTTTAATGTCATGGTATATCCCGGTTTATCTCTGAAAAGAATGTAATCCAGATATGGCATCAATGGAGCGGCTGCACCACCGGAAGTGTGATCTGCCGGACGGAAATGTGTAACAGTATCAATATCTACCAGATTGGCAATTACAGATGTATCACCCATCTGTGTTCCACATGGATAATTTCCTGACAGCCAGCGGCCTACCCAGTCATCTTTTTCTTCTTTCGTCATTTTTGCAATAGCCGCATGATTTGGCTGTTCCTGATAGATTGTCTGTGTATCCAGTCCAAGAACTTTTATATCCTTTGAATTGATATTATTTTCTTTCATAAACTGAGCTGCTTTTTCTGCAAAAACTGCTCCACACAGATAATTAAGGCGATTCAGTCCAATCATATCTACCTTATTTACGAATGCGTCCTTAACAATGTCTGCCACTTCCTTAGGCCACTCATACGATCCTCCGCAGATAAAACGTGGGGCTTTCGGGAAGCCGTCTTCCGCCATTTCGGTTTCAGCCAAAATTACATCGATTCCATCAAATGAAGAACCGCTGTTCATTCCCATAATTAAATCCATTTTTCTTCCTCCTTTTTTGTGATTTCTATTTGTAATCCTCACGGAATTACGTACATTATTTTGGTGCTGTACAGGATTTACGAATGATAAGTTCCGGTTTCAGTTTCTTACATCCATAATCTGTCGTCTCCTCAGGTTCACCGATAAGATCAAATAATCGTCGGGTTGCCTGTTTGCCGATTTCGGTAATCGGCTGCTCAATTGTTGTGATATCAAGAAGTTCGTTATACTCTTCGTCATCCCATACCAGAAGCGAAATATCCTTTGGAATCTGCATTTTTCGCTCTTTCAGATCAAGCAGTACACCACTACAGAGACTGTTATTCAGAACATATAATGCTGTAACATCCAGATGTTCTTCTAAAAAGTTGTGACATACTTTTCTGCTCATTTTATCTGACAGCTCATCTACGCTTGCAATAAGCGAATCATCAAATTCTACTTTTGCATCTGAAAGTGCCGCCCTGTATCCGTTAATACGTTCCTGCACTGTTGAAAAATTTGATGTCGCAATAATTCCGATTTTTCTATGTCCCATCTTTAAAAGATATTGCGTTGCATCATATGATGCTTCAAAATTTTCACTCTGTATTACATCGCGATTAATATCTGGAATATTTCTGTCGACAAACACAATTGGCAATTTTCCAATATAGAATTCCCTGTATTTCTCATCCATACTGCCGTCTGCTCTGTAAGCCGACATCAGAATTACTCCATCTACTTTTTTGCTACTTAAATCTTTCAAATGCTTTATTTCTTTTTCGATATCTTCGTGTGTCGTACAGATCAAAACATTGTATCCTTTTTTTTGCGCTTCTTTTTCTACCGCATATACAAGTGCAGTCGAATAAGTATTTCGAATACTGCCAATGACAACCGCTATCGTCTTTGTAGACTGTGATCTTAATCCTCTTGCGATAAGATTCGGCTGGTAATCCAGCTGTCTGACAGCTTCCAGTACTCTCTCTTTTGCTTTATCCGATACGCTTCCGTAATTCCCGACAACTCGACCTGCGGTTGCTCTGGAAACACCTGCTAATCTGGCTACATCATCAATTGTAATTGTTCGTTCTTCACTCATATTTATCACCTCGGATAGTTTGAGAACGTTCTCAAATATCTTTAAAAATAATAGTTGATTGCGTTCTTGTCTGATAATTGAGAACGTTCTCAACTGATGGCTTTATCATATATTTTTTGTCAAAATTTGTCAATGGATTTTTTTTATGTTTTTAATGTTTGTGCATTATATATAATTTGGAGAATAAAATTTCTGCTATATTTTTTTGCAAATCATGATATCTTAATTTTTAAGAGACTTGTTACTCTCTCTATGTCAGACACATCCCACCTCAACGGATATATTTCTCATGTATATAATTTCATCTTTGCAGTTTGTTTTGTGATCAGAACATTCCTGACTTTTTAATAAACTGCTTCCCAAAAAAAAGCATCGGTTCAGCTGTGCTCTTGCTGTTTCCGATGCCATTTTGTAATAATTTGCCCACTAACTTGCATCGATTTATAATCGACATTAAGAAACCCGATGCTTCTTGACTGGATTTCAACAATAATTGGCATCGAATCCCTGAAAATTGCCATGTCCCGATTCATCCAACCTGTCCGCACCGCACTGTATCTGAAATCTTCCGTGAACTACTCGGCAACTGAGTTACCAGAGCATCTGAAATCTGGCGGGATACCGCCTTTTTCAGGGTGCGTCCATGACACCAATACTGCTTGCCT
>JABLTO010070955.1_pt1 | contig 20403 bp, 19 predicted proteins | sample 7160091 | NCBI WGS metagenome assembly JABLTO01 (sample SAMN14651225, study PRJNA627086) | human gut metagenome | isolation source: feces | host: Homo sapiens
GAAGGAAAAGAGTATGTCATGCAGGACGGCGACATTGTGCTGTTCCGCTTTAATGTATAAGAACCTGCCTTCACAAGCGTATACACGTGTCTTTTTGGCAAATTTTGCTGCATACTGCGTGAAAAATACTTGCCGGACGATAGTTCGCCTGCGTATTTTTGCCTTGTCTGCAACAAAATTGCGCTCGAAAATTCACATATATTTCTTATGAGGGCAGGCTCTAAGAGTCAGCTCAGATACGAAAAAATCAGGAAAACGCCGGAAGGTTTTTCGGCAGTCAAACGAGGCGGTGCGACAAAAAAGCGCACCTGCCTCGTTTTTCACGCTTGCATACAGGAAAGGAAGTTGTGCGTATGAAGATCAAACAAAAGAAAATCTCTGTCTTTGAACTGGAATCGGTGCCCCGTGCCGTGGCCGCGCTGGCGGTTCCGTCGGTGCTGAGTATGCTGGTGACGGTGCTGTACAATATGGTGGACACTGTCTTTGTAGGGCAGACACACGATCCCTACCAGATGAATGCCGTCTCCATGGCAACGCCGATTTTCATGATTCTCATGGCCTTCGGCAATTTGTTCGGCATTGGGGGATGCGCTTTTATTTCCCGTTCCCTGGGTGCTAAAGAATACGGCCGGGTGAAGAAAATCAGCAGCTTCAGCTTCTGGGGCTCTGTGGCAATCGGCCTGATCTGTACTTTTATTATGACGCTGGGCGTGGGCTGGATTCTGCCGCTGCTGGGAGCAGATGCAGCCACCAATATTGCCGGCATATCCGGAGATCTGTCACCAGAAGAGACACAGCGGCAGATTGACAATTTCCGGAATCTGGAACAGTACACGCGGGACTATCTGTTTTACATTGGCGTGGGTGCCATTCCTACGGTACTCAGCAGTGCCATGAGCAATCTGGTAAAGGGTGAGGGCGCTGCAAAGGTTTCTATGGCCGGCATGATGATCGGTGCAATTACCAACATCATTTTGGATCCCATTATGATTCTGGCCATGGGCATGGGTGTCAAGGGCGCGGCCATTGCCACCAGCATCGGCAATACTGTGGCTACATTGTTCTATCTGGGATACCTGAAATTCAGCCATACCATGCTTACCCCGAATCCCAAGCAGATCGGCGTAAAGCATGGAATTTTTACCGGGGTATTTTCTGTGGGAATTCCGATGTTCTGCACCAATCTGCTGATGAGTCTGTCTAACTTGCTGCTGAACCGGCTTTTGAATCACATTGACGTGCTGGCTACCGGCGGCATGGGAATTGCAATGAAGGCCAATATGCTGGTGGTATTTTTACAGCTGGGCATTGGCATTGGTATTCAGCCTCTGGTGGGATTCCACTACGGTGCACGGAACTTTGCAAAAATGACGAAGGTGATTCGGTTCAGCATGTGCTGTACGCTGGTGCTGGGCACCATTATGACAGCGCTGTATTTCCTGTTTACGGAGCCTATCGTCAGCATCTTTATGACGGCTGGTTCTTCCGGATCGGCAGCAGATGTGGCGGCGCAGCAGGGCTATGCTGTGAAAATGCTTCGGGCACTGATGGTTTCCGGGCCGTTCCTGGGAATTATCTTTGTTAACAACAACGCCTTTCAGGGCATGGGACGGGGTCTGGCTTCTCTGATTCTGTCTGTCAGCCGTCAGGGTCTGATCTTCCTGCCAGTACTCCTGATCGCCAATGCACTGGTTGGGCTGGACGGTCTGATTTTTGCGCAGCCGATTGCGGATATCTGTTCTGTAATCATGGCGCTGATCATGATGGAAATGATCAAGAAAAAGGAACTGCGTCAGCTGAAACCGGGAATCCGGGCATAAGAACCTGTCTTTATAAGACAGGTGTATACGCTTGTGAAGACAGGTTCTAAAATCACAGGGCAGTCTGGAAATCCATGCAGGCTGCCCTTTTTCTATTTCATAATATTCACAAAAAGTCCATCTAAAAATACGGAAAACTGCTTGTATACCCGACAGAATAATGTTATACTAAAAAAAGAGTACACCAAATCGGAACATATATTTGAAAAAATGTGCCGATTTGGAACATATGCTCGAAAATATAGCCTATGAGAGAAAGAAGAGCGGATACTATGACAAAAATTACAATTTTTTCCGGCTTTTTGGGTGCCGGCAAGACAACTCTGATCAAAAAACTGATCTCAGAAGCATATACCGGCGAAAAACTGGTTTTAATTGAAAATGAATTTGGCCAGATCGGCATTGACGGCGGCTTTTTGCAGGATGCCGGTGTGGAAATCACAGAGATGAACTCCGGCTGCATTTGCTGTAGTCTGGTAGGCGATTTCGGAAAGGCACTGCTCCAGGTACTGGAACAGTATCACCCGGATCGGATTATCATTGAGCCGTCCGGTGTCGGAAAGCTCAGCGATGTCATTCGTGCTGTGCAGAATATCCATGCCCATGATGTGGAACTGGACGGCTTTACCACTGTGGTAGATGCCAAGAAGTGCAAGATGTATCAGAAGAATTTCGGCGAATTCTTCAACAACCAGATCACCTATGCAAGCTGCCTGATTCTGAGCCACACTGCCGGCCTGTCTCAGGAAAAGCTGGATGACTGTGTACACCGTCTGCGCGCCTGCAACGAAAAGGCACCGATTGTCACCACGGATTGGGACAAGCTCACCGGTGCACAGCTGCTGGACGCAATGACACAGAAGAATACCCTGGATGATGAATTGCAGGCGCTGCTGGAAGAGGCGGCAAAGCATGACCATCACCATCATCATGATCACGACCATGAAGAAGAACATGATCATGAACACGAACATCACCACGACCATGATCACGATGAACACGAGCATGAGCACCATCATGACCACGAGCATGAGCATGAACATGGCAAAAACTGCACCTGCGGCTGCCATGACCACGACCATGAGCACGAGCATCACCACCATCATGCGGATGATGTATTCACCAGCTGGGGTGTGGAATCTGCGAAAACCTATACCAAGGAAGAGATCACAGCCGCACTGGAAGCGCTCTCGGATGCAGGCACCTATGGCATGATTCTCCGGGCAAAGGGAATTGTTCCGGCAGAAGACGGCACATGGATTCACTTTGACTATGTACCGGGCACACCAGATGTCCGCTCCGGCAGCGCCGGCACAACCGGACGTCTCTGTGTGATCGGTTCCGGCATCCAGGAAAAGGCGCTTGCTGCACTGTTCCGTGCAGAAGCCTGACGCATTAGAAAAAGGAGGCTTGTATCATGCCGGGAAAACAGCCCCAGGAAACAGATGTACCGGTATATCTGTTTACGGGATTTTTAGAGGCCGGAAAGACCAAGTTTATTCAGGAAACCCTGGAGGACAAACGCTTTAATTCCGGAGAAAAGACCATGCTGCTCCTGTGCGAAGAGGGCGAGGAGGAATATGATATCTCCGCAATGCCCTGCCAGGACATCTATATCCGCACCATTGAAGAACCGGAGGAGCTGAATCCGCAGCATCTGGAAGCGCTCCTGAAGGAATGCGGCGCATCTAGAGTTGTGCTGGAATACAACGGTATGTGGCAGCTGGCGCAGCTGTTCCAGAATATGCCGGATGACTGGGCAGTTTATCAGGAAATGTTCTTTGCGGATGCATCTACATTTATGCAGTATAACGCCAATATGCGCAGTCTTGTGGTAGACAAGCTGAACACCTGCGAACTGGTTGTCTTTAACCGGTTTGAAAAGTCTATGGATAAGATGGAATTCCATAAGATCGTCCGCGGTGTCAGCCGCCGTACGGATATTGCCTATGAATATTCCAACGGCCAGGTAGAATATGACGAGATTGAGGATCCGCTGCCGTTTGACATTGACGCACCGGTGATTCAGCTGGCAGATACGGACTATGCTCTGTGGTATCGGGATATTATGGAGGATCCGAAGAAGTATGACGGAAAGACAGTGTCCTTCCGGGGCATTGTGGCAAGAGATCCGAAATTCCCGCCGGCTACCTTTGCAGTCGGCCGCCATGTCATGACCTGCTGTGTGGAGGATATCACTTACAGCTGCGTTGTGGCAGAATGGGAAAAGGCCGATATGCTGCAAACGCGGCAATGGGTACAGGTGACCGGAAAAATCCACGTGCAAAAGCATAAGCTTTACCGGGGAAAAGGCCCTGTGCTCCAGGTGCAGAATGTGGTAATGACCAGTGCACCGGAACAGGAAGTCGCAACCTTTTATTGATGAAATCCCAATGAAACGGCACGGAAAACCGCTTGTGAAGGCGGTGCTCCGTGCCGTTTTTGCAAGTGTATATATGTGCCTTGTAAAGAAAGGTTTTAAAATTATGGGGAAGATGTAACCTTTTTCCGGGTTTTGGTGTTTATATTTGTGCAGGGTGGTATTTCAGCGTGTCTGCATACTTCTGGAAGTCAAAATACCAGAAGATTTCCAGCGCTTTTTCTGCATCAATTTGACGAAGAAAAAATTTTTTCAGACGCTTGACAGAATACAGGATGTGTGTTATACTATACCTGCAAAAGCGTTGTATCTTATATACAACAGTTAAAACAGTGAAAAAGCGATGTTGAAAAGCGTTGCTCTTTACAGGAGGGTAAAGAATGGGAAAGTCGAAAAAAATCATAATCGGCTCGGTGGCCGGTGTCACAGCTGCGGCTGTGGGTGTCAGCGGATTCTTGCTGTGGAAGAACCATCAGAAAAAGAGTACGGCAGACGGCATTGCCTATGTCAGCTCGGTGTCGGATATCAATACGGCAGCTGCGACTGTTTCGGATCTCCGGTTTTCCGGGGTGGTGGAACCCCAGGAGACCAAGGAAATCAAAATCGATACCTCGAAGACCATCTCAGAGGTTTCTGTAAAGGAAGGCGATCATGTAGAAGCCGGAGATGCCTTGTTTACCTATGACATTGCGTCCATGAAACTGGAACTGGAACAGGGCAACGTAGAAATTGAGCGGATGCAGAACGAGATTGCGTCCAGCCAGCAGCAGATTACCCAGCTGGAATCGGAGAAGAAAAGCGCCAGCGCAGACGATAAGCTGAGCTATACCACGCAGATTCAGTCTCTGCAAACGGATATCGCCAAGACGCAGTATGACATCAAAACCAAGCAGATTGAACTGGACAAGCTGAAAAACACGATTGACAATGCGGTGGTTAAAGCAGATTTTGCCGGCACGGTGCAGTCTTTGAAAACAGTGGAACAGCTACAGTCTGACGGCGGCGATGTGATCATGAAGATCATGTCAGACGGGGAATATCGGGTAAAGTGCGTGGCCAGTGAGCAGAATCTCTACATGCTCTCCAAGGATGAGACCATGATCCTTTCTTCCCGGACGGATGATACCACCTGGACGGGAACCATCAGCGAGATTGGTACGGAACCGGTGAGCAATGATCAGAGCACCATGTATTACAGCAGCAGTGATGATATGACAACCGCCTCCAAGTATCCGTTTTATGTAACACTGGATTCCGGTGACGGCCTGATGCTTGGACAGCATCTGCTGGTTTCGCCCAGTGACGGAGATACGGTGAAGAAGAGCGGTATCTGGCTGTACACCGGTTATGTGGTCACTGAGGAAGACGGCACGTCCTATGTCTGGGCAACGGATCAAAAAGACCGTCTGGAAAAACGAAAGGTGGAAGTGGGACAGACAGATGATATCATGGGAGACTGTGAGATTGTCAGCGGCCTGAAGGAATCGGACAAGATTGCTTATCCTTCTGACTCCTATCAGGAGGGCATGAAAACCACCACCAATTCGGAAGAAGCAACACCGGAAGAAGACAGCGATACAGACGGATCCGATGACAACAGCGTAGAGCCGGATTTGGAAGAGAGCGGCTATCTGGATGAAAACGGAAACCTGATAGAGGACGGCGAGTTCCCGGATGAAGGGGACGCTGGCACAGACGGCAGCGAGAATGCCGCTTCCAATGACAGCAGTGCAGACGGCGAAGCGATCGGAGAAGACAGCGATACCGCAGACAGCGAAATCAGTGCGGCAGACAGCGCAGACGCAGAGGAAGGCGGTGCAGCGGATGGTAATTGAGCTAAAGGACATCTGCAAGTCCTATTTACAGGGGAAAGAGCCGGTTCCAGTGCTTCATCACATTGATCTCTCTGTAGAAGAGGGAGAATATCTGGCGATTATGGGGCCTTCCGGCTCTGGAAAATCCACCCTGATGAATGTGATTGGGCTGTTGGATCAGCAGACCAGCGGCACTTATCTCTTTGATGGGCAGGACATGGCAAAGTGCACAGACAACCAGCTCTCCGGAATCCGGAATGAGAAAATCGGCTTTGTCTTTCAGAACTTCAATCTGCTGCCCCGGCAGTCTATTCAGGAAAACGTGGCGCTGCCGCTGCTGTATGCCGGTGTGCGGAAAAAAGAGCGGATGCAGCGCGCCAAGGAAATGCTGGGGCGTGTGGGGCTGGAAGACCGTGTGACGTTTCGCCCTACACAGCTTTCCGGCGGTCAGAAACAGCGCGCGGCAATTGCACGGGCAATGGTGAGCCATCCCCGGCTGCTGCTGGCAGATGAGCCTACCGGTGCACTGGACACACGTTCCGGAGAGCAGGTCATGGAACTGTTTCAACAGCTCCACGAAGAAGGCGTTACCATTGTCATGATCACCCATGAACCGGAAATTGCCCGGCATGCCCAGCGGATTGTCACCATTCGGGACGGCAAGCTGGAACAGGGCGGTTATTCCGGCACACAGCAGGAGGTACTGGCATGAAAACAGGAAAAAAGATTCTGGCAGGTGTGATCTGCGTTGCAGTCATTGCCGGCGGCGGTACCGGTGGAATTCTGTTTTACCGCAGCCGTCAGGCAGAAAAGCATAAGGTGGATGTCTATGCGGTTTCCTCTCTGGCGGATGGCTATTGGGGAGATGACCTCACCATGGACGGAAAGGTTGTGGCCGGCGATGTGCAGAACGTAATTCTCGGCAATGATCAGATGATCGAAAAGGTGCTGGTGAAAGAGGGCGACCATGTAACTGCCGGGACACCTTTGATTCAGTACGATCAGACGGCGGCTGCCCTGGATGCGGCGCAGAAGAAAACCGCACTGGCAGTGGCCGAGGACAATGTGCGTCAGCAGGAAAAGGAATTGGAACGGATCAAAAAGCTGAAGCCATCGGAGGAAGCGCCGGCAGAACCGGATTATCCCGATTACCCTGATGATCCGGATGTGCCGGACGATCCTGACGCACCGGATACGCCGGTTTCTACCCTGGCGGAAGTAAGTGCCCTTACCCAGGCGGCGGCTGGGAGCGGCAGTGCAGAGGATCCCTATCAGTTTTCCTGCACCGGTGCCACCGTGGTAAAGCAGGCTGTGCTGGAACAGCTGAAAAATACCGGCGGCTGTGCTGTGTTTGTGGTGTATGACACCGCTGGAAACAGCCTGTATGCATGGCTGGTAAGGGGAAGCGATTTGTCTGCGGCAGTGCTCTCAGACTGGACGCTGGGCAGCCAGGTAACTGTGACAGAGGATGGCGGTGTGCAGATTCACGGCGGCGGCAGCTGGTATGGCACAATACAGGTGGGCGGCGATCTTACCTATGACCCCATCTCAGAACCCCATACAACTACGCCCGCGGTGACCACCGATGCCGGGACGCATACCCAGACGGAAACGGACACCACACCGGCAGAGCCGGAAACCAGCACGGAACCGCAGGCTGCGCCCACTGCTGTGATACGGCCGATGGCGGCGATTGTGCCCCTGGCAAGCACGGCTTCCAGTGATGCGGATAACTATGCATATACCCGCGCACAGCTGAAACAGAAGGCGGCAGAACAGGAAATTCAGATTCAGTCGGCAAAGATTGAACAGAAAAAAGCGCAGTTGGAATATGACAGCGCAGCCGAAAAACAGAGCAGCGGACAGGAAGTTGCAAAAATTGACGGCACGGTCACAAAGGTAGCAGAGTCGGCAGAATCTCTGGAAAAAAACGAGCCGTATCTGGTGGTACAGGGAAGCGGCGGCGTGCTCATTCAGGGAACTGTCAGCGAAATGAATCTGAAAAAGCTGACAGTCGGTTCTACCATTCAGGTGAATTCCTGGGAAAGCGGCGAGTCGGTTTCCGCAGAAGTGACCGAGGTTGGGACTACGCCGACTTCGGATTCTGGACAGAATTACGGTGAAAATCCCAACAACAGCATGTATCCCTTCCAGGCGGCGGTGACAGAAGAATGTTCCCTTAGCATTGGGGATGGCATCAGCATCAGCATTTCCGCTATGGAAGAGAGCAATCATTTCTATATTCCCATGAGCTATGTGCGCCAGGAAAACGGACAGTACTATGTGATGAAAAAATCCAAGTCCGGCACGCTGGAAAAACAGGTGATTCAGACCGGAAAAATTATCAACGGCGGCTATTCCATTGAGGTGATTTCCGGCATCAGCGAGGATGATCGGATTTGCTTCCCGTACGGAAAGTATGTCACCGAAGGCGCGAAAACCAAAGACAGCAACGAGATTGCATATTAAGGAGGTGGGCATATGCTGGAAAATATCCGTCTTTCGCTACAGGGCATTCTTTCCCATAAGGTGCGGTCGATTCTGACCATGCTGGGTATTATTATCGGAATTGCAGCGATTATTGCCATTGTTTCCACGATTAAGGGCACCAATGAGCAGATTAAAAACAACCTGATCGGTTCCGGCAACAATACCGTCAATATCCAGTTGTACCAGGGGGAAAGCCCTTATGATTTCAGCTATCAGAGCGCGCCGGACGGTGTGCCGGTGGTGTCGGACAGCATCCGTTCTCAGATTCGGGATCTGGAGAATGTGGAGAGCGCTTCCTTCTACCGGACGCGTTCCTACTGTGAGAATGTGTTTTATGAGAATAGCCAGTACGGCGGCGCAATGTACGGCATTGACGATGCATACTTCGATACTGCCGGGTATCAGATTCAGCAAGGAAGAGGCTTTTCCCAGACAGAATACACCGACAACCGAAAGGTGGCCATTCTGGACAACACAGCAGTAAAGAGCCTGTTTGCCGGAACTTCTCCCATTGGCAAGACTGTGGATATCAACGGGGAACCGTTTACGGTAGTCGGCGTTGCCATAGAAACCAATCCGTTTGAACCAGTGATCAACTCCGTGGAGGACTATTGGACATACATGGGGACATCCGGCGGAAAGATGTTCATTCCTGCAAAGTCCTGGCCCATTGCTTATGCCTATGACGAACCGGAAAACTGCCTGTGCCGGGCATCCGATACGGACAGCATGCCGACAGTGGGTAAGAAGGCGGCCGATCTGCTGAACAGCGCCCTGCAAACACAGACAGCGGCCAGCGGCAGTGACAGCGACTCCAGTACAAAGATTCAGTATCAGAGTGAAGATCTCCTGAAACAGGCGAAGTCCCTGCAAAAGCTCAGTTCTTCCACCAACACCATGCTGATCTGGATTGCCAGCATTTCTCTGCTGGTAGGCGGCATTGGCGTTATGAATATCATGCTGGTTTCCGTAACGGAACGTACCCGTGAAATCGGTCTGAAAAAGGCGATTGGCGCGAAGAAAGGCAGCATTCTGGCACAGTTTTTGACGGAAGCGTCTGTGCTGACCAGTATCGGCGGCGTGATTGGCGTGGGAATCGGCATCGGGCTGGCACAATTGATTTCCAAGGTGGCATCTGTCCCGGTGGCAATCAGTTCTCTGTCCATTGTTGTTTCCGTTGTGTTCTCTATGGTTGTAGGCATTGTATTCGGCCTGATTCCTTCCGTGAAGGCCGCAAACCTCAATCCGATTGACGCACTGCGATATGAATAAAAAGCGGAACAGCCGATCAGGAAAGTTGTTCCGGAAAAAACCGCTCTTGTATGATGCTGGCTGCTGCCGGCGGTACAGAGCGGCTTTTTTTGCGGCATTTTGGGGAAATTGCACACACGCGCGCTTTTTTTGTGAAAGGATTCCATACATTTTTTCAAAATCTCTTGACGAACTGCGAAAAAAAGTGTATAATATAGAAAATAAGCCTTGTACAGATTCTGTAGAACGCTGTTTTGACTGCCGGGAGAAAAACTCCGGCAAAAACCATGTGGAAGGAGTATGTGTCATCAGGCACAGTGTAATGCATTATGAAAAATATCCTGTTTGCCGCATCAGAATGTGTTCCGTTTATTAAGACCGGAGGACTGGCTGACGTCGTCGGTGCTCTGCCGAAGAGTCTGGATCGGTCACAGTATGATGTGCGCGTCATTATCCCGAACTATACCTGTATTCCGTGGGAATACCGCAGTCAGTTCAAGTATGTCAGCCATTTCTATATGGACTATGGCCAGCATGTGGAAAATGTCCATGTGGGCATTATGGAATATATCTATGAAGGTGTGCACTTCTATTTTATTGATAATGAGTACTATTTCAAGTGTGACCGTCCGTACAGTGATTTCATACAGTGGGATATTGAGCGGTTTATCTTCTTCTCCAAGGCGGTTCTGGCAGCAATGCCGGTAATCGGATTCCGCCCGGATATTATTCACTGCCACGACTGGCAGACGGGTATGATTCCGGTATTCCTGCGCAGCACATTTGCAACCCACAGCTTTTACTGGGGCACCAAGAGCATTATGACCATTCACAACCTGAAATTCCAGGGCGTGTGGGATATGCGACATTTTATCTACAATACCAATCTGCCGGACTATATGTTTACACCGGATAAGCTGGAGTTCAAGAGCGATGCGAACATGCTCAAGGGCGGCCTGGTTTATGCAGATTATATTACGACTGTAAGTGAAACCTATGCCGAAGAAATCAAGACACCTTATTACGGCGAACAGCTGGACGGCCTGCTCTGTGCCAGATCCCGTTCTCTCCGGGGTATCCTCAACGGCATTGACTATGATGTCTATAATCCGGAAACAGATTCCAAAATCAATGTGCACTATACTGCAAAGAATGCAGTTGCACAGAAGAAAAAGGCAAAGCTGGCGCTCCAGAAGGAACTGGGATTGCCGGAAGATGAAAACAAGTTTATGATTGCCATTATCTCCCGTCTGACTGATCAGAAGGGGCTGGATCTGGTAGACTGGATTGCAGACCGGATTACAGATGAGTTCACCCAGTTTGTAATTATTGGCACCGGGGAAGAGCGGTACGAGAACATGTTCCGTTATTATCAGGGCAAATATCCGGATCGGGTTTCTGCAAATATCTTCTATTCGGATCCGCTGGCGCACAAGCTCTATGCTGCCGCAGATGCAATGCTGGTACCGTCCCGGTTTGAACCGTGCGGTCTGACACAGCTGATTTCTCTCCGGTACGGCACGGTTCCCATTGTGCGGGAAACCGGCGGATTAAAGGATACTGTGGTTCCGTACAATGAGTATGAAAAGATTGGAACCGGCTTTACCTTTGCACATTATAATGCGGATGATCTGCTGTATACCATCAACTATGCCAAGAAGATCTATTTTGACCACCGGGAGGATTGGAACGATATCCTATGCCGGGGCATGGAACAAGATTTCTCTTGGAAGAGCTCTGCATTGCAGTACCAGGGAATGTATGACTGGATTCTCCGGGGCATGCGGGACTGATGCTTTTTCGAAACGGAAAAGCTGTTAGCTGATTTTAGAAAGTCCAAGTATACATAAAAAAGCCGTTGTGGGATGTGAGATTATCCTGCGGCGGCTTTTTTGTATGACGCATAGTTTCTTGCATAACATGGCATGGAAAGACAACGAACAAGCATAAAATAAAAGCCGCCCCGAAGTACTGTAACTTCGGCGGCGGTTTCCTGTTTTGTATTGCCGGTTTTTGTGCCAAGATTGTCGTACTACTGCTTTTCTCATAAAACCAAAAAGCACGCAGTCTCGGAAACTTCCCGAAACTACGTGCAAATTCTTGGAGCTGTTAACCAGATTCGAACTGGTGACCTCTTCCTTACCAAAGTGAAGAAACGCCTTTTCAACTCTTTTCAATTTCGTTGAAACCAACGCATTTTCCATGCTTTTTCCGTTTTCACCTGTCGAAACCTGTTGCACTCTGTAGTGCCCTAACCGGCTTTTAGTGCCCTTATAGTGCCCTCGCAGTGCCCTCGATCTGATCGGCGGTGCCTGTGCCGCGCCGCAGTGCGGTTAGTGTGCCTTGTCCTAGCAGTTTCTCGTTTCTGATGCGTGTTGTGTTCCAGCCCTGCTCTTTCAGTAGCTGAAAAAGTTTGTCATATTTGATCGGCATCGTTTCCACCTCTTTTCCATGGAGCAGGCTTATTCTTCGTCGTTGCCTTGCTTTTGCATCTCCGTGAAACCATCTTTTTTCAGCTGTTCGTTAATGGCGTGTTTTACATATCCGTTGATACTGCCGCCCGTGGTTTGTTCTGCGGCGGCTTTAATAATGGCTTTGCTGCCTTTGGGAACAACAATCCGAAGGCTATCATAGTTACTTGCGGCGTACTTGTTTTTAGCCCTTGTGCTTGCGTTTCCTGCCATTGTTTTTCCTCCTTTATAAATGGGCGCTTTGTACAGACACCACTCCTATTTTACAAATATTATACCACAATTCAAGAACTTGTACAAGTATAAAAATCACCAAATATACGTGTACAAGTTTGTTGATTCTGTCAATTGATATACTTGTACACGTATGATATAATAAAATCAGCAAAAGCGACAGGCAGCGGAAAACGCACCCAGAGAGCGGGAGAAAACCGAAACGGCTTTTGCGGAAGCAAAAAAAACAACCAGAACCCCCAGAAAGGAAGGAAACACCATGGGAATTTTAAAGCAATTACACGAAGCGGACGTAAACCGACTGCTGAAACTGTCTTTCTTAGCGGATTTTAAAAAGGAGGCAATGAAACTGCCAGACCGGACACCGGAGGAGAACGTATTCACCTTGTCCCGGCAGGAGTGGTATCTCGTTTTTCGGCGTGCAATGGACAGCTTTTTTCTGCGAACCTGCATCCAGCCGTGCAGCAAATTGATACCTCTGGAGGAACATTGCCTGCCGCTGGTGTTCTGGATTCTTTGCGACACACCGCTTCCCGAAGAATGGCGGCCGAAGTTGGAAACCTATTTTTCTGACCCGTATTTCTTTTGCTATCTGGAGCATATGCGGCAGGATATCACCTGGCAAAACCGGATGAAACAGGCCGCATGGGATCACTACCACCAGCACTATCAGTTTCTTCTGGAAGTGCAGAATGGATTTGAAGCAACAGCATAACACCCCCATCTCCCAGGGCAGGCGGCAGCGTCTGCCCTTTTTGTATTTTTTGAAAGCCTTAACATTTTTCAACATATCGCAGAAGCTCCCGGCGAAAAAATGCCGCGTACAGGCCAGAATCCGGGCGCAGTGTGCGAAAGGGACGCACTGCAAAGCTCTGCATAAGGGCGAAAATCAGAACCAAAACCGCTGCATTTTCTCACAAAAGGGATTCATTCCGGTGTGTTTTTGTGAAAGAATGTGCACCATACACGCAAAAAACCAGCTGCACAGGGCGCACACCCCGCAGCCGGCTTTTCTTTCTGTGGATTCTCCCAAATTCCCAGCAGCGCAGGCGTTTTCCGCTGCTTCTGTCTAGTCGGTTTCTCTCGGTTCGCTCTCGGTTCGTTCGGCTTCCTGTAGTGCATACAGCACCGCCTGCACAGTCTGAATGCTGCCATGCAGTGCCTGCCGTTCCTGTTCCTTGTCTGCATGCTCTGTGAGCCGTTCCATGTGTCCGCACAAGCTAAGCAAGTACGCTTCCCAAAAGCAGCGGCTGGTTGGTTTCCGGCTCTCCAGAGCCTGCCCCACGTTCCGAAACGCTCCGGCATAGTACGGGGCATCGGTAGGAATGCCGGCACGCCGGAGGGCTGATGCGACGGGGTTGAGCGGCGGAGCAGGCGGGGCAGCAGTTACGTTCAGCATCTCTTGAAACACGTTTTGAAACTCCATGAAATTCTCCGTTTCTTGAAAATTGTTCCCACACTCCCACACTTTTTTGAAAACTACCGAAAATGCGTTGATTTCTGCATTTTTCAGGTTTCCCACACCCATTTCCACACCTTTCCCACACTCCCATATTTCCCCCACAGTGAGGGAAACGCGGGAAGCCGCAGGAAACACCTTTTTCCATTTTCCCACATAGAAAAAGCACGCAGTTTCGGTGCGATTCTCAGATTTCAAGTGCTTTGTGGGAAGTGTGGGAAGCTTTTTTATAAATCTGCATATAAAAAAGGGGATGCATACACAAGTTTTTTATTTCCGGTGCAGACAGTTTGCAGCACATTTCGTTCTTCCAGCGTTTCCAGAATACCCCGAAACTGTTCCATGCTGTTTAAATCGCCGCCTTTTACTTTCATGTTAAAATCACGTTGGGGCAGGTATGCAAGCCCCTTTTCCAGTGTGTGCCGCACAAATGCACGCGTTATACGCTGTACCAGCTTTTCCTCTCGGTTTTCTTCAGTCTGCATTTCTTTCAGCTTTTCGCCGAAAAAGAATTGATGTATCTGCACAGCGCGGTTTGCGGTTTCGGCAGAGATCGGCGCACTTTGATCATAGCCCCATAACAAATGCAGCAGCCCGGCGATGCGAACCAGTTTGCCGCCGGCTTTTCCGGCGTAGGGTGATTGCGTCTCCATACTGCTGCCGGTTTGCATTGTGTTTTCAAGCCATTGCAGATGCTTTCCAAGGTCGGAAGACTCGCTGCACAGCTCTTTTGCAAACCGCAGCACCGGTATTGCCTGCTCTTCCGGCCGATCCATATCCAGAAACTTTCGCAGAATTTCTTCGTAAACCTCACCGCCGGACAGTTGGAACGTGTCATTGTTAATGGCTTTTCGTGTGCCGGCTGTTCTTTCAGGAACGCAAAACAGGAAACGGGCAATGCAGCCGCGTCCTTGCAGGTTCTTATTTGTTACAATCCGGTTGTAAAGCTCTGGCTGTAACATCAGGCACATAGACAGCAGCGGACGCTCCAGCATCAGCTCTCCACTGGAAACGCGGTTGACGCGTACCGGTTCGGCGTTGTAAGCTTTTAGCACCAGTTCCGGACTTTGGCTCTTGCCTTTGTCTGCGTACCGCCCCGCCAGTATCTCCATAAAGTCGCCCTCTTCGGAAAAAATGCCGCCGTTCTCGCCAGATTCCAGCAGACACCTTGCCAGAGCTTCCGGCGTTGTATCGTCAAATAAGCAATAGGGATTCCGCGGCGGCTTCTTCTCTGCCAGCTTTGCTTCTAGTCCGGTGATATCGTCAACGGCTGTCGCGGCTTTTTCCTTGCTTGCACAGCCTTTTTCTGCTGCCTCCAGCTGTTTCAGCAGCACTTTTCGTTCTGCTTTATACCGTGCTTTCTCTGCCTCATAGTCGCCTTTTACATCGTTGTACCACTTGTAAAACGGCTTTAGGATTACCCTCTGAAATACCGGGCTTTTTCTTTCGCTGGGGTCTGCGACAATGCCGATATACAAGCACAAATGCTGCCGGTAGCGGGTAGCGTCCGGGTACTCGACTTTATACTTTCCCTGTGTACAAAGTGCCAGAGCTGCCAGTGCCGCCGGATAAACCATCTCCCGTCGCACCTGCGACAGCTTCGCCACGTTGTCCAAATATTCCTCGATCACCGGCGGAAATGCTCCTACCGGGAAACGCGGCCGCAAATCTGCCTCTGGTGGTTTCTCTGTGATTTTTTGCCAGCCGCCATCGTTCATGACAGCATCCGCTCTTTCCATTGTCTTTTTGAGCAGGCCGCACAGCTCCGGTGGAATTGTCTTTGCGCCCACCAGCTTCGCTTGTACTGCCTCCAGGAAATCCACAGCCGCCACGCTGTTTTTGCTGAAAAGCGCAGCGTGGCACAGTGTGTGCAGTTCGCTTGCAATTGCTGCGGCTGGAAGCTCTTCAACATATCCCCGCCAGTCTCCGCGCGAAATCATATCTACATATTGCAAAAACAGCGGCTTTTTTTCTTCTGCCTTCACCGGCTCTCACCGCCTCTCACAGCCGCACCGGCACAGGCTGAATGCCGGCGGCGGGCTGTCTGCGGTCTGGCTCCGGCGTGTCTTGGCCGAGTGCCTCGCAGTTCAAAAACGCTGCGAATTTCTCTTGGTTAATGAGGTAGCGGCTGCCGAGTTTCACCGTAAAGGCTGCACCTCGCCGACTTCTCGCCAGTTTCCGCACAGCGTAGGACGAAAGCCCGAACGCTTTTGCTGTGGTGTCGATGCTTTCCATGTGGGGAACGGTATATGTAAAATCTTTATTCATCAATTCATTCCTTTCTCTTGAAAACCTGCTCCGGATATGCTATAATAGGAACAGGCTATTTTCGGATAGTCTATTGGAAATTCAACGTGCAAAATGCACGGGACGTTTTATTCGCCCACGGCGTGTGTCTGCTGCCAACAGATGCACGCCCTTTCTTTTTGTATGGTGGATTTCGTGGCATGAGATCACCTCTTTTCAGACAGCGACGCTCAGAGCCTCGCCCAGTTTTCGGAGATGCTGGCGCACCTGGTCGCAGGTCATTTCACCCCGCAGCAGCTGTTCGCCGATGTGTTCCGCCTCACTTTTCACGCTGCGGCACTTGGTCAGAATGTGGCGCTCTGCCACGGACAGACTGCTGCACCGGGCACAATACGCCTCCGTGGTGTAGGGGTCAAAGTCCGGGTCGTTCTTGACGTTCTCCCAGAAGTCCGGCTGTGGCACCTCTGCACCACAACAAGGGCAGGTACTGAACACTTCCAGTTCGTCAAGGGTCAGTTCCAGCGGCTCTCCGCTTTTCGATAAGGTTTTGATGTACATCGTTTTCTCTCGCTTTCTGCCGGTTGTCCCGGCGCAGTGGCGAACAGTGTTTTTTTCTCTTTGTTCGCTCTTTGTTCGTTGCGGTTCGCTTTCCATTTTTGGAAGGCGTTTTTTTATGCCTGCTCTGCTTTTAGCTGGTCGATAGCGGAGAGGAACTGCTGCCGCTGTTCTTCGGTCAGATCTCGCCGCATGAATCGGGTCATATACGGCTCCGACTTTCCCCAAAGCTGGGCGATCTGCCACAGATACACACCCGCCGCTCTGGCTGCCTGCCGGAGATCGGCGTTTTTCTGGTTTCCTCGCATTTCTTTTCACCTCCTTTTTTCTCTTCGCCTCTTGCCTTTGTCGTTCTGTCGTGGTATAATACAAGTGTGATGATTGGTGATGTTATAATTATACCACACCTTTCGTCACGAGTCAACACGTTTGGCGTGCTGGTATATCAAAATACACCAAAAACATCATGGAGGGAGTATGGAAAACTTTGACAACGCTGCTTTCGGCGTAAGAATTGTTAATTTAAGGAAAGAAAAAAATTTGCCGCAGTCAAAACTTGCAGAGTTGACCGGAATCACACAGCAAACACTTAGCCGATATGAAAAAGGAGAGCGGCAAGCAAGCCTTGATTTTGTAATACATGCCGCAGCAGTATTCGGCGTGTCCGCGGACTATCTGCTTGGGCTTTCCGATGTCAGGAGCACAGAGCAGGATATGAAATGTGCTTGTGAAGTGACTGGACTTTCCGAAAAAGCAGTTCTGAATATCAAGAGAATTACAGGTGAATTTTTCGGTGAGAGGAGCATTGATGTTTTTGAAAATAAAGCTTTTTATTGGATTATGCTCCACCTTTCAAGCGCCATTTATTCCGCACAATTAGCCGCGGAATATGCCACATTTGACGAATTAGATAAAAAAGATGTAGCGACTTTTACGGGAAACTTTAGTCGTGACGAAGAATTTAAAAATACGAGAGTCAAACTTTTGGATGTTTATGAAAGCATGAAAGGAATTTGTGATAAATATTTCAAAAAGCGCTTGAAGGAGGTGGCAGACGATGCCCAACATCACACAACGGAAGAATAAAGCCGGCGAGGTGATCTCCTACCGGATACGGGTCAGCCGTGGCTATGACAGCGAGGGAAACAAGCTGAAACCTTATGAAATGACGTGGAAACCTAGCCCCAACATGACACCCCGACAGGCGGAAAAAGAGGCACAGCGGCAGGCACTGCTGTTTGAGGAGCAGTGTAAAAACGGGCTTGCTGGTGATGCAAGCCGCATCACCCTTGCGGAATTTGTCCCGGTATATCTGGAGCAGAAACAGCAGACACTTTCGCCGATGGTTCTTGAAATGTACTGCCGGGTAATCGATCAAAAAATACTGCCTGCTCTGGGACATCACAAAATACAAGATCTTCGCCCAGTCCATGTGCAAGCATTTATCCAGCAGCTGTGCAGCATAGACAAGCGAAACCGGGACGGCTCAGACAGCGAAGAAAAGCTTTCGGCTGCCAGTGTCAAGCGGTATCTCACAGTGTTGCAGTCTATGTTAAAACTTGCCGTAAAGCGGCGGATTATCAGCGAGAACCCGGCGCGGGCGGAACTGCTGGACATTCCGAAAGCCACTGCCCCGAAGATCGATATTTTCACCAAACAAGAGGCAGCTGTCATGCTGGAGGCTCTGGAGCAGGAGCCGCTGCAATTTCAAGTGCTGATACAGCTTGCTATTATTACCGGTGCAAGACGTGGGGAGCTGGTGGCACTGCGATTTTCTGATATTGACCGGAAAACTCGCAAAATTACCATTGAACGGGCTGCGATCAAGCGAACCGGTCAGCCGCCGGAGATCAAACCGCCGAAAGATTATGAAGTGCGGAGCGTAACGGTTACGCCAGCGTGCATTGAACTTGTGGACAAGCTGGAGCAGGAGAAGCGGGCACAGCGGCTGGCTCTGGGCAGCTACTGGAACGAGGGCGGCTGGCTGTTTACACAGGAAAACGGGGATATGATGAACCCACAAACGCCCACAAAGCAATTTTCAAAGTTTCTGAAACGGCACGACTTCCCGCACCGGAAATTTCACGCACTGCGGCATACTTCGGCGACGCTGCTTTTATACGGCGGTGTTAGTCTGAAGCAAGTGCAGGGACGGCTTGGGCATGGGGATATTGAAACCACAAACAAGTACCTGCATTGTCTGGCAGAGGCAGACGAGGAGGCGGCTTGCGTGCTGCAAAGTATGCTGACAGTCAGCCGAAAGCCCAAACCAGAGCAGGCACAGACGCAGACAGAACCCACACAGGCGAAAGCCAGAGCATAACAAAAGCCGCCGCAGGGTGCACGATACACCTTGCAGCGGCTTTCTCTTTGTTGGACTTTGTTGGACTTTGCAGGGACTTTTCGGGGGCTTAGTGTCCTCATAGTGCCCTAAACGCATTTTTCACCCAAAACCAAAAAGCACGCAATCCCGGAAACTTCCCGAAACTACGTGCAAATTCTTGGAGCTGTTAACCAGATTCGAACTGGTGACCTCTTCCTTACCAAGGAAGTGCTCTACCAACTGAGCTATAACAGCGTTTTTGATTTTTTGTTCAGCCGTTATCAGTGCGACTCAACGATATATATTATATCACGAACAATCAAATCTGTCAAGAAAAAACAAAATGTTTTAAGAAAGCAAAATATAATATGGCGGAACAGAATGAATAAAATTAAATGTTGTAATATTTGTAAAAAGAATGGCAAAGCAAATAAAGAATATAAAGTGCAAAAAACCACGTGCAATTTGCTTTTTTTCTGAAAAAAGGATTGCCTTTCAATCAGAAATGTGGTATAATAGAATCTATGACAACACCGATTCTGTACAAATGCAGAATGGATGCTTTGTGAGAGAGGAGATTTTATCAATGAATCGAATGCAATGGGCTGCTGTTTGTACGGCTGTACTCTCCTGTGCATGCCTGATGAGCGGCTGTACGAATATTTCGGAAACAGAATCTTCCGCACAGACCACTGTGGAAATGGAAGTTTCTCAAACGGAAACCAGTGTAACGGCTTCTGACGCAGATACAGAAACCGAGACCGAAACAGAGACAAAAACAGAAGCTGCTTTGACAGACACTGCCAGTGAGACTCAGACTTCGGCTGTCACAACTGCCGCTACCGGGGGAGACGTGGTAGGGAATACCGGCATGACATCTGCCCAGTGGTGCAAAAAGGCACAGCAGATGTTCGATTCCGCAGCATCGGTATACTTTACCTATCATTGCACCTCAGACAGCTTTACTTATGATGAATCTGATACCCTGGGGGATGGTTGGTACCGCGTGACCAGCTGTGATAGCATCGAGGCTGCTGAAGCGGCTTATTTCGCTGTATTTGCGCCTTCGGTTCACAGCGGCGATCTGGCCGATCAGTTTCAGGAACAGGATGAAAAGCTTTACCGCTGCTGCGGTGATCGCGGAGCAGATATCACCTATACCAGTACGGAAATTACCGAAATGACCGCCGGCTCTGACAGCAGCGTGTCATTTACAGCGGTTTCTACTTATACAGATCCGGATTCCGGAGAAGTTACTACACAGAGCAACGCATTCTCACTGATTTATGAGGATGGCGCATGGCTGGTGGGAACGTTTATCCTGCCATATTGATTTTATGTAGTATCCGGAGAAGAGTA
>JABLTO010183463.1_pt1 | contig 20378 bp, 17 predicted proteins | sample 7160091 | NCBI WGS metagenome assembly JABLTO01 (sample SAMN14651225, study PRJNA627086) | human gut metagenome | isolation source: feces | host: Homo sapiens
CATTAATTGTAAGAGAAGCAGGGATTATTCTAACAACTGAACCATCTTTAATACCAGCTACAATTCCAACCTATCGTGATGATTATGGTTATAATGGTAGATTATTAGTTCCTTTCAATTATACTATTATTGAAAATAAAGTGTTTTCAATCCAAAAAAGCAAATTTATACCATTAGATTCACAATTTAGTATAGATTACGCTTACTATGATTTAAATCTTAATCTTATAGAAAAAGGGTATAGAAATGTTTTTGTACCACAAATAGAAATGAAAAATAGTAGAGCAAATTCGATATTGAAATCATCAGAAATAGAAAAATTATCACATAAACATCCTGAAATATTTAATAAAAATGATCCTTATTATAATTTGAATTTCTCAATGGAAATACCTTTTAGAATGGATATATAAAGGAGATTTGTATGATACAAAGTTTATTTTCTATACGAAATAGAATAAATAAAGAAGGAATATTATCATGGGTGATGATAATATTAATGCTTTTTTGCATTTTTTTAATGATGTTTTGGATAATTAAGCCAAGATATATTGAAAGTTCTGCTGGTTTTAGTTTATCAAGTGAAAGTATTGAAAATGAAGATTATTTTTTAGTAAATGATAGAAATTATATATCTTTAGAATTAGTCTCTCCTATTGATCGCATTTATCAATTTGGTGTATATGTCTCAAGGGAAAATGATGCTTTAAAAGATAGTAGTGTAATTATAAAATTAAAAGATGAAAACAATACAGTGCTATGGTCTAATAGTTACAGTTATGATTTAATAAATGATTTTACTTTTTTAGCATTAGTGACAGATGGAATAAGTGATTTAAAAGATCAAAAAGTAAAATTGGAAATAACTACTGAAAATATTGACACATCAAATTCTTTAAAAATTTATAAATACAAGGATCAAACTGATATGAAAGTTTCATATGGAGGAAAAAGTGAAGACAGTATTGCATATGCAATTATTGGAGAAAATCCATCACGTTCTTTTGTATGGTATCCACTTACCGCATTAATTATTTTGTTATCTTTCTCGACTCTTCATAAATGGAATTGGAATATTAGGGGGAATAAGGATGAATAAAAAAATTGGAAAAATTTTTATATTATCTATAGTTCTTGTTGTTTTAGCTTTAGCAGTAGAATTTGTATTTAGTAATTACCAGATCTTATTTTTAAATAATGATAGCAAGGGGACAATTAATACTTCATATATAGAGGACGGAGATAAAATAAAAATCAATAATATAGATAATTTTGTAAAAAAGTTAAAAATATCATATCAGGCAAAAGAAGATAAACCTTTAACAATAAACTATAACTATTATAATGAATTTAAAAAAGAAAATAGTGGCGTTGTAAATATTAGTTTATTAAGAGGTTTAGATGAATATGTATTAACTGTTAATAAAGATATAAAATCTATTGAGATATCAGATATTGAAACAGTTGATATAACAAATATATCAGTTGTAAATGATTATACATATTCATATGTACGAGCAGTTGGTTTTAGTGTCTTGTTTTTATTGATATACTATGTGATTTATAATAAAAAAAACATAGTAAGTAAATTACACATTTTATCATTTATGATAATTCTATCTATGGGGGGATTAATTATTGCCAGTGAACCAACTTTAGGTAATATTGCTCCTGATGATCAAATTCATATGCAAAATTCGTATAGAAACAGTTCGCTTAGTACAGTTAATTATACAAATGCATTTTACTATGTTACAGAATTACCACCACATTCACTTCCATCAAGTGCAGAAACAAATAAAGAATTAAATCACTATTTAAATTCTAAAGAGATGGCTGAAGGAGAAAGTGGAGCTAAATCTAAGTTTATAACATATGGTGATGTTCCATATTTAGTGGCTGGGGCAGGATTAAAATTAGGAAATGTAATGAATTTATCATTTACAGCAGCTTTTTGCTTAGGTAAATTTGCTAATCTGTTATTCTATGGCTTGGTATGTTTTTTTGCAATAAAAAAAGCAAAAGTTGGAAGAAAAATAGTATTTGGAATAAGTATTATACCTAGCTCAATATTCTTAGCTAGTAATTATTCTCTTGATGGTATAATGATATCTACTTTGTTATTGTCAACAGTGACATTTATGAATATGTACTATGATAGAGAAAAATTGATTACGAAAAAAGAATTAGCTATATTTTTATTACCAGTTATTTTAGCCACTTTTGCTAAACCTATTTATGGAGTATTGGTACTATTATTGTTGTTATTACCAAAGGAAAAATTTAAAAACACTAAACAAAAGAATTTATTTAAATTAAGTATTATAGGAGTGTTTTTGATGTTAACTTACATATACATAGCTCCTATGATGACAGGAAGTATGGTAGGAGATGCTAGAGGAGGAAACACAAGTTTTTCAGGACAGGTGTCAAGTATATTAAGTCATCCTATTGGTTTTATTCAAATGTGTATTAGTAATATTTATAATGGGATTTATTCAAATCTGATTAATCCATCCATGTATGTCTTTTTTGCATATTTAGGATCACCGGATTTTACTATTCAAATGATTTTATTTTTAACTTTATTATATGTTTTCTTAACAAATGGTAGTGAATTTGAGAAAATAAAAGGAAAAGAACGGATAATTATAGCAATTTTAGTTCTCATACTATGTGCAATGATTTATGGAGCAATGTATTTGACATTTACAGAAGTAGGAAGTTCAAGTGTTGAAGGAGTTCAAAGTAGATATTTTATACCACTGTTACTTCCAATATTTATTGTACTACTACCACGAATTAAATTTATTTCAGTTGCTGAAGATAAAGAATATTCATTTATATCTATAGTATTGATATTTGTTATATTTCTATCAGTCTATCATATGATGATAAATCCTTTTGCAGTATAAAATATTATAGTAGTTAGAAATTTTTAAATTGTAATTATATGTGAAGGGTTGTAATCAGCGTATATATTTTAAAAGAGGTAGTAGAATATATAGTATAATCTTTGTATTTTGCTACTTTTATTTTATTAAAAAAATTTAGTTTTTTTGACAAAATTATTATGATTTATATAAAATAACGAATTAACAATAAAAAATTCTAACTTCTTAATTATTTATAAATTTAAGGATGTGCCTATAAAATGACTATTTTGAAATTCGAGAGGATTTTATCTGTAATATTATTATGAAAATATATAAAATTTCTTTTATTTATGTTATAGTACAGTAGTATTATTATAATTGATGTGATTTTAACACAAAGATTTTAGATGAAAAAATAAACTAGATTCGAAAAGGTAAAGGTTAGTTATGATAGAAAAAGTTTTAATGATAATTCCAGCGTATAATGAAGAAGCAAATATTTTAAAAACATTTACTAAAATTAAAGAATATAACAAAATTCACGGAACAAATTATGATGTTATTGTAATAAATGATTGTTCAACTGATAATACATATAATATCTGTAAAGATAATGATATACCAGTAATATCACTTATACATAATTTAGGAATTGGTGGAGCTGTACAAACAGGCTATAAATATGCACTACAGAATAATTACGATATTGCAATTCAGTATGACGGTGATGGTCAACATGATGTAAGATATGTTGATAAAATAATACAGCCAATTTTAAGAAATGAGGCTGATTTAGTTATTGGATCAAGATTTATAGAAGGTAGTGAAAGTGATTTTAAATCGTCTAAAGCTAGACAAATAGGAATCAAAATAATTTCTTTTTTTATCAAAATTGTTTCAGATAAGAAAATATTTGATGTTACATCTGGATTTCGAGCAGCTGGGAAGGATGTAATAGCAGATTTTGCAAAATCCTATCCAATCGATTATCCTGAACCAATAACAAATACGGAGTTATTAAAGAAAAATTATCGCATTAAAGAAGTAGGGGTATCGATGAATGAAAGAGAGGGAGGGGCATCATCTATTCATTCATGGAAGACGATATATTTTATGATTAATGTTATTTTAGCTATACTAGTAGTAGGAATAAGGAGGTTCGAACGTGTCAAATAAGTTAATATTTGCCTTATTGGCAGTAGGTATAGTATTATTATTAACTGTGCTATTTATCTTAAAAAAAGGACGAATGCCCATTAAGTTTGCTATTGTATGGCTCATACCATCAGTTGCTTTAATATTATTGGCTTTAATTCCAGATATTTTTATTTTCTTTGCAAATGTTACAGGATTTTTAACTGTCTCTAATTTAGTTGTTGGAATATTATTTGTAATTTTATTTTATATTATAATGGCTTTGACAGTTATCATTGCAGGACAAACAACGAAGATAAATTTATTAATTCAAGAAATTTCTATGTTAAAAAAGAAAATCGATGATATAAACTTATAAGTAATTGCGAAAGGATGTAAATTTATTATGGCTCATTTAGCATGCATAATATTAAATTATAATGATTGTGAGACAACAATATCATTATTGAACAATATTAAAAATTATAATGTAATAGAAAAAATAGTTATTGTTGATAATTGTTCTACAGATGATTCATATCAAAAATTATTAAACGAAAGTAATGATAAAATAGATGTTATTAAATCTAGTCGAAATGGTGGATATGGGTATGGCAATAATTTTGGTATTTCTTATATTAATTCACAATATAAAGATAAATTTGAATATGTCCTTATCTCAAATCCTGATACTTGTTTTAATGAAGAAATATTGTTAAAAATGATTAATGAATTTAATAATAGGGATATTGCTGTTGTTGCTCCTCTAACGTTAACATCAGATTTAAAAATGCAGATGCCTATTGCGTGGAAGGTGCCCATATATAAAGATTTTTTCACTTTTTCTAGTTTTATGTTGAATCGGCTATTTAAGCCAATGAGTTATCCGAAAGATTATTTTGATAATAAAAATAGTTGTTATGTTGATTGTGTTCAGGGATCTTTATTTATTATTGATTTAAATTTATTTAGTAAAAATGCAATGTATGATGAAAATATTTTTTTGTTTTTTGAAGAGTCGACTATAGGAATTAGGTTAAAAAGAGCAAAATTAAAGACTAAGTTATTATTAAATATATCTTATATTCACATGCACTCTGTATCAATAAATAAATCTTATAAAAATGAGTATTTAAAAAGAAAAGAAATGTTAAATAGTATGCAGACATTATTATGTGATGAGTATAAAATAAATGGAATAAAAAAAATAATATTGATTGTATGGAAACGAATATGTTTTTGTGAAAATTATTTGTTACTAAAATTTTGTAGTAAATATATTAGAAAGTGAGGAAATAGGTATATATGGGAAATATTTTAATCATGGCAGGAGGACAAGGAACTCGTTTTTGGCCATTATCAACTCCAGAAAAGCCTAAACAATTTCTAAATTTGTTAGACGAAAAAAGTATGATTCAATTAACTGTTGATAGGGTAAAAGAAATTTATGGAATTAAACATATTTATGTATGTACATCTGAAAAATACGTAGAGCTTGTAAAAAAACAACTTCCAGAATTACCTATAGAAAACATTATTGTTGAACCGTGTGGAAGGAATACGGCACCATGTATTTTACTTAGTACATTATATATTGAAAGTAAACAAGGAGAATCAGAGATTGTTGTATTACCGTCTGATCATATGATAACAAATAATAATAAATTTTTAGATATTTTAAAAGTTGCCAATGAATATATAACATATAATAAAAAAGCAATACTTACATTGGGAATTGAACCCACAAGACCAGAAACGGGATATGGATATATAAAAAAATCTAATCAAGATAAAATTATTGATAACTACATTATTTATAATGTTGATAGATTTGTCGAAAAACCAAATTTTGAGGTAGCAAAGAAGTATTTTGAAAGTAGAAATTATTTATGGAATGCAGGTATGTTTATATTTAATAGTAAAACTATGAGCAATCTATATGAGATGTATTACAATAAAGGTTTTAAATTATTGCAAGAATTAGATTTTAATAAAGAAAATTATTATTTAAAATTGAAGAAAAATTATGCTGAATGTGAAGCCATTTCAGTAGATTATGCAATAATGGAAAAATGTGATAATCTATGTGTTATTCCTTGTGAATTTGGATGGGATGATATAGGTACATGGAAGTCAGTGTCTAGGTATATAAAGAAAGATGATAAACAAAATATTTTAAAGGGAAATATTAAATCATTTAAAGCAAGAAATAATATTGCTATTTCTACAAATGGTAATAAGGAAATAGTGCTAGTTGATTGTGAAGACATATACTATATAGAAACCGAAGATAGAATATATATTGGTAAAAAAGATAGAATTGAAAATATTTCAGAATTGAGGAGTGAAAATGAGTTTTAGCGAAAGAAAATATATTGAATGGATTAATCATAATAGTCTTAGTAATGAATTAAAAAAACAGCTAGAAAATATGTCAGATATAGAAAAAGAATCAGCTTTTTCTAAACATATTTCATTTGGTACGGGTGGATTGCGTTCAAAAATGGGACCAGGAACAAATAGGTTGAATGAAATAACAGTAAAAAAATGTGCTGAGGGATATGCTAGGTGGTTAATAGATAATTATGATATTAAAACAGGTATAAAAATCATAATAGCTTATGATAATAGAAAAAATTCTAAGATGTTTTCGGAAGTAATGATTGCAATTTTAGCAAAGTATAATATATACACACATGTCTTTAAAGATATGAGACCAACTCCTGAATTGTCTTATGCTATTAGAAAATATAATGCTCAAGGTGGTATTGTGATTACTGCTAGTCATAATACTGCTGAATATAACGGGATTAAAATGTATGACGAAAAAGGATGTCAATGTGTGGATAAAATCACTAAAGAAATAAAAAAATATATTGATTTAGTGAACGATGAATTGAATATAACATTTGCCAATAAAAAAACAATAGAGGCTTTTTCAAGTATTATTAAAGATGATTGTGATATTAGTTATATTAATGAATGCAAAAAAGTTATAGTTAATGAAGATGTTGACTTTTCTAAGCTTATTGTTTTATATACACCACAACACGGAACAGGGTTGTATCCGGTAACTTCTGCTTTGAGACAATTAGGATGTCAATTAATACTAGTAGATAGTCAGTCATTTCCTGATGAAAACTTTGTAAATACTAAGTGCCCTAATCCAGAAAAAATAGAAAGTTTTGAAAAAGCTCTTGAGATAACAAAAGAAAAAGATATTGATATAATTATAGGAACTGATCCTGATTGCGATAGAATAGGAGTTATGGTTAAACATGAACATAGCTATAAACTTTTATCAGGGAATCAAATTGGTTTAATAATGCTAAATTATATAATAAAAAATAAGCACTTGAAAAGCAACTCTATTGTTTATAATACAGTTGTAAGTAGTTCGCTTGCAATAAAGATGTGCCAGAGAGAAGGTATAAAAATTGAATCAACACTCACAGGATTTAAAAATATAGGAGAAAAGATAAATAATTTGAAAGAACCAAATGATTTTTTATTTGCACTTGAAGAAAGTAATGGATATCTTATAAATAATATTGTTAGAGATAAGGATGGATTACAAGCAGCAATTTTAATTAGTGAAATAGCTACATGGTGCAAAAATCGTTCTAAAACACTAATAGATTATTTATCAGACATATATAAAGAATATGGAATGTTTGAGGATAATCAAGATTCTATAGAGATTAAATGCGATAATGGTCAGGAAATAGTCGCTTCTATTATGAATAAAATGAGAAATTTAACAGATACTTTTTTGAATACAAAAATATATAAAATTGAGGATTATATGACATCAATTATTATAAAAGATAAGAGAAAACAGAAATTAGATTACCCTAAATCTAATTTGATAAAAATTTATTTTTCAAAGTATTCATGGATTGCTGTTAGACCAAGCGGTACTGAACCTAAGATAAAAATATACTATTGTATAGAAAAAAGTGATAGTTTAGATATGCAGACTATCAGAGATGGAGTATATAATTTATTGATTAACAATAATTAAGTAACTGATTAAAAGAATAAAGATATTGAGTATACTAAAGTAGCAACTTATAAGTAGGTTGCAGATTGGAGAAAAAAATGAATATTTTACATATTTCACCATATGTACCTAGTGTAAATACTTATCATGCAGGTGGGGTTTGTATGGGAAAAGAAGTAGAGACTTTAGCATCACAAAACAATGTATATATATTATCATTTGTCAACGATGATAAAGAAGAGAAGATAGTGGAAAAGGAGTTTGATAAAAATTGTTCTAAATTTATAAAAATGAACATGTTTAATAAAATATTTAATGCAGTAATAAATATAAATAAACCTTCCTTTTTTGCTATAAGATCATCTTTGCGTTTTTCTTATAATCTAATTAAGATTATAAAAACCAAAAAAATAGATGTTATTCATGCGGAATATACTTCGATGGGACAATATATATGGATAAAAAGGTTATTCCCTACAGTTCAATTCAATTTGGTAGAACATGATGTTACTATACAATCTTATAAGAGAAAAGAAAATATAAAAGGATTATTGAGATATTATTGGAAGTGGCAAACATCACTAGTTTATAAATGTGAGAAAAAGTATTGTCAAGGTGCAGATGTTCTTTTTACATTAAATAAAAAAGATAAGAGACTTTTGATGGAAATTTATAATAGAGCTGATGTACAAATAATAGTTCCTTATTATGGGTTGAATCTTAATAATGTAAATAGAAATGTAGAAAAAATACCTAAAAGCATTTGTTTTATAGGACAAATGTCAAGAGAAGAAAATAATCTTGCTGCTAAACGACTAATTAAAATATTTAAATCATTAGAAAAAAATAAAGATTATAAATTGTATATTATTGGAGCTCATCCATCAAATGAAGTCTTAGCTTGTGCATCTAAAAATATCATTGTTACAGGATTTGTTGATATAATAGAAGATTATATAAATAAATGTGAAATAGCAGTATTTCCTTTAGATTTTGGGGCAGGAATCAAATTGAAAGTATTACTTGCTTGTGGATTAGGACTTCCCGTTATTACTACAGATATAGGGGCAGAAGGAATTGATGAAGATGGTGAGGTGTTGATATTAGCTAAGAGTAATGATGATTTTAAAAGAGAAATAACTAGACTTTTAAATGATGAGGAAAAAATAAATGATATTTCGGTTAAATCTCTTAAATATGTAAATGATCATTTTGGTTGGTGGAAAAGTGAAAAGCTTTTGAAGGAAATATATAAATAGTATATAATTATTAAATAGAATATTAAGATTGTGGAAGGAATGAAAATATGTATTGTGCAGGAATAGTAACATATAATCCTTTAATTGATCAATTAAGAAAAAACATAAATGCAATTAGTTATCAAGTTAAAGAGGTAATTATTGTTGATAATGGTTCTAAAAACATAAAAGAAATTGAGTTTTTGGTTAGCCAATGCAATAATATTAAAATAATAGCGCTTGATAAGAATATGGGAATTGCATATGCTTTAAACGAAATCATGAAATATGCTAAAAATAAAGGTTTTTTTTGGTGTTTAACACTAGACCAAGATTCAATAGTTCCTAATAATATTATAAAAGAGATGGAGAAAGCAATTAAAGAGGATGTAGCAATTATTTGTCCATTGATAAACTATCATAATGGTGAAGATTTAAAAATAGAAACTAAATTTGAAAATATAGATAGGTGTATAACTTCAGCAAGTTTGACTAGTATAAAGGCATGGGAAGATGTTAATGGTTTTGATGAAATAATGTTTATAGATTATGTGGATTTTGATTTTTGTAAAAGAGTCCAAAAAAAAGATTATAAAATAGTTCAGTGTTGTTCAATAGTCTTAGATCATTCATTGGGTAATATTAAAAGAAAAAAATTTTTTGGAAGAGAAATAGCGGTTTATAATCATAATGATATTAGAACATTTTATTTTAGCAGAAACTTTGTATACTATATTAGAAAAAATTGTACTTTTTTTGAAGGAATAACAGAAATTAAAAATAATTATAAATGGTTTTTATTAAAGATATTCTTTGAAGATAATAGAGTAAAAAAGTTAAAGATAATTATTAAAGGATTTTATAAAGGATTTTTGTTAAAAGTAAAATAAATTAAGAGGTTAATATGGAGAAAAAAGTAGGGAAAAATTATTTATATAATCTTAGCTATCAGTTATTGTTGGTAATATTACCTCTAATAACTACACCCTATCTCTCACGAGTATTAGGTGCTTCAGGAGTAGGAACGTACGGATATACAAATTCGGTGATTCAATATTTTACATTATTTGGATGTATTGGTTTAACTTTATATGGTCAAAGAGAAATAGCATATTGTCAAAATAATATTGAAAGAAGAAATAAAACATTTTTAGAAATATCCTTATTACGAATTATCACTATGTCAATAAGTATAATTTTTTTCTACATTGTTATTATTCCAAATAGCAGCTATCATGAAATATTTTTTATACAAACTTTAGATTTAATTGCAGCAATGTTTGATATATCTTGGTTTTTTCAAGGTATTGAAGATTTTAGAAAGATTGTTATAAGAAATTTTATTATTAGAATTTTATGTGTTATGTTAATTTTTTTGGTTGTAAAAAGACCTGATGATTTGTTATTATATGTTTTTTGTTATTCAGGCACAATCTTTTTAGGAAACATCTCATTATGGTTATATATGCCAAGATATATAAAGAAAAGTGATTTTAAAGATTTAAATTTGAAAAAACATTTTAGGCAAGCTCTTTCTTTATTTGTTCCACAAATTGCAATGTCTTTATATGTTATGTTAGATAAAACAATGATAGGTTTAATTACTAATGACACTTCAGAAGTAGCTTATTATGAACAATCACAAACAATTATAAAAACAGTGATGACATTAATAACATCTTTAAGTACTGCAATGATGCCTCGTATAGCAAATTTATATAAAAGTGATGATATTAGTAAAGTAAAAGAATTAATGAGTATTTCAATTATATTTGTATTGGTTTTAGCATTACCATTTGTTTTTGGTATTATTGCAATTGCTCCTGGATTTGTTACTTGGTTTTTTGGTAAAGGTTTTGAAAAGGTAGTACCTAACATGATAATTATATCACCTATAATTTTATTTACTGGATTAAGTACGGTTTTAGGAACTCAGTACCTGTTAGCGTTGGGACGACAAAAACAGTATACTATTTCAGTTGTTATTGGTTCTTGTACGAATGTTTTGTTAAATATTTTATTAATAACTTATTTAAAATCAATTGGCGCAGCTATTGCAACTTTAGCAGCTGAATCAATGGTTTGTATTATACAGTTGTATTTTGTAAGGAAAGAGTTTGATTTAAAATTTTTATTAAAGAGTTTTATAAAATATATGAGTATGTCAATTTGTATGTTCTGCATAGTAAAATATGCTAGTATGAAAATGACAGCTAATATTATTTCTACAATTATTGAAATATTAATTGGCGGAATCGTCTATGTTATTTTGTTAATTATCACGAAAGATGCAATTTATAAATATATAAGAAATAAAATAAAAGGAGAAACTAAATGAAATTATTAGTAACTGGTGTTAAAGGACAATTAGGACATGATATTGTCAATGAATGTAAAAAAAGAAATATTGAAGCAGTAGGTGTAGATGTTGAAGAAATGGATATCACTGACGCCAAAAAAGTTGAAGAAGTAATAAAAGAAGGAAATTATGACGCAGTTGTACACTGTGCAGCATGGACAGCTGTAGATAAAGCTGAAGATGAAGTAGAAGCTTGTACAAAAGTAAACGTAGAAGGAACTAAAAATATTGCTAATGTATGTAAAGAATTAGATATTCCAATGATGTATTTTTCAACTGATTATGTATTTGATGGTCAAGGTGAAACACCATGGAACGAGTATGATAAAAGACATCCATTAAATGTTTATGGTCAAACTAAATATGAAGGAGAATTAGCAGTAGAAGCATTAGATAAATTTTTCATTGTCAGAATTGCTTGGGTGTTTGGGGTTAATGGTAATAATTTTATTAAAACAATGCTTCGTTTAGGTAAAGAACGTGGTGCTGTTAGCGTTGTAAATGACCAAATAGGATCACCAACTTATACATATGATTTATCAAAATTAGTTGTTGATATGATTCAAACAGATAAATACGGAATCTATCATGCAACAAATGAAGGATTATGTTCATGGTATGAATTTGCATGTGAAATTTTTAAACAAGTGGGGATGAGTGTTGAGGTAACTCCTGTTGATTCTGATGCGTTTCCTGCTAAAGCAAAAAGACCAAACAATAGTAGAATGTCTAAAGATATGCTAGATAAAAACGGATTTGATCGTTTACCTACCTGGCAAGATGCTTTAAATAGATATTTAAAAGAAATTGATTATTAATAGTAGAAATGCTAGTATTATAAAAAATACTAGCATTTTTAGGAGTTGGTTTAATGAGACACGCAAAAACAGAAAATAATATATATTTTGAAGAAAATGAGTTAGACGATAACTTAAGTGAAGATTATGTGGTTGAAGATAAAGAAAATGAGCATAAAAATTATCATAAAGTTATAGCTATTATGATTGTAATTATAATGATGGTATATCTGTTTAGTAAATACCGCCCAATAGATAAACCATTTAGTTTTACAATTATCTATACAATCGTTTCGATATATATTTGTGTATTTCTTTTTTTAGGTATTAATAAAATACTAGAAGGTAAATATAAATTAGAAAAAGTATTTATAACTTGTGCAATTCCTTTAGGCTTGATTTATACTTTATTAATTCCTCCAGGAATTGTACCTGATGAATGGGTGCATATGCAAAACACGTTTTCTTTATCAAGTCAAATAATTGGAAAAGAAGAAAATAATAAAATAACTATGAAAAATAGTGAACTTGAATTATATAATCAGCAAATAACAGTTGGTAATAATGATTATTATAATTATATATATAATAATATTTTTAGTATTAGCAAAGATAATAATTATTCAAATATAGATGTTGAATCCCCAGGATTAGGACAATTATTTGGCTATTTTCCAGCTGTTTTAGGAACAACAGTATCAAGAGTACTTCATTTAGGGGCTGTTACTACTGTATATGTAGCTAGATTATGCAATTTTATTTTTTATTTAGCTCTTACTTATTTAGCTCTTAAAAAAATTCCTTTTGGAAAAGTACTATTATTTGCAATTACGATGCTGCCAATGGCAAGCCATCAGATGTTTTCATTATCTTATGATACAATCATTAATTCAGCATCATTTTTTTGCATTGCTTATGGAATGTTTTTTGTTTATCAATCTAGTGAAGTAGAATTAAAAGATGTGATAGTATATGGTTTATCAGGGATACTTTTGCTTGCAAATAAAGGTTCTGCATATGCATTTATTTTAGTAATTCCTATACTTGCTAAATATTTTAATCCCAATGGGGAACCATATGCTAAAAAAACTAAAATTATTATTTTTTTAATAGTAATAATTTGTATCATTCTTTTAAATTATCGCTCCTTTTTAAGCAATGATCAAACAAGTTCGATCGGGACAGTATCAGGAGAAAGTGTAGTTCCTTGGGCAGGGGTACCTTCGTATACCTTATCAGGAATGTTAAGCAATATACCAGGTACAATTCAGTTATTTTTAAATACATTTGTGCAAAAAGGAAGTTATTATATTAATACAGCAGTTGGTTCATTAATGGGATGGTTGATGATTCCAATCCCTACATGGGTAATCAATAGCTGGATTGGTATCTTAATTGTTAGTGCTTTTGTTGAAAAGTCAGATCGTGATGTTTTTACTCGTGAGCATAAGCTATTATATTTTTTAATTTCATTAGGTGTAATCTTAGTGGTTATGCTGGCAATGGCTCTAGCATGGACACCTAGTGGCTATGCAGTGATTGAAGGTGTACAAGGACGATATTATATTCCAATCATCTTTCTGTTGTTGATTCCACTACAAAATAGTAAGTTGTATTTAAATCAAAAATTAATAAGTTTTTTATTAGTAATCATTCCAATAATGTCCGCAATAACAGTTATTAATTTGATTCCATTAGTACTATAGTGAAACATAGTTTCACTTTTTTCTTTTATTTATTAATTGTTGTTAATATGATAGAATATTAAAGAAATAAATTTAAAGAGGAATAGCAATGAAAAATAAATTAAAAAAAATAAATAAAAAAACAATAATAGGTTCTTTATTAGTATTTATAAGTTCATTGATTGTTACTTCAATTATTTGGGGAAATAGAACTTTCTCAGTAAAAACCCTTAATCAAATTATATTTCATTTAAAAGTACCAATGGAAGGAACAGATAATGGCATATTTTTAGACTGGTTTATTTTTAGTGTGCCAATTAGTATTATGATAGTGACATTACAAAATGTTATTATATTTAATTTTCATCGAGTAATAAAAAAATATGGGTATAAAGTATATCGTTTTATAAGAAAAAATTTTATCAAATGGGGAATAATCTGTTTAATTAGCTCTTTAATTTTTACGATTCATAATTATGATATATATGGTTATATTGTTAATGCTTTTCAAAAAACTGATATATATGAAGCTTATTATGTTGATCCGAGTGAAACAGAGATTACTTTTACTAAAGAAAAAAGAAATCTTATTCATTTATACTTAGAATCAGTAGAAAATACTTATGCTAATCTTGATCAAGGTGGAGCCGAAGAAATAAACTATATACCCGAATTGAGTAATCTTGCCAAAGAAAATACAAATTTTTCTAATAATGATAATATTGGTGGTAGTCTAACAGTTGATGGAACCCAATGGACGATTGCCGCACAAGTGTCAATGAATATGGGAATTCCTTTAACGCTATCTTTTAAGGATAAAAAATATGATCAGGATAGCAAGTTTTTATCAGGGGGTTATGCAATTGGCGAAGTCCTTGAAGAAAATGGGTATGTTAATGAATTTATTTGTGGTTCTGATGCTGATTTTGGTGGTACATCTAATTTTTATAAACAACATGGAAATTATAAAATTGTTGATTATGATTATTTTAAAGAAAATGGTAAAATATCTGATGATTATTTTGTTTTTTGGGGAATTGAAGATGCCAAATTATTTGAATTTGCTAAAGAAGATATTACGGAATTGGCTAGTGGTGATAAGCCATTTAACGTAGAAATTACAACTATCGATACCCATACGCCAGATGGATATTTATGTGATTTATGCGATAATAAGTATGATAATCAATATGCAAATGTTATTGAATGTCAATCTAAACAAGTAAATGATTTTATTAACTGGTGTAAAACACAGTCATGGTATGAAAATACAACGATTGTTATTACTGGAGATCATAACAGTATGTCTGAGAAATTTTTTACAAATATTGATAAAAATTATATAAGAACACCGTATAACTGCATTATTAATAGTGTTGTAGAAGCTAAGAATAATAAAAATAGAAAATTTAGTACCATGGATATGTATCCAACGATTTTAGCTGCAATGGGAGCAAAAATTGATGGTGATCGCTTAGGATTAGGAACAAACTTATTTTCTGACAAACAGACACTGATGGAAGAGATAGGTTTTGAGGCATTAAACAAGGAAGTTCAAAAAACATCAGATTTTTATAATACTACAATTGTACGTATGGAAAATTAAGGTGGTGAAGATAGTGAAAACTGGTATAGTTGTTTTAAATTATAATGATGCAGAGGAAACAGTTAAGTTTGTAAATGATATTAATAATTATGATGTAGTTAATCAAATTGTAGTAGTTGATAATGGGTCAACAGATGATTCTTTAAGCCAATTAGAGAAAATAGAAAATATTAAATTAATTGCTTTAGAAAATAATTTAGGGTATGCAGCTGGTAACAATGCTGGATTAAGATATTTATATGAACATAATTATGATAACTATATAATTGCCAATCCTGATATTATCGTCGATAAACGTAATTTAATTGATTTTATAGCATATATGAATTCATTAAATGAGTATCAAATTTTTGGACCAACGATCAGTGAACACGGTGAAATTAATCGTGGCTGGAAACAAAGAACGGTTAATTATGATATTTATGATAATTATCCTGTAATAAATAGGTTATTTAAAAATGTAATCAAATATTCTAAAAGACATTATATAGGTGTAAGCTCACCAGTTGATTGTGTTTCAGGTTGTTTTTTTGGAATGAAAAAAGAGGTAATTGATAAAATTGGTTTTTTTGATGAAGGAACATTTCTATATTATGAAGAAGATATTTTATGTGCTACAGCAAAAAAAGCGGGGTTAAAAGTATGTGTATTAAATAATGTTAACATTATTCATAATCATGCAGTAACGATTGATAAAAATATTAATCGTTATCGTAAAATGAGAATTTTAAAAGATTCGCAAATATATTATCATCAAGTATGTTTTAAACATTCTAAACATAAATTAAAACGATTAAAAAGAACTGCAAACTGGGCTTGTAATTTTGCTTATTTAAGAACTAATAAAAAAATTGTTAATAAACACAATCGTGCTAAACAAAAAGTAACAATTTTATCATTACATTTAAAAGTAGGTGGGATTGAAAAAGCTATTTGCTCTCTTGCAAATATGCTTGTAGATGACTATGATGTCGAAATCGTTAATGTCTATGAATTGTGTAAACCTTCTTTCTATATTGATGAAAGAGTAAAAGTTACATATCTTTCTAACGATTTAAAACCGAATAAAGAAGAATTAAAATCTGCATTTAAAAATAAGAGTATTAAAAAAATTATTACAGAAGGTTTTAAGGCTTTAAAAGTGGTATTGAAAAAAAGAAATTTAATAAAACAGGCAGCTAAAGATAATGATGGTGATATTATCGTTTCAACAACGCTTGCTTTTAATAAAGCTTTTTCAAAATATCAAAAAAATAAATTGTTGATTGCTTGGGAACATTGTCATCCCGATAGAAGTCCCAATTACGCCAAGAAAGTATATAAAGCAGTTAAAAAATTTGATCTATTTATACCACCTTCAAAATCAATCTATGAATTTTATAAGGAATACTTAACCGGACCACAATGTCTATACTTATCACCATGTATTGATGAAATTGCCGACGAAAAAGCATCTTTAAATACAAAACAAGTTACTGTGATGGGTAGACTTTCTAAAGAAAAAGGATACGATGATATGCTAAGGGTCTTTGAAAAAATACTAAAAAAAGTCCCTGAAGCAAAACTTAATATTTTAGGTGATGGTGAAGAAAGAGATAATTTAGTTGCTTTAGCAGATCAATTGAAAATAAGTAAAGCAGTAACTTTTTTTGGTAATACCATAGGAGAAGAGAAAAAGAAAGTATTGAAAGATACTAATGTGTTTGTTACTACGTCTCATTATGAAAGTTTTGGTTTGGTATTATTAGAGGCTATGAGTTATGGGATACCATGTGTGTCATTTGATAGTGCGAAAGGATCGCTGGATATAATTGATAATGAAAAAGATGGATTTATTATCAAAGATAGAAATATTGATGACATGGCTAATAAGATAGTCGCTATATTGAATCAATTGCCAAAAGAAATATCTGAAAATGCAATAAAAAAAGCTCAGCAGTTTTCATATCAAAATGTTAGAGCTCAATGGGTAGAGGCATTTAAAAATTTTAATATCCATGATTTAAAAACACGAGTTATTTTTACATCTTCAGCAGGAGGTCATTTTAGTGAGCTATGTGAGTTAAAAGAATTGATGGAGCGCTATAATTCATTTTTAATTACAGAAGATCATGAAATGATGCAAGATTATAAGAAGACAAATAAATCGAGATCCTGGTATATGCCTGCCGGAACTAAAGAACATTTATTTAAATTTTTATGTAATTTTCCAATTAATATTTTTAAGAGTTTTAAAGCTTATTTAAAAGTTAAACCAGATTTAGTAATAGCTACTGGTGCCCACACAACAGTACCAATTTGTTATATTGCAAAAATGTTTGGTAAGAAAGTGATTTTTATTGAAACTTTTGCTAATATTACAACGAAAACGTTATCAGGTAAGTTAGTATATCCAATAGCAGATTTATTTTTAGTACAGTGGGAAGACATGTTGAAATTATACCCAAAAGCTAAATATCGAGGAGGTTTAAAATAATGAGAATTTTTGTTATGTTTGGAACCCAGGATAAACGCTTTGATCGTTTATTAAATGCAATTTTGGAATCAAAATTTGTTAAAGAAAACGATGTATATGTTCAATTAGGGTATACAAAAGGTACATATCAAGGAATCAATTGTCAAGAATACTACAGTGAAGAGGAATTAAATCATCAAATTAAAATTGCGGATTTAGTTATAACTCATGCTGGGGTTGGAGCAATTGTTTCATCACTAAAACAAAAAAAACGGACAATCGTTGTACCTAGATTAGGTAAATACAAAGAGCAAAATAATGATCATCAGGTACAGATCATGGAGCGTTTTAATAAACAAGGTTATATTATTCCTTGTGATGATTTAAGTAAACTTGACGAAGTAGTTAATCAAGCTCATACTTTTGAACCAAAAGAGTATAAAACAGAAAAACAGGGAATTATTGATGAAATTGTAACTTTCATCAATAATATTTAGGAGGGAAAACATGCATACATTTGTTGTATTAGCATATAAAGAATCAGAATATTTAGAAGATTGTATTAAATCAGTATTAAATCAAAAATATTCTAGTAAAGTTGTTATAGCTACATCTACGCCTAATGATTTTATTAAAAACATTGCTAATAAATATTCTTTAAAGATATTAGTAAATCCAAATCCTGGTCAAGGAATTGGCTATGATTTTGATTTTGCAATTTCTTGTGGTAAAACAAAATTAACAACAGTTGCTCACCAGGATGATATTTATGATTATGAATATTCAGATGAAATTGTTAAAGCTTATCAAAAGAATCAAGATTCTTTAATCGTATTTAGTGATTATTATGAAATTAGAACAGAGGGTAAAGTGTATACAAATACAAATTTGAAAATTAAAAGAATACTTTTATCACCTCTTAAAAGCAGAAAATTAGCTTCAACTAAGTTTGGAAAACGATTATCGCTTCGCTTCGGTAATGCTATTAGTTGTCCAGCAGTTACTTTTATAAAAGATAATATTAAAACAGAAGATATTTTTAAATGTGATTTTGTTTGTAATGTTGATTGGTCTGCCTGGGAAAAACTTTCTTTAAAAAAGGGTAAATTTACTTTTGTTAATAAACCATTAATGGGACATCGCGTTCATGAAGAATCAACGACAACGGAAATTATTAATGAAAGAATTAGAACAAAGGAAGACTTAGTAATGTTCCAAAGATTTTGGCCTAAAGCTATATCAAAACTAATTAATAGATTTTATGTAAAGGCAGAAGATAGTAATAATTAATAAATTTTTGAATATTTTTTGTAAAAATAGTAGATAAAATCGGAAAAAGAATCTATAATACTTTTGTATATGAAAAAAAAAAGGAGATAATCTATGCTAAAGAAAGTATTAAGTGTGAGTTTAGCACTAATTATGATGTTTGGTTTGACATCTTGTAGTGAGGATGATTCAAATGTAGGTACTGATGATAATCAAACAAATACTACTGACAACAAGGTTACCAAAGAAGAAAGACCGTTTACTGAATCAAATGGATTAATCAAGTATTTTACTATTGAGGAAGAAAATGTATGTTTGCCAGAGACTGTTGGTGAATATGTTAGATATTTAGAAAAAATAGGAACAAAAGTAGAATTAGGTGATACAGGTAAAACAGTTGATGAAGCCCCTGATTTAAATGCTGGTGGTGTATCATCGATGGTTGCTTTCTTAAAAGTTTATTTAGATGATTCTGAAGATGATTGGCAATGGTTTGGGATTCGTTATAAAAACGATACTGATGAGGACTTACCAGTTGCTGATTGTAAGGTGACACAAATAACTTTAGATTATGATACTATTACTGAAGAAGAAAATCATCATGGTATAGATTCTATTGTATTTATTACCAATGAGGATGAAGAATTAGCAATGGATGGTAAAACTACTAGTCATAAAAATATATTTAAAATGCTAGGGGATCCTGCTCAAAATACTGATGGTCATTTACATTATAGTGATGATCAAGGTTATAAATATGAAATGGTTACCGAGAATCAAAAAGGAGTTTTAACAAGAGTTGTTATTACTTATCCTGAAGATTAATTATAATTAAAAAAAGACCAGCAGGTCTTTTTTTATATTTTAATATTCATACTTGTATGAATATATAGACTTAAGTCAGTTGAGCATACGAAGTATGCGAAATAAAAAACCACCTGCTATGCGGGTGGAGC
>JABLTO010212137.1_pt1 | contig 20378 bp, 19 predicted proteins | sample 7160091 | NCBI WGS metagenome assembly JABLTO01 (sample SAMN14651225, study PRJNA627086) | human gut metagenome | isolation source: feces | host: Homo sapiens
AAACGGATGTCGATGCCCTTGAAGCCATACTTTGCACAAGCCTTCAGGTCAGCCATCAGGGACTGATCTGCACAACCGCGGTTGCCATCCCAAGTACAACCCTCGTTAAAACCCATCTTAAGCATGATGTGTAGTCTCCTTTTCCTTGTTGTTGTCGGAGAGCAGATGCTGTGGCATCTGCTCTCTTGTATTTCGTTCGAAAATTGTGTCTAAGTAAAATTACTTCTTGTAGAAGTCCGGAGTGCCGCCGGTAACAACCTTCTCAGCCTTGCCGGAAGTCTGGGAAGCAACCAGAGCGTCAGCAGTGATGGAAGCTACGTAGCCGTCCCAAGCAGAGGAACCGCCGGTCTCACCCTTCAGTGCATGGTCAACCCAGTCCTGAATCTCTACGTCGTAGGAATCCATGAAGCGCAGGATCCAGTTGTCCTCGATCTTCGTGGATACGTTGTTAGCAAAACGTACGGTCGGGAAGGACGGGCACGGCAGGTTGATAACGCCGTTCTCGCAAACAACTTCGCAGTTGATGTCGTAGCCGAAGCCGCAGTTTACGTTTACTTCCAGCATGGTTACGATGCCGGTCTTGGTCTTCATGATCATGACCTGCGGATCCTTCAGACCTGCATGAGCCTTGGAAGAAGTCTTCGGCATGATGCACTGTACTTCATCCCACTCGTCGTTGATCAGCCACGGCAGAACGTCGATCTCGTGAATTGCGGTATCGGTAACAGCCATTGCGGTGGTGTAGTCCTCAGCAACGCCGTCAGCGCGATGGGTGCACTTCAGAATCATCGGAGCGCCGAACTTGCCGTCGTCGATGAGTTCCTTTACCTGGTTGTAGCCGCGGTCGTAACGGCGCATGAAGCCAACCTGTACCAGATGCTTGCCGGAAGCCATCTCAGCGTCGACGATTTCCTTGCACTCTGCAGCGGTGTTGGTCAGCGGCTTCTCGGTGAATACCGGCTTGCCCGCTGCGATAGCCTGCAGGATCGGGGTCTTGTGGAACTGACCCGGAGTGGTAACTACAACTGCATTAACGTCAGGATCGTTAATAGCCTCAGCGGAATCAGTGTAAACCTTGGTGCCCGGGCCAGCAATCTCTGCTGCTGCCTTAGCGCCTGCCTCAAATACGTCGCATACTGCTACTACAGTAGCGCCCTTGATTCTGTTCTGGATACGGTCGATATGCTGCTTGCCAATCATGCCACAGCCGACCAGAGCGATTTTCAGTTCATCCATGTCAAAAACCTCCAAAATCGAAATACGAACCGGCGTCGCGCCGGTGTTCTCTGTTGTTGTGACTACAGTATACCGAATTTTCTTGTGCAAATCAATAGAACAAAATGCCCAAAATTAAAAATATTTGTACAGAAGCACCAGACAAGCGCTGAAAAATCGCCAATTTTACAGAGAGAAAAGCGTAAAATATGGATAATTCAAGGAAAAATGCAACTTTTTTCTCTTGTAAAAATAATTTTAACATTGCGTTCACGTGAACGCATACACGTCAAAGTGACGAAAAACGACTGGTTTTTTTTATAAAATTTGACGAAAAAACTCTGCCGCGCTGTTTTTTCGAGGAAAAACAGCGGGCAGAGTATCGTCAAATTACACATTGTATTTGTTTTTAATGGAGATATCGGTATAAAAATAGCGGGTTTCCGGCGATTTTCCGGAGAATACACGGTCAAAAAGTAGCATAACCGGTTGAAAACCCTGCGTGTGCGCATCCTGACCAATCAAGAAGTCTATACGACTGTCAAGCAGATTCTGTATGTTGTTTGGTACGAGGTCGAAACAAATGACGCGTACCTTGCCCGCGCATCCCATGCGATCCAGCGCACGGGACACACCGGCCTGACCGCCGGCAGCCATGTAAATCGCCTTGAGATCCGGATGCCGGCGCAGCGTCTGCTCGGTCAGCTCCTGTGTGGTAGTTTCATCATCCTGACAGTATACGGCGGGCAGTGTGCGCAGATTCGGAAAGCTCTTTTTGATTTCGTCGCAAAAGCCGTGAATACGCAGGGCATGCGAATGATTGTAGTGATAACCGGAGATGGGGAGAACCAAGCCGCCGTCGTTGGTGATGGCGTTGACCAGTCCGGCACAGGTACGGCCGGCAAGCTCACTATTCTGACCGACAAAGCACATGCGCTTGGTGTCGTCAATGTCAGCGTTAAACGTCACAACGGGGATGCCTGCGTCTACCAGCGCATTGATTTTCTTTTTGATGCGCGGGTCGTCCGCCGGACAGATTGCCAAGCCGCTGATGTCCTCTGCGAGCAATTCGTCAATCAATTGCAGCTGTACATCCACATCCAGACCGATGCCTTCTCGGATGAGAACCTCACAGCCCATGGTGGACACTTCACGTGCGGCGTCATCAATGCCGGAGCGCAGCAGGTGCATAAACGGTGTTTCGGTTGCCTGTGCGATGACACCCAATTTCATTGGTCGGTGCGTCATTGCCAGCGCTTTTCCGGCGCGATTCGGCTGATACCCAAGATCGTCTGCGATTTTGCGAATGCGCTCCGCGACCTCCGGTTTGACGCGGCCGCGGTTATATAATGCACGGTCTACCGTGCCACGAGATACACCGGCAAGCTCGGCGATTTGTTTGAGTGTGACAGCCATGTTGAGACCCCTTCCAGTGAATATACGAAAGAATGATTGTACCACATTATCACAGTGTGCGGTCAAACGTTCTGAATGAAATCATTCTAACTATTTTAATCTAGCATGACTGGGAGAAAAAAGCAAGTATTTTTCGCCAGAACGGTTTGACACGTCCACACAAGAGGTCTATTCATTACTACGAATTGCTGGATTTTGCCATGGAAATACCCAGTGGTATTTGGCGGGATTGTCTGGTATAATAAAATAACAAATTTCAAGAGGAGAGACATATATGAAAAAAAGAATATTGGCTGGATTGGCGCTTGCTGCAATGGCAGCGCTGCTGCTGTGCGGCTGTACCCGCAGCACGTACACGCAGGAGGACATCGGAGAGCCGCCGGCGACCATTGATGAGACGACCATTCTCGGCACATGGTATTTTGAAGGCCATGAATCCGCGACCATTCAGTTTCATGAGGACGGTACCTATGAGACCGACAATGAAGGCAAAAAGGGCACCGGCACCTACACGCTGAGCGATGACTGCAAGACCCTGCATCTCAAAGAAGAAACATCTTCCGTGGATGAAGACGTCTCTGTTATGTACGGTGATGATATTTTATACCTGGTCTGGAAGAGCAGCAGAGAGCAAATCTTTACGCGCAATATCGGTCAGGATGCACCGGGCAATTCCAAGTGACAAACAAATCCCATACCCGCACTTCAATTTGTGCTGGGTATGGGATTTTGTGCGTTTTGCAAGTGTTTTTCTAAGACGAAAGCCCCCTGCATCAGGAACTGCAGGGGGCTTTGGAGATTGTGTTATGTAATTTTAAAAGTTACCATTGGGGATAAAGGGGCTGGAAAACAGCTTATGCTGCCAGTACCAGCGGGGAGAATACGATGTAGAAGACAGCAGCGACAATCAGGCCAATGATGGTCAGATGCCAACGATACTTCCACGGAGTCAGATCGACTGCACCAACATCCGGTACGACATATTCCTCGCACGGACGTACCTTCTGCAGAATGAACATAATCAGCAGGTACAGCGGGAACAGAACAGCCATTGCGTACAGGTAATGGATTTCCTCGGTGCTTCCCGGATAGCACGGCTTCAGGAGCAGGAATGCGCCGTAAACAACGAAATGGATAATAGTAATCAGATACGGAGTGAACTTCGGTACGCGGCGGAACCACATAACACCGAGAACGGTGCACAGTACCGGCAGGGACAGGAAGTTTGCCAGAGAGTTCAGGAAGGTGGTAATGCCGTTTGCGTACATAACGAACGGGGAGATAACGATGGAGATGACTGCTGCAAAGGTGCCGTAAGACTTGGAAATCTTAATCAGCTGTGCGTCGTCCTTGCCCTTGCCCATCTTGGTATCCTTGACAATATCCAGGGTGAACATCGTGCAAGCAGAGTTCAGAACGGAGTTGAAGGAAGACAGGATAGCGCCGAACAGGACTGCTGCGAAGAAGCCCATGATCGGGGTCGGAACAACGTGTGCAATCAGTGCCGGATATGCCATGTCGATCGGGGAAGAAGAACTGTTGATCGTCTCCTGGATGGACGGCATATGGTAAGCAATGATACCCGGGAAAATCAGGTACAGCGGGCCAAGGCACTTCAGAAAGCCACAGTAAATGGCGCCCTTCTGGCCTTCAGCCAGGTTCTTAGCAGCGAGGGAACGCTGAACGAAGGACTGGTTGGTGCACCACCAATACAGGTTGGAGAACAGCATACCAGTAAAGATCAGCGGCCACGGCAGGTTCGGCTGCGCAGAGTTCCAAGCGGACCATGCGTTCAGCTTTTCCGGCTCGTTGTGCAGGATGTAAGTCCAGCCGTCAACGATGCCGGAGCCGCCAACTTCGTGACCCAGAACTGCCAGAGCGATGAACGGGATCAGGAAGCCTGCAATCAGAAGACCAATACCGTTGATGGTATCGGATACAGCAACGGCCTTCAGACCGCCGAAGATTGCGTAGCAAGCACCTACAATACCAATAACTACACACAGAACGGCAATGGCAGCGAACTGATTGCCGTTGAAGATAGACAATTTGTCAAAGTTAAAGATTCTTACAAATGCAACGGAACCCGAGTACAGGATAACCGGCAGGTTCAGGAAGGAGTACATCAGTACGATGATAGCGGAGAACATGAGCTTAACGCCCTTGCCAAAACGCTCTTCCATCATAGCCGGAATGGTAGTGGTACCCATCTTCAGGTAACGTGGCAGGAAGTAATGAGCCAGGAACAGCAGCGTGAAGATGGAACCAACTTCAAATGCGGACGGGCTCATATTGGTCTGCCAAGACTGGCCGTTCAGGCCAACCAGCTGCTCAGCAGACAGGTTTGTCAGCAGAAGGGAACCTGCGATAACGTAGCCCGGAAGGCTGCGGCTTGCGAGGAAGTATCCGTCTGCGGATTCGAGGTTATCGCCCTTGGTCTTTACACTGGCAATGACTGCTACTAAGATCGTGAAGGCCAAGAAGGAGATGATAACCCAAATATTGGAGTTCAGAAAACCCATTTATTTTTCCTTCTTTCTTTATATTTCCTTTTGTTTCGCATACTTGTGTTTCCTCAAAAGATCGCTTTTAAAATTTTTTATAACACTCTCTCCATAAAAGAACATATCTTTCGCATATGGGAAAAACAAAGTAAGTACAAACGTAAACTTTGAAATTCGGAATCGAATCTGAGTAACCTTTTCCTTTGTTGTTATGGATGCATAGGTTCGTATTCTATGCCTTTATGAAATTATAAAGGTGCAACGGGAAGGTGTTACATAATGTTGCGTTCACGTGCACGCAATTGGGAGAAAGAAAAGCGGATGATTACTGGCGATTTCCTTTTTGCCAGCATCCGCTGTTTTTTGTATCCGTCCAATTGTACAAGGTGTCTGCGCCACGCCGGAGATGCGATGTCGGCACATTTCAAATAGAAACTTCTACTATCCTGTGCGAGAACAAGAATTCTCTTTTGTGCATTATGCTTTCCACGCTTATAAATTTACCATGATATGCCTTGAATTGCAAGAGAAAAGCACGACTTTTTTCACAGCAGAATCACCAGATATTTTTGCATCAAATTGTGACAGCGTACAGAGAACTAGACAAGTGCGGAAAGCGGTATAATGTACAAACTATGCACGTAATATGGCATTGAGGTGGAGAAATGTGCTATTTTAAGGTGGTATCCGGCAGAAAAATGGCAGCTGCACTGCTGATAGGCATGGCGGTGTGCGCTGCGGGTTGTCTGGTTTTTCGGGCAGGAAATTGGGTCAGTGTGTCAGCTGCACAAAAGGAACTTCCCATCTACAGCGTAGAGCGAAAAGACAAGGTATGTGCCCTGACCTTTGATGCGGCATGGGGCAATGAGGACACCCAACAGCTCATTGACATCTTAAAAACGGAGAACATTCAAGCAACGTTTTTTGTGGTGGGTGCGTGGGTTGACAAGTATCCAGAATCCGTCAAAGCGTTATCGGATGCCGGACATGAAGTGATGAATCATTCCGCAACGCATCCGCACATGCCGGATTTATCCACAGAACAAATGACGGCAGAAGTACAGAGCTGCAACGAAAAGATCAAAGCGATTACCGGCGTGCAGCCAACGCTGTTCCGTCCGCCATACGGAGATTATAATAATGCGGTTATTTCTACCATGCGTTCGATTGGCATGTATTCCATTCAGTGGGACGTAGACAGCTTGGATTGGAGAAACCCGGCTCCGTCCGAAATTACCAAAAGAGTAGTCGAAAATGCACAAAACGGCAGTATTATTCTGTTTCACAATGCTGCTGTTAACACGCCGGCTGCGCTGCCTTCCGTCATTGCGGGACTCAAGGCGAAGGGCTTTTCGTTTTTACCGGTCTCCAAGCTCATCTATACGGAAAATTATACGATGGATCACACCGGACGGCAGATTCCGAATACGGTGGGATGATTACGTGCAATAGCTCCTTGACGCTGTATAGCTCTTTGATGCTGTTGTGGCTTAGACGGTTGATGCGCTGTGGCGGTGCTGGTCAACCGTCTTTCTTTTATTACGTGTTGTTTACTAAGATAAACAACAAAGCGAATACGATAAAAATAATATGAATGATATCACATTTTTTCATTGAAAATCCCTCCGTACTATGTTATACTTAAGATATACAAGAGGGGCGAACCTCTTGTATACCTTGTTGCGTTACTTATGTAACGCGGTGATGATAGCCGCTATCGCAATCAGAAAGCCAGATAGCGCTTGAATGAGCTGTAGCAGAAATTCACGTTTCTGTTTCAGCTCTTTTCTTTTTTGAGTTAAAAACTGTTTTAATCTATCCATATTGGAATGTAAATTTACATCACATAGAGAGGATGAAAAATAATGGAATTGTTTGATCATGTAAAAATCAAATCCAGCAGAATTACTGGTATTATTGTAGACATTCTCGATGATCAGTTCACTGTTGAAGCTGATGTAGAACGCAAGGTGGATGATAACAGTGGTTATCCGAGCCGATGGGCATTATACATTTGTACAGCTACTGAACTTGAACCGATTAAATGATTTGACAATTAACCTGTATGAAACCATGTTATTTTTTAGAAATTGAGGTGATTCCGAATGTCTGAATTTCTGAGAGAAGAAGATATTAGCGCGGGATTTCGTGCGCCGCTTTATAGTGTGCCAGTTTGCATTCCTCAGTGCAATGTTTGCGTTTACTGGGATGAACCGGGAAAATATAAGAAATTCGGTGCTTCGCCTGATGAGATTCGTTGGGGAAAGCGTCATGATTGCCCGGACGTAATTTTAGACACAAATCGTTTTTTATATCCTGCATATGAAAAGCTCTATCCGGAAGAATGCAAACAATCGAAGAAAAAGTAAGAATGAAGAAACCGCCAAGCGCAAGCAAGGCGGTTTTGTTATACCCATTTTCCCCATCGAAATCGAGGTGTTTAACTTTTGCAAAACGAGTTTTTGACACGCAATGGGATGGATGGTATACTATTTTTATATCTTAAATCAAACCGAAACTGGCTTTTTATGAGCTTATGTAGCAGTCTGAAAAACGGATAGATATTTGGAGGAAAAACGATGCATTACAATGGCCCGGTCATTCGGCCGCAGACCGATGCAGACAGTGTGTTTATTGAAGTGACTGTCGGCTGTACGCACGACAGCTGTACCTTTTGCAATTTTTACGATGGATATCCATTTCGCGTGGCGCCGCTGGAACAGGTTGAAGCAGATTTGAAAGAAGCGGCACAGTACAATCCGCACGCCAAAAAGGTATGGGCATCTGGCGGAAATCCGTATGCGTTATCCACGGAAAAGCTGGCAGTGCTGGCAAAATTGTTCAAAAAATATTTGCCGGAAGGTAGAATTTCCACTTATGCCCGTGTGGATGATTTGCTGCGCCGGAGTGTAGAGGATATGCGGTATCTCAAGCAATTGGGCTTTGAAGATATTGTCGTAGGCATTGAAAGCGGCGATGATGAGGTACTGGCGCATACGAAAAAAGGATACACTGCCGCAGATATTCTCGAGGGATGCAAAAAGCTGGAGCAAGCGGGCGTTGATTATCGCGTGATTTATCTGGGCGGCTTGGCCGGACATGGAAAAGCACATGAGAGTGCAAAAAAATCCGCCGCACTGCTCAACCGACTGCATCCGTATTTAATGATTCTCACGACTTTGGCAATTTTGCCGGGAACGGAATTATATGATGAATGGCATGCAGGAATCTTTCAGGAAGTTACAGAGCGCGAGCGGCTGGATGAATTTCGCACCCTGCTTGCCAATATGAACAATGAAATCGTTGTTTTTTCTGCGACATCGACGAATTCTATGCCTTTTGTCGTGCATATGCCGTTTGAAAAAGCAGAAATCGTACAAAAATTGGATGCCGCCATTGACAGCATGACGGATGAAAAAGAAGCGCGTATCGTGGAAAGCCGGCACCGCATGACAAGCGTATAATGAAAAATTGCCTCTTTACAGCTGTGATATAATAAAAGAAAAACAGAAAAAGAGGCGAAGAACATGCAAATAAGCTTGATTTTGATGGAAGAAATTGCAAAACTTTTCCTGATTATGTTTATGGGCTATGCGCTGGTGAAAACAAAGCTGCTCCGTGTGCAGGACAGCAAAGTTGTATCGGTGATTTTGGTCTATTTGGTCATCCCGTGTATGATTGTTCACGCATTTCAGATAGATGATTCTCCGCAGGTACGAACAGGTTTGCTGTTTGCGTTTGCAGCTGCGGCAGCAGTTCATGTGCTGTTTTTGCTGTTTACAGCGATTTTGCGCAAGCCATGCCGACTGAGTACAATCGAACAGTTGACGGTGATTTATACCAATGCAGGTATCTTGGTGGTACCATTGATTCAAGCACTGCTCGGACAGCAATATGTTGTCTATTCCTGCGGCTTTCTCGTTGTGCAATTGGTTTTGATTTGGACGCACTGCCGCAGTAAGCTGACGGCAGACAACGGAATACAATGGAAAAAGATTTTGTGGAACATCAATGTGATTTCCATTTTCATTGGCGCCGTGTTGTTTTTGTGTCATATCACACTGCCATCTGTGATTGATGACACGATTCAAATGACCGGTGATATGGTAGGACCTATGGGAATGCTGCTGGCCGGTATGGTCATTGCGGATATTCCGCTAAAGCAAGTTTTTACAGCGTGGGGCAATTATAAAACCGTGCTGCTGCGGCTGCTCGTGTATCCGTTGTTATTGCTGGTTTTGTTTCGCGTCATGCATGTGACCGGCATGGTTGCAGACGGCAAAAATATTTTATTGACGGTATTCTTGGCCTGCATTACGCCGGCATGTGCAACCGTCACTTCTATGGCGCAGTTGTATGACAAAGATGCGGCAAAATCCAGCGTACTATATGTTTTGACAACGATATGTTCCATTGTCACAATGCCAATCATGATTGGATTATATTGTGCGTGGCTATAAAAGACAAAAAAATCACGGCGTCGTGCCGTGATTTTTTTTGCTTATTCTGCGAAATAATTTTGTTTTCCGGGACGCATAAAGTATTTTTGATGCATGTACAGAGAGATGAGTAAAGTCAGCACCTCTGCTGCCGGAACGGCAATCCAAGCGCCGTTGATGCCGAGAAAATGCGGAAGCACAAGCAGACAGGCTGCCGTAAAAACAAAGGTACGGCAGAACGAAAGAATTGCGGATACTCTGCCGTTGGATAATGCGGTAAAAAATCCGGAAGATGTGATGTTGACACCGCTGAACAAAAAGCAGAAAGCGAACAAGCGGAATCCGGTCAATGCCAACGGGAAGGTCTCTGCGTCGTGGGTAAATATTGTAATAATCGGGCGGGATAAAGCTTCTGACGCACCCAACAAAAAGATCGAGGATGCGATGACAAACAGGAAGGAAATCCGGTATACGCGCCGGAGCAAGACCTTGTTTCGCGCGCCGTATTGAAATCCGACAATGGGCGCAACGCCAATAGAAAAACCGAGATAGAACGAATTAAACAAAAATTGGCCGTATAATAAAATGGTAATGGCAGCAACACCGTGTTCTCCGGCAATGCGCATGAGAACGATGTTGAACAACACGGTTACAACCGCCATAGACAGCTGAGAAACCATCTCGGAAGAGCCGTTATAACAGGCTTGCAGCAGTTCGCGTTTGTAAAAAGAGAATTTGGTAAAATGCAGTCCTTGTTTGTTTGTCAAGAAGAAAATCAAACCGACAACAGCCGGAATGCATTGTCCGATGCCGGTTGCCAAAGCAGCACCGGCAACGCCGAGCTGAAAGACAACAATAAAGAGATAATCCAATACTGCGTTGGAAATACCCGAGCCGATAGACAGCAGCAAACCGAGCGTTGGTCTCTCTGCTGTCACAAAGTAGGATTGGAATAATACCTGCAGCGCGCAGGCGGGAGCAAAGGCAAGCAGCGTGCGCAAATACATGTTGCAGTCGTGAAGAAGCACGTCATTGGCTCCCAAAAACAGAGAGAGCGGCGTGGCAAATATCTGAACCAAAATGGCAATGAGAACGCCCAATCCAAGGGCAATGACGACATATTGCGTCAAACAGGCATTGGCTTTTTGCGGACGATCTTCGCCGAGATAACGGCTGATAATTGCGTTGCCGCCGGTGGCAATCATGGTCGCAAAAGCAATGGCGATATTGAGAACCGGATAGACGATATTTGTCGCGGAGAGTGCATTGCTGCCGACAAAGCGAGAGATAAAAATGCCGTCCACAATCGTATACAGCGACATAAACACCATCATGACAATAGAAGGTGCTGCGAATTTTAATAAAGACCATGGGGTAAATCGCTGATTCAGCGATGAACTCATAAAAATATCTCCTTTCGATGTGCTTTTTTACTTGACATTTGACAGTATATCCTATAGGGTAACCCTATAGTCAAGAGGAATTGGAGAAAAAGAACAGATGAATCGAAATCTTTACATGACAACGGGAGAATTTGCCAAACTCATGGGCGTGACAAAGGAAACGTTGTTTCATTATGATGAAATCGGATTGTTTTGTCCGGAATGCGTGACGGAAAACGGCTACCGGCAGTATTCCGTGAATCAAGTGGAGGTCATGAACACCATTTTGTTGTTAAAAGAATTGGGAATGCCGCTCAAAGAAATTCGGGAATTTATGTGTCACCGCAGTCCGGAGCGAATTTTACAGGTGTTTGCACAGCGGGAAAAACAATTAAATCAGCAGATAAAAAAGCTACAGCAGATGAAAAAGTGGGTGGCACAGCGCACGCGAAAAATCAAAGCGATTCGACAGCTGCGGACACAAGATGTTTCCGTACAGATGTTTCCGGAGAGATACTATATATATGCTTCCGTGTCGCCGGACAGCGAATGGGAGTATTATCAGAAAGCAGGTGAAATGATCGCGGCGTTGGAGCAGGAAGGTGCCCAAATAGATTATGACATTGCCTGTGTACAGCACGCGGACAATATCCATACGGGACGGTGCAATGTGTATGACAACGCGGGTCTGCTGCTGGAGAAAAAGATGGAAAAGCTGCCGTGTCTGATACTGCCGGCGGGAGCGTATCTGACAGCGTACCATGTCGGGCATTGGAACAGCGTGCAGGAAGCTTATGCGCGCTTGACAGCCTATAAAAAAACACAAAAGTTCCAGACAGATGACATCTATCTGGAGCATTATGTGGTGGATAATTTTGTGGAAGATTCGATAGAAAATTTTGTCACAGAAATTTCTGTGCGCATACGATAGGATTTATCTGCCGGACGCGCGGCACTTTTTCATCGTGCGCTGGAACATGACAAGCATGAGCAGCAGAATCAAAGCGATATACGGCGCAAACAAAAACGGTGAGATATGGTTGCACAGCAGACCGAACAGCGGCGGGAGAATCAAATATCCGGCGTATGCGCTGGGGGAAATGGGTATAACAAAACCACGGTGCGTGTGCATCGTGGTTCTTAAATACGACCTTGTTTTCTCAAGTTGTTAATCTCCTCTGCTGTGAGTTTTTGAGGTTTTCCCGGCATCGAAATTCTATCTTTGAAATCTTCATATGCATCATTCTTCGTTTGCACTGCTATGGTGTCTTTTTCGTTCTGCATGTGTTTGTGTTCTTCATAGGCTTTCAAAATATATTCATGAGCTTCCTTGCCCGAAAGTTTACCGCCATCCAGCATGAGACATCAACCCCTCTCGATACCGTGAGTATAGCCATTCTTTAAGAATTTGTCAATCACTCGTTATCCGATGCATTTCCGTGCCGAAGAAGTTCGCCAAAAGCCTTGGTATAATCAAAAATAACCGGTTTTACCAGATTTGCTTGACAATATATTGAACGACCATATAATATATGAGCGTAGAAGAAGTACAAAAAACGTTAGAAGAGATAAAGGAGGAACATGGGATTCAATGGAGAAAAAGAAACCAACAAAAGAAGCTGTTGTGACACGGTTAGACATCCTCTATTCAAATCCACAGCTGTCTCCGGAAGAGCGTGAGGCTGAATGCCAGCGGCTAAAAGAGGAAAGTGATAAGTTGACCAAGTGGCCGGAGATAAATTAAACTGCCTTTGTTGACAATGGAGCGTGCAATGGATATAATAAAAATAGATAAAAAGAACTGCTTTACATAATATTTTTTGTGCGATTTGTCGGGACTCAAAAAACGATTAAATAGGGAGCATGTTTATGAAAAAAAGAGCGTTTTCTATGATTGGGTTGCTGTCGGTTCTTGCCCTGCTGATGTCAGGCTGCGGAACGTCGGAGCAAGAACAGAAACCCGCGGTGCAGGAACAGCAGACGGAGCAGACATCGGTATTCTTGGAAAAATGTTCGTTGACACTGCCTGTGTGCACAGTATCTTTGAATACACCGGACAATGAACTGGCAATTCAAGAAAAGTATGGTCTCACGCTTGATGAATGGAATGCCCTTGCGAATGATTCCGACAGCTTTTTGCAATTGGATATTCCGGAGTGTTCGGATCCGGACGCCAGTGTGAATGCCGAAGCCACGATTACGGCAAATGGTGTTACAGATACGATGTCTCTGACAGGCAGGCTCACAGAAATCAAGTTGGACAATGGAGATCAATGCTTTGCCGGTGGGTTATCCGGATATTTGAACGGAGATAGTTCACGGGAAAATGCAGTTACGCTGTCCGTGAATTATGATAAGACTGCGCAGGTCTGTTATGTGATAGCACAGATTGGCGATGCACTTTGTTTAGACTTCGGAACGCCTTTTGGTGGACAGAGCAAGATATATTAAAAGTTGAAGGACGCGCAGGCGTAAATACATAACGCATCGGATGAAACAAACCATCCGGTGCGTTTTTGGTCAGGAAATGAAAGAAAAAAGCAACAGAGCAGCTCGGGGAAAGGAGCTGCTCTGTTTTGGAAATATGAGAGAATAGAAAAATGGGTAACTCTTGTTTAGCCAACTCCAAGTGGGGAGAAGGTGATGTAGATTGCTGCGAGAATCGCAAAGGTCACAACAACGACTGGAATGCGGTACTTCCACGGCGTCATATCGACAACTTCCAAGTTCGGCAGTTCGTATGGCGTCTCGCGCGGCTTGATCTTGGAGCAAGCCCACAGCAGAACGATGTCAACAACGAATGCGGTTACTTCAAAGTAGAGGAAGTGCAGCGGAACGGTATTCATCAGAACGCCGTATACAATGATGTGAACAATAATGGTGAGCTTCGGTGCGAAGTTCGGGATGTTCTTGTTGAGCATACCCATCATTGCGACAGCCAGAACCGGTACGCCGTAGTAGCCCCACATCTGATTCAGGAAGGTGCTGATGCCAGCCGGCAGATACATGAGGAACGGAGCGATCACGATGGAAGCCAGGCAAAGAACAATGCCGAAGCGCTTAGCAATCGTGATTTCCTGCTGTGCGGTGCGCTCCTTCTTGGAGATAACCGGCAGAATATCAAGGGTGAACAGCGTCATGGAGCTGTTGAGTACCGAGTTGAAGGATGACAGGATTGCGCCGAACATAACAGCTGCGAAGAATCCGAGAACCGGCGTCGGCAGAATGTCATGAACCAGCGTCGGGTAAGCCATGTCGAAATCAGTCAATACACCGCCGTCGCGGATGCGCTGGATGATACCAGGCATGACAAGGAACAGCGGGCAGAATACCAGTGCCAGACCGGAGAGAAGAGCACCCTTCTGTGCTTCCTTCAGGTTCTTTGCGCCGAGTACACGCTGCATGATGGACTGGTTTGTGCAGTAGTAAGAAATGTGGTTGATGCTGCATCCGAGGATAATCATCGGCCACGGGATTTCTGGTGCCTGTGCATCCCAAGACTTGATAGCATTCAGATGCTCTGGAGGTGCATCGCTAATCATACGCTGTACGCCGGTAATCAGGCTGCCTTCACCGAGAATAATAAATGCCAGAATCGGAACGATAACAACAGCGCCGATGATGAAGATGACGCCGTTGAGCGAGTCGGATACGGCTACGGCCTTCAGACCGCCGAAGATTGCGTAGATGCCGCCGATAATACCGAGGGCAACACACATGATGGTGATTGCGAGGAAACGGTTGCCGCCGACCAAATCGGTGACATTAAAGATACGCTCCATAGCGACCGAGCCGGCGTAAAGAACCAGCGGAAGCATGGTAACGATGTATGCTACGAGGAAGATAAAGGAAACCAGAACGCGGGTTGCGCGGTCATAACGGTTTTCCAAGAATTCCGGAATCGTTGTAATACCGAGTTTAAAGTAGCGCGGTACAAAGAACAATGCCATCAGCGTCAGTGCAACCGGGCACATGGTTTCCCAGCCCATTGCTGTGATACCAGCGGCATAGCCCTGACCATTTCGTCCGACTAGCTGTTCTGCTGACAGGTTTGTCATCATCAGGGAACCAAAAATGACGATACCGGTCAGGCTTCGACCGCCCAGGAAGTAACCGTCCTGAGAGGTTTCATCTGTGCCGCGTGTCTTGAGCCAGCTGATAAATGCAACCAGCGCTGTGACAGCGACAAAGGAAGCGAGTGTAAATACCATGATATTTTTCCTTTCCTAACTTCACAAATTCTTTTTCTTATATCTTTTTATATACACATAGGGGAAAAGCTATGTGTAAAAGGCGAAAAATCCACAGCGCTTCTCCTGTATAGAATTAGCCGCTGTGGATTTTTAATCGGATGAAGTATTAGAGAAGAGAGTATATGAAGGTGTAATCGATTTTGGATAAGAGAGGTGGTTTAGAAACCGGCCTTGCGCAGGTTTTCGCGGCCGATGGAAGCCTTCTCCAGCGGAACGTCGAAAGACTTCACCGGGAACAGATCCTGCTCAACAACGCACCAGCCGTCATAGCCGCACGCGACGAGAGCGTCATGCATAGCAGCGAAGTCGATGCTGCCCTTGCCCGGCTCTACCATGATGTCCTCGGTAACAGCTTTAGCGAAAGACCACTTGTTTTCGTCCATCTTTGCCTTGACAGACAGGTCGCAGTCCTTGAAATGGATGTACGGAATGCGCTTTGCCCACTTCTTGTAGAAGGAGATCGGCTCGCCGCCGCCGTATACGTGGTGACCGGTATCAAAGCACAGATCTACATTGGTGTCGTTGAGGAAGCGCTCAATCTGCTCCTCAGTCTGCACATGGCTGTCAACGTGCGGATGGAACAGACCCTGGAAGCCGTTTGCAGCACAGCGGTCAGCACACTTCTGTACGTTTGCACAGTACTTTGCCCACTCCTCATCGGTCAGATCCGGATTCATTTCCAGTTCGCCGGTGGCGAGGTTTGTGTACATCGGCGGCAGCAGCACGATATACTTGGCGGACGGGAAGTGCTTGAGCAGGGCAGAGATGTCGTCAATGTCCTTGAGCATCTGCTCAACATTTGCGTCATCCAGATAGTTGCCGCCCTCGGTAGCGCCAACCAGCGTCAGACCGCGCGCGTCAATGGCGTTCTTGAGAACCTGCGGGTTGTCGTTCGGCATGTAGCCCCACGGGCCGATTTCACAGCCGTCGTAGCCTGCAATTTTCATTTCGTCGAGGCAGCGCCACCACTGCGGCTGCTTTGCGTTGTTCGGATCGCTTGCCGGGAACCATACGCCCCAAGAATCCGGAGCAATACCAATTTTGATAGACATAGTCTTTCCTCCATCTATTTTCTGGAGCCACTGTAGGAATATATTCCGGCAGTGGCGGATATTTCTTCTGTGACGATTACTTTACGTCAACCCACTCGCGGGTTTTGGAAGACTCGATAACAGCAGCAACCGTGCGGTCGATCTTGTAGCCGAACTCAAAGTCGGTGGTGTAGTCAGCGCCGTTGGTGATTGCATCGAACAGAGCATGTACTTCGAGGATCTTCATGTCGTTGTAGGCGATGGAGATACCGCCTGCCGGCTGGAATGCGGAGTAGCCCTTCATCTGCGGGTTCAGCAGTACGGTGCGGAAGCCGCGGTCACGCTCATTGTCGCTCTGGAAGTATACCTGAACCTCGCCCATGCGCTCCAGATCGTAGCGAACAGAACCCTTGGTGCCCTGAATCTCGTAGCACAGGTAGTTCTTGCGGCCGGTAGCTACACGGGAGCAAGCAATCTGACCGATTGCGCCGTTTGCGTACTCAGCGGTGAAGGTCATGATGTCCTCGTTCTCAACGTCAACCAGCTCGTCGGAACCAGCGCACTTCGGACGCTTCGGGAATACGGTGGTAGCAACTGCGTTTACCTTGGAGATGTCGCCCATGATGAACTGAGAGATGGACAGCAGGTGAGAACCCAGATCGCCCAGAGCGCCGCAGCCTGCCAGCTTGTTGATGTGTCTCCAGGTAATCGGCAGGGACTCGTCAAGCAGCTGATCCTGATCGTAGGTGCCGGTGAAGCGCATGATCTTGCCCAGTGCGCCGGACTGAACCAGCTCACGAACGTAAGCGTTTGCCGGATTCTGAGTGTTGTTGAAGCCAACGTAGTTTACAACGCCCTTCTGAGCAGCAAGCTCAGCCAGTTCCTTGGACTCCTCAGCGGAGATGGACAGCGGCTTCTCGCAGTATACGTTCTTGCCGTTCTCCAGAGCTGCCTTAGCAACCTCGTAGTGGAAAGCGTTCGGGGTAGCGATGTCAACCAGATCAACGTTCGGATCGGTTACAACGTCATGCCAGTCGGTGGAGATGCGCTTGAAGCCGATCTTCTTCTGTGCGGACTTTGCAGCTTCCTCGTTTGCGTCAGCAACGATCTCGAAGGATGCAACGCCGTAGTCAGGGCCAAACAGCATCTCAGCGTCAGCCAGTGCAGAGGAATGAGCCTTGCCCATCCAGCCAGAACCTACCAGACCAATACGGATTTCTTTCATTTTCTTTTCCTCCTAAAAAATGTTCTCTCAATGGTGATAATGGTGATACATAAAATTTACTAATTTCTTTGCAGTCTTGGAAAGTTTGAAAATCAGGGAGAAACGTTTTGTTTCTTTGGCTTTCGTTCGTGTCTCTCGTTTGACTGTGCCCATAGTATACGGCGAAAATCGAGAAATGTCATTGCATAGAATTTTCTTGTTCTATACATAAATTATCATTTATTTAGAGGAAAAAACAACCTGCACAAACTGGTTGGGTGCCAGTTGTGCAGGCTGCATAAAACGGTGTTCATTTGTGTATAGAATGGCGGAAAGAAGCGCATTTATGTCAAACCGGATTTTTTCGAAATTGACTGGGAGAAACGCCGACGCGTGATGAAAACAGGTTGCTGAACGTGGTTATGTTTGGATATCCGACGCTGTTTGCAATGACTTTCACTGGAAGATCCGTCGTTTTGAGCAAATGCTTCGCCCGATTGATGCGCACGAGGATGATGTATTCGTGCGGGGAATAGCCGCACTGCTTTTTAAACAGGCGGGAGAAGTAAAATTGACTCATGTTGACGTGCCGCGCCAGCTCGGGGAGCGTCAGGGGTTCGCCGTAGTGCTCGCCGATATATTGAATGGCAGCTTCCGTAGCGGTCTGCGCATTGTCGGTGTCTGTATGAGATTGGGTGGGATTGCCGGTAATCAAGGCAATCCAAATAGAATAGAGCCGCAGAGACAGCGGTGCCTCCGCAATAAATTGATTGTTGCGCCAAGCATATAGAATATCCAGCATCAGACGATGCACTTCGGATGCGGCGGAAGAATCAAAGACCGGTGTGCGGTATAGGCTACATACCTGTTCAAACAGCTGCGGACTGTTGCTTCCATCCAGATGCATCCAGACGAATTCTGTATTATCTATTGTATGGTATTGGTGCGGTTGCGTACAGTCCAGAACGACCAACTGCCCGCGGTGTGCGATGATGGTGCGATGATTTGCCGTGACGGAAAGCCGGCCGCTGCGGATGTACATAAGCAGATAGCGCGCGTCCGGATAGCGGGAGCGGTCAATTCGATAGTCTTTATCTGTATAATAATAACCGCAGGATGTCATATAGAACAGCATGCTGCGTGCCTGCTCGGAAGGGCTTTGAAAATATAAATCCGATCCGTTGCAGGTGCCGGCCTCAAAACCGAGCATAGTTAAGATACCTCCTTGGGAAATAATCCATTGAGAATACGTCAAATTGTAGCATCTCGTTTGTGAGATGTCAAAATAAAACCATGTGCACGCTTGCAAAAAAATCGCGGGGAGAGCAAAAAATCATAAACAGGGGATGTAAAGAAATGTGTGAATCAGTGATGATTCGTCACTATAATAAGGAAAAAACACAGGAAATTGCTTGAAAAAATATGCGTTTTTTCTTGGCGGCTGCCGGATAAATGTACGAAAGAGCATTTTATCCAAAGCAAAATACACAAGAAGAATGGGAGTGAACCCGCGCACATTAGACAATGTTACGGCGGAAACCATTGGAAAAACGAGAAAACGACAAGAAACTCTCACAAAGTATACAAAAAAAGAAGATTATTTTGTGCAGTTTGATAAAAAATCACAAAAAGAGCACGATTTCGCAACTCAATAGCAGGAAATGTTATTTATTTGCACGGGACAAAACGGTACAATGCATACATAGAAAAACACAACAGAAGACAAGAGAGATAGACTGTTGTGACAAAGAAAAGGAGAATGACCTATGAAAATGAAGCGAATTGCAGCGATGCTCTTGGCAGGCGCCATGCTGACAGGTCTGTGTGCTTGCGGCGGCTCCGGCGGCGGTGACAAGAAGGCGGCAGGCTCCGGCGGCGGCAGCGCAGACGGTGCAAAGATCAGTATGATTCTCAAGACGACCTCTGCAGAGTACTGGCAGTATGTACAGGCTGGCGCAGAAGCAGCGGCAAAGGATCTCGGCGTAACCGTTGATGTAAAGGGCGCAACCTCTGAGACTGCATACGATGAGCAGCAGAACATGATTGAGACTGACGTTCAGTCCGGCGCATATGATTCCATCATCATTGCTCCGCTGCAGGGCGATCAGGCAGCAACGCTGGTAAAGGGAACCAAGACCCCGATCTTCGCGGTTGATACCAATTTTGATGCACCGGAAGTTATTTCCTTCATCGGCACCGGCAACGAAGATGCAGCAGCACAGGGCGGCAAGGCTGCGGTAGAGGCAGCAAAGAAGGCTGGCTGGGAAAAGATCGAATGCATCGAAATTTGTGGTGTACAGGGCGACCCGACCAATACCGCACGTTACGAAGGCTATAAGAAGGGCGTCAACGAAGCTGGCGGCACCTTCCTCGAGAAGGAAACCCAGTACGCAGACGCAGTTGCAGATAAGGCTGTAAACTCCATGGAAGCTATCATGCAGACGCATCCGGAAGGCGTAGCAATCATCTGTGCAAACAATGATGATATGGCTATGGCAGCAGCTCGCGCAGCAAAGGGCAACAAGGCATACGAAAAGACCATCTTCCTCGGCTTCAACGGTGACCGCGCAGCATGCGAGGCTATTCTGGCAGGTCAGGAAACCATGTCTGTTATTCAGGACGCTTATGGTATGGGCTACAAGGCTGTACAGGCTGCAGTAGACAACCTCAACGGCAAGAAGCTGGATTCCTTCATCGACTCCGGTTCCGGTATCGTTGATAAGGACTCCGCACAGGAGCGTCTGGATCAGCTGTCTGAGTACCTGAAGTAAGCGATACACAAGGGCAGAAAAGAAACGATCATATGGGGTGCCCTTATCGAAGAAAAATCGGTAAGGGCACCGCTTTTCCCCGCAGGGAAACAGAGAAAAGGGTGAAAATCAATGAGTGAATATGTAGTAGAATTAAAAAATACGACAAAGATATTCCCCGGTG
>JABLTO010069956.1_pt1 | contig 20373 bp, 16 predicted proteins | sample 7160091 | NCBI WGS metagenome assembly JABLTO01 (sample SAMN14651225, study PRJNA627086) | human gut metagenome | isolation source: feces | host: Homo sapiens
CAATCCGGCTCAAAAATATGATTTGCAATATTTTCTAATTACAACAATAAGGGCGACTTCAATGAGCCGCCCTTCGGACAGCAGGCCGCGCGGCCTGATCATATCCGTATGAATCCTGATTTATTCTGTTATCGTTGTTAATATTATAAGCGATTATTTATCATCGTCAACAACTTCAAAATCAGCATCTACTACATCATCATTATTTGATGATGAGCCTGTGCCTGCTGATGCGCCTGCTGAGCTGTTAGCTGCGCCGCCTGTAGGATCAAATCCGCCTGCACCTGCACCTGCTGCGCCCTGAGCGCCTGCAGCCTGAGCATTCTGATAAAGGATCTGAGATACTTTCTGGAACTCATTTGTCAGATTTTCAGTCTTTGCCTTAATATCAGCAGTATCTGTACCCTGGAGAGCCTGGTTAAGAGCATCCTTTGCTGCGTTAACGCCTGCCAGAGTATTAGCATCGACCTTATCCTTGACTTCATCAAGAGTCTTTTCTGTCTCATAAACCATTGATTCAGCCTGGTTTCTGACATCGATATCTTCTTTTCTCTTCTTATCCTGTTCAGCATACATTTCAGCTTCTTTGATCTTCTGGTTGATCTCATCTTCTGAAAGCTTTGTAGAAGAAGAAATTGTGATCTTCTGTTCCTTGCCTGTTCCGAGATCCTTAGCGCTTACATTTACGATACCGTTAGCATCGATATCAAATTTAACTTCAATCTGTGGAACGCCTCTTCTTGCAGGTGGAATACCTGAAAGCTGGAACCTTCCGAGTGTTGTATTATCGGCAGCCATCTCTCTTTCACCCTGTAATACATGGATATCAACTGCTGTCTGATTATCAGCTGCAGTAGAGAAGATCTGGCTCTTCTTTGTAGGTATAGTTGTATTTCTTTCTATCAGCTTTGTAGCTACGCCGCCAAGAGTTTCGATAGAAAGTGAAAGCGGTGTAACATCAAGAAGAAGGATGTCATTAACTTCACCTGTTAATACGCCGGCCTGGATAGAAGCACCTACTGCTACGCATTCATCAGGGTTAACGCCTTTAAATGGTTCCTTGCCTGTTACATTCTTTACAGCTTCCTGTACTGCCGGGATTCTTGTAGAACCACCTACGAGGATCACCTTTTCAATGTCGTTTATAGTTACGCCTGCATCCGCAAGTGCCTTGTTCATTGGTTCGATAGTTCTCTGAACGAGGTTTGCAGTCAGCTGATCGAACTTTGCTCTTGTAATGTTCATGTCCAGATGAAGAGGACCGTCTGCATTTACAGTGATAAATGGAAGGTTTACATTAGTTGTATTTGAAGAAGAGAGTTCCTTCTTTGCTTTTTCTGCTGCTTCCTTTAATCTCTGAAGAGCCATCTTATCTGTTCTCAGATCAACGCCATGCTCATTCTGGAATGTATCTGCGATGTAATTCATAACAGCTTCATCGAAGTCATCGCCGCCAAGTCTTGTATCACCGTTTGTTGCAAGTACTTCAAATACGCCGTCGCCGATTTCGAGGACAGATACATCGAATGTACCGCCGCCGAGGTCGTATACCAGGATCTTGTGCTGCTTGTTATCCTTATCAAGACCATAAGCAAGTGCTGCTGCTGTAGGCTCGTTGATGATCCTCTTTACATCGAGGCCTGCGATCTTACCTGCATCTTTAGTAGCCTGCTTCTGGCTGTCTGTAAAGTAAGCCGGAACTGTAATAACAGCTTCTGTTACCTTTTCGCCCAGATAGCTTTCAGCATCTGTCTTAAGCTTTGTCAGGATCATAGCTGAAATATCCTGTGGTGTATACTGCTTGCCGTCGATCTCTACTTTATGATCTGTACCCATGTATCTCTTGATAGAAGCGATAGTTCTGTCAGGATTTGTTATTGCCTGTCTCTTTGCTGTTTCGCCTACGAGTCTCTCACCGTTCTTTGCAAAACCAACAACTGAAGGAGTTGTTCTGTTACCTTCTGCGTTAGGGATAACTGTAGGCTCACCGCCTTCAAGAACTGCTACACATGAGTTTGTTGTACCTAAATCAATACCTATAACTTTTCCCATTTTATTTACCTCCTGAGATTGAATTTCTTAATTTATATGTCCGATCTGATATATTTTGATATCATCCGGAGCAAGTGCCCTGTGGGCATCTATATAATAAGGTAATAATTTTATCTGCTCTACTGAGCGACCTTTACCATTGAAGGCCTTATTACCTTTCCATTCAGTGTATACCCTTTCTGCATGGACTGAATCACGATCCCGCTATCAAAATCAGGATTTTCTTCAACCATCACTGCATTGTGGAAGTTAGGGTCGAATTCATGTCCTTCATCTTCGATGGCGATTATATTGTTCTTATCAAGAACTGTCTTCAGCTGCTTGTATATCATGCTTACGCCTTCTGCAAACTGCTTATCGGCGCACTCAGAGCTGTGAGCGAGAGCTCTCTCAAAGTTGTCCATTACTTCTATTATATCTAACGCTATTTTTTCATTTGCGTACTGATATATGTCTGACTTTTCTTTTTCGACACGGCGCTTATAATTCTGGAAGTCTGCAGCCAGTCTCATATAACGTGTGTCGTTATCTTCTTCAGGCTCTTTTTTTTCTTCAGCCTGTTCAACTGTTTCATTTTCTGCAGGAGCTTCATTCTCAGCTGAGGCTTCAGGTGCTTCTTCAACAACTGCTTCCTCTTCAGGAATTTCTGCTTCTTCAGGAATTTCTTTATTTATATCTTTATCAGTCATTTTCTTCTCCCTCTGTCAGTTTGAACGCACTGTTCAGGTTTTGTGTAAGGAACTCGACTACCGATGTGACTTCATCATACTTCATCCTTGTAGGTCCTACGACTCCAAGTTTTCCGACGCAGTGTCCGTCTACACAGTATGTAGCCGTTATAAGACTGCAGTCTTTCATGATGTCATCGTCGTTTTCGTTTGCTATCGTAACTATTACCCCACATTTGCGGTTCATAAGCAACTTTGTCAGTTCCTGTTTTCTGCTGACCATATTCATGAATACTTTCGCTTTGTTTATGTCGTTATATTCAGGAATGGAGAATATATTCTCAAGACCGTCTATATAAAGATCAACATTAAGCATGTTCTCAAGCGTAGATATGAACGACGGAATAATATTTTCAGCAACCTTTCCCATCGATACGATATCAGACTCAAGATCCTTTATGATATCAAGAGTGAGAATGCTGCTGAGCGAACGTCCACGATAATTGTGCGTCAATACCTTTGAAAGAAGCTCCAGCGTTTTAGGATCGTACTGCGACTTAAGTCTGACTGCAGTATTTGTGACCTTGCCGCTTTCTGCTACTATCATGAGCACTACCGTTCTCTCATCAACAGGAAGTATGTTCACATATTTCAGCTTGTTCTCATCCTGATTTGGCGTCATGGCAAAAGCTGTAAGATTTGTAAGTCTTGAAAGAAGATTTGACGCATGCTGTATCGTCTTATCAAGTTCTGTCATATTTTCTGATATCTCTTTTTCTATCGCCTGCTTTTCTTTCTCAGGGAGCTCATACTTTTTCATCAGAGAATTTACATATAATCTATACGCCTTATCTGACGGTATACGGCCTGCAGACGTGTGAGGATGTGTCAGAAAACCCATATCCTCAAGATCTGACATTTCATTTCTTATAGTTGCTGCGCTTACGCCCATATCATATTTTCTGGAAATGGTTCTGGAACCTACCGGCTCAGCTGAATAAATGAAATCGCCTACTATAGCCTGCAGAATCTTAAGTTTTCTTTCAGTAAGATCCATATTCATCACCTTTCATTCTGTTAGCACTCAATATAGGTGAGTGCTAACCTACACATAATATACGCTTTATTAGATTGGATGTCAACAAAAAAATTAACAAAAAAAGAGGACACTTAAAACTTTTGACATGCGCTCCGCTTCATTCGCGTACATCAAATGTTTAAGCCTCCTCCTAAAAGCAATATTAAATTATTTAATAAATGAAATACATAACTTCCGCGGCCCAGCCGCGGTGCGGTGATGCGCCAGGCGCATCGTGATATTTATACATTTGTGCAGCCTCAGCTGTTGCTTGTATTTCCGAGCGATGCTATCCTCTTCACCCATTCGCTGTCAAAAGATCCCTGCATATTGCCGTTTCTGTGATTCATGAAATCCCTTATCTGCAGTATCCTTTCAGAGATCATAACAGAAAAAACCGTATTTTCATCATTCAGATCTATACCTGTCATGCTTATGATCCTGTTTATCCTGTATTTAAGGGTGTTGTAGTGCAGCTGCATCTGCTCAGCAGCTTTTGATATATTTTGCTGGCAGTTGACATATGTGAACAGGGTGTTTGTATAGTCACTATCATTGTCACTGTCAGTCTGCTGAAGCTCTTTTACTGCATTGTTGAGCAGCAGATCAAGGTTTACCTGCTCTGAGAAGTTCAGGAGCATATGATACTGTATGACATCCTTATAACGCAGCACAGTTACATGCAGATCCATTTTTTCCCTTATATCCATGCAGTACACAGTCTGAACATAATAACGGTAGAAATCCTTTAGGCTGTTAAATGGGTAACTTATATTAGCTACACAGTTATATCTGCCAAGCAGATCAGCAAGATCCTGAAGCATTTCCGGCGAAAATGCCTCGCTCTGCGTCTTTGTGTCATAAAGGACTACTATATAGTCGTTAAGCTGAATAACGTTGTTTCTGTCAAAGAATTTCCTGATTTTGCGAAGCAGATTATACTTGCGCTCGTCACTCGTCCTGAAGTCTGTCACTTCTATGTTTATAACATGCAGCACGTCATACAGTTTTATCCCGAAAAGCTCCTGCCTTGATTCTATCTCCTCAGGACTTGTTATTTTATTGCGTATAATAGATGTAAGAAAATTTTCAATAACTGAAAAACGAAAATCATCGTTTCCAAGCTTTCTTATCATCTTTATCGACAGAAATCCAGATATCAGCTGAAGGAGCGTGTTATCATTTACAGATATATCATGATTTTTCTGCAGTAGTATGAGGTAACCCATAAGCCTTCCGGCCTGTACGACCTTTACCGTTATCTGCGGGCTGTTCAGCGGTCCGCCTGCATTTTCTTCAAGCACCGAAGTCTCGACTGCATCAAAATTATCTATGCCTGCTATGTGATTAAGATAGTAATTAGGCATAAAGCCGTTCTTGATCGTATATTCCCATACAGGCTCATCGTCAAGGAATTCAGTTCCTGCGGAAGCCTCGTAATTAAAAGTAACGTCTACCAGCATTATAGGATTTTCCAGTATCTTATACGAATAATCCATTATCTGTTGTATACTGCATCCCTCCTGGAGCATATCAAGAAGGTCTGCTGATATTTTATCTCCTGACGGTATATCCGATAGGAGCTGAGATATTTTTCTGCTCATATTTCAATAATTTAACTTATAAACCTTTTAAGCTATAAAGTTGCTTCCCTTTTGAAGAGCTACGATACCTGTACGAGCTACTTCCTTTATACCGTAAGTACGCAGCATTTCTTCAAATATATCTATCCTGTCAGGCGAATCGCTTATCTCAAAAGTTACAGTAGTAGGCGACATGTCTGTTATCCTTGCTCCCATCATGTCAGCAAGATCCTTCAGCTCGCTTCTTGTCTTGGCGCAGGCGCCAACTTTTATAAGAGCAAGTTCTTTTCCTACGATCTCATTCATATTGAAGCTTCTTACCTTTATAACGGGAACGAGCTTATTGAGCTGTTTTTCTACCTGGTCTAAAGCATTATGGCCGCTGTCAACTATCATGGTTATGCGCGATACACTCTTGTCTTCTGTAACGCCTACAGCAAGGCTGTCGATATTGAACGCGCGTCTTGCAAAAAGTCCTGTTATTTTATTCAGAACACCTGCCTGGTTTTCAACGAGTACTGAAATTATCTGTTTCATTTAACGCCGTCCTCCCTTACTGTATCATAGTGCTCTCATCAGGATCTATCCTGCACTCAAGCAGGAACGGTCCGTCATAAGAAAGCATCTCAGCTATAGCTGCGCTCATATCATCTTCATTGTCAACAAATCTGTGAGCGATCCCGTAAGCGTCAGCAAGCTTGCAGAAATCAGGAGTTTCCGGCATATAAACAGCAAAAGGCCCTTCAGAGTACGCTTTTTTCTGTATTTCGTTAACCATACCAAGTCTTCTGTTGTTAAACAGAACAACTTTCAGATCAAGGCCATTGCCTGAAACAGTAGACAGCTCATTGAGCATCATCTGAAAACTTCCGTCTCCGCATACTACTACAGTCTGTCTTCCCGGATCAGCAAACTTTACTCCTATACCTGCAGGCAGGGAATATCCCATTGTTCCGAGTCCGCCTGATGTAAGGAATCTTCCCTTTTTTACAGGTATGTACTTTCCGGCCCAGATCTGGTTCTGCCCTACATCTGCAACTACATAAGAGTCATCATTAAGCTGTTTTCCGAGCTCAAGCATGAAGTTTCTAGGTCCTACAGTGCCGGCAGGTCTCTTTTCTGATATCTTGTGCTTTTCCTTTTCTGAACGTTCTGTTACTTCTTCGATCCATTCAGCGCTGTCGGCTACAGGATTTTCAGCAAGAAGCTTTATGAGTATATTTTTTACATCTCCTACGAGCGGGACAGTAGGCGTCATGTTCTTTCCTATCTCAGCAGGGTCGATATCTATATGAATAGTTCTCGTCTTTTCTGCCATCTTGTCAGGTGACGTGACCGCGCGGTCACCCACTCTTGCTCCTATTATTATCAGAAGATCGTTATTGTTAAGCGCATAGTTTGCAGCGCTGTTGCCGAACTGACCGATCATTCCAAGATTCATCTTATCATCAGACGGCATTACGCCAAGGCCCATCATCGTAGTTACGACAGGAATATGCGCGCTCTCGCTCAGCTTCTTTATAAGATCCTGCGCGCCTGAGCTGAATACGCCGCCTCCGGCGCAGATAAGAGGTTTTTTGGTACCCTGTATCTCTGCAGCTACTTTCTTGATCTGCTTTGCATGACCCGAAATGCTTGGCTTGTATCCTCTGATATTTACCTCGCCCGGATCTGTATATTCAAATTCCTGATTCTGAATATCACTTGGGACATCTATAAGGACCGGTCCCGGTCTTCCGGTCGATGCTATATGGAACGCCTCGCGCATGATGCGCGGAAGCTGTGCTGCATCCTTTACAAGATAGCTGTGCTTTACGAACGGAGCACACGCGCCGGTTATATCTACCTCCTGAAATACATCCCTTCCAAGAACTTCAGTAGGCACCTGACCAGTAATAGCCACGATAGGGATGCTGTCCATATATGCAGTAGCTATACCTGTTATAAGATTTGTAGCTCCCGGTCCTGATGTTACAACGCATACGCCAACGCGTCCCGATTTTCTTGCATAACCGGACGCCATATGTCCGGCATTCTGTTCCTGTCTTACCAGGATATGTCTTATCCCACCATCATTTTCTGACTTAGCCAGCTCATCATAGAAAGGACATATAGTAGCCCCCGGATAACCGAAGATTATGTCCACTCCCTGCTCCTTAAGGCCTTTTATCATAGCCTGAGCACCTGTCATCATTTATATTCTCCTTGCTATTTCACCTTTTATATACAATATATATATTAATATTCCGTAACTTTCTCAGGCTTATCGCTGATCTTGAGATTTCCGGTCTTAAGCTCGCGTTTTGCGAGTTCTTCCATTATATCGTCCCATGTAACGCCTGTCACAGCCATGAGAACAGTAAGATGGTAGATCAGGTCAGACATCTCATAAACGATTTCCTTTTTATCCGCGTTCTTAGCAGCAATGATCGTTTCTGTTGCTTCTTCTCCAACCTTCTTGAGTATTTTATCTATGCCCTTATCAAAAAGATAATTGGTATATGATCCCTCTTTAGGATTAAGTCTGCGGTCCTCTATGACCTCAGAGACCTGATACAGTACTTCCTGATTTCCCATTTTACATACCTCCCGTCATTTAAGTGTATTATATTATTTTGACTACTTTCGTAGATTTTGTCAATAGTTCCCGAAATGTATTCAATATAAATAAATGGATAAAAAAATCCCCGGCACTGCCGGGGAACATGGTGTTTTTCTTTAAGATCGTTGATGATCTTTTTTGTTAAGATCCTGCTCCGCAGGGCGTCCATGGCCATCTGGACGCCTCACAGATACAGAGCTGTACGGGATTGGTCGATCCGTAACAGCCATTGGAGCGTAAGCTCCTTTGAAATGCATGTCTGCCGTAATAAATAATCGGCAGCCTGCAGGCGCAGTGCGCCTGATATATTAATATTTATGTAGCTTTTATTTTAAGTTTATTAATTATTTTTTCTTTGACATTACTCTGTAAACAAATGTAAGAGCGAAGCCTACTACTGCGAGTGCGAGAGCGATCATTATAGGTGTGCTGTAGCTTTCGCTTGCATTGTAGCAGTTAGCCATGATCATAGGTCCGAGAACTCCGGCTACTGAGAATGCTATGAACATTACACCATAGTTTAAGCTGTTGTTCTTCATACCGAACTGACCTGCTGTAAATCCAGGGAATACGCCCATGTATGCGCCGAAGCAGAAACCAACGAGGCAGATACCGAGGATGAATACTGACTTGCTTGGAGCTGCTGAGCCATAGCCTGACATGTATATCAGACCAAGACCTATAACAGCGAGTACAAGCGCGATAGTCATCGTATTTATAGAACCGATCTTATCTGAGATAAAACCGCAGAGTACACGGCCTGCAGCATTGCAGAGTGCAAGTATAGATACTATAGTAGCAGCTGCTGTAACTTCTACGCCGATCATTCTCTGTGCTACCAGTGAGCACTGTGATATCATCATTAAACCGAAGAAAGCGCCGCATACGAGCATGAGGAACATTACATAGAATACAGAATCCTTTATCATGCCCTTCCAGTCCTTATCAACAGCTACAGGAGCTGCCTGACCTGCTGCAGGAGCAGGAGGAGTCCAACCTTCAGGAACGAAGCCTGCAGGGCACTGCTTTATAATGAACGCGCCTACGATGATAACTACCAGATATATAATACCTAATACCTTAAATGTTGAAGCAACTCCCATAGCAGCTACCATCTTCTGTGCTACAGGGGCAAGTATTACTGAACCGAGTCCGTAAGAAGCTGTCGTAAGACCGCCTACCATACCCTTCTTATCAGGGAAGAACTTTACAGTGTTACCGATAGTACAGCTGTAGATAAAGCCCATACCAAGACCGAGAATAAGTCCGTAAAATACAACGAGCATTGTAAGGCTTGTTGAGAAACCTGTCAGGAATGCGCCGCCGCCGAACATTACACCGCCGATAACTATTACCCATTTAGGTCCGACTGCATCGTTGAATTTACCACCTGTGATCATTGTGATAAATCCTACTGCATTACAAACTGTAAACGCAAGCGCAGCACTTGGAACGCTGAGTCTCTCAGCCCAAGGTCCTGCGAATACGCTCCATGCGTAACCTGTACCGATGATCAGGTTTACAACGCAGGCAGCTACCAGAGTGGCCCATCTTTTCTTTGTCAGATTCAAGTTATCACTCATTTTAACTCTCCTTTTCATATAACTTTGCATCAATAATGATACATGAAAAAAGCGTGCTTTGAAAAAACATACATTAAACCAATGCTATTGCGTCTTCAAAACAATTGTTTATGCATCTGAACAAATAAACAAACTATTTAGTTGTAAAGGTGCTGTAGATCAGTCTGCAGCGCTTATTGGCCATGCGCTCCTTCCTGATTACACGGTCATTATAATATTTTGTGTAACAATTTTCTATTGTACTTATGTATATTGTTTGTATACTTAGAATTTATACTCTATTTTATGTATTATCAATAAATAAAAAGAATGCCGCACTAAGATAATATTCATTACCTCAGTACGGCATTCCTTTTAGTTTTATGAGATTATTTAATCAGATTTTCAAGACTTTTTAAGTCAATTATTTAGCCTTGCTCATTGCTCTGTATACGAAGCTCATGATGATACCAAGGATACCAAGACCCATAGCTACGTAGTAAGCCTGAGTGAAAGGTGCTTCAAATGCCTGAAGAACCTTAGGACCAACGATACCAGCGAGAGCGAAGCCTGTGAACATGATACCATAGTTTACGCCGTTGTTCTTAGGACCGAACTGTTCAGCGCAGAAACCAGGGTAAACGCCCATGAATGAACCGAATGCCATACCTACGAGAGCAGCACCTAATCTGAACATTCCTAACTGACCTTCACTTGTTATGCTCAGGATGAACATACCGATAACGCCTAAAACGAGCATGATGAACAGTGTGTTTACACGACCGATCTTATCTGAGATAGTACCGCAAGCTACACGACCTAAAGCGTTGAATAAAGCGAGGAGTGTAACTGTAGTAGCTGCTGCAGATACTGCTGCAGCGTCAGCTGCTCCGCCTAATACTACAGTTGTAACTACGCCACGGCAGTTAGAGATAAGCATCAGACCGAATGTAGCGCCGCACATCATCATAACCATCATAACCCAGAAGATAGGGTCTGCAAGCATCTGCTTCCAGTTCTTTGATTCAGGAACTTTAGCGCCTGCCTTTGGAGCAGGTGGAGTCCATCCTTCAGGGATGAAGCCTACAGGAGCCTTCTTGATAAGGAATGCGCCTACGCAGATAACTACGAGGTATACGATACCTAATACCTTGAATGTGTTAAGTACTGTATCAGCATTAACGATGCTCTTTATGATGAGCGGAAGGATAACTGAACCTAAACCATATGTAGCAGTAGTAAGACCACCTACAAGACCTGCCTTATCAGGGAAGAACTTGATAGAGTTACCGATAGTGCAGCCGTAAACGAGACCCATACCGAGACCCATGAGAACGCCGTAACCGATAACTACCATGATAGGTGATGAAGCGCAGCCGGCTACAAATACGCCGCCGCCGAAGAAGATACCACCGATGAAAATCGACCACTTAGGACCGATGTTATCATTGATGTAACCACCAACGATCATTGGAATAGGACCTAATGAGTTAGCGAGTGTGAATGCCCATGTGAGTGTTGCCATTGGTTCAGTAAAACCAAGACCTGCAAAGTGCTCAGCGAGTGGGCTGGCAAACATTGACCATGCGTATCCTGTACCGATCATTACGTTAATAACGCAAGCAGCAAACAGGATAGTCCATCTTTTCTTTGTAAGATTCTGAGTATCACTCATTTTGAAACTCTCCTTTTCTTAAGAACACTGCATTTTAAAAATGCATATAATAGCGTGCCCGGCTCATACCGGACGTTATTAAGTGTACCTCTAAAAAAGAATAGATCTCACTCAATTTCTTTAAATTATCTCTATTCAGTTTTAAAAGGTACTTATTAAGAAATACACTGTAGCCCTTGATAATCATGTGCATCTCTTAATTACAGGTATGATTATAATATAAAAATATCCATTTGTATAGTATACTAAAGTATATTTGTATGTGCACCAACAATATTTATGACAATTAATATTACGCTCATCATTTAAGTTTCAACGTTTTTAATAAATTAATACGCTGTAAAAAAAATATTTGTCAGACAATATTATTTATGCAAAATATTATGTTGTGCTTACTTTAATACAATATTTGCCTTAAAAGTATCACTGGTGAAAATAGGATGTCGAGCGCTCTGCGCTCATGAATGATTGCGATCCTGCTGTACAAATGCCTGTAAGTCAATCGTGTTCGTTCGCCGGGCGGACGCATTACCCGGCGCGCGCAGCGCATTTACATGGTATTCATTTTTTGATATATGATCACATAAAAATACCGCGCTGATATTAAAGTTCAACGCGGTTTTTATCTTATCGCATCATGAAATTTTATGTATTACTGATTAAGCTTTTTCAGAAGCGATGTCCTGTTGCTGACGCCGAGGCGCGCGTATATGTTGGAAAGGCTCTTTTTCACTGTTATCTCAGCCAGATTCAGCTCTCTGGCTATCTCTATGTTAGTTTTTCCGTCCGCTACGAGAAGCGCGATCTCGCGCTCGCGCTTTGTGAGCAGGTCAAGAGGTGATGAATCTTCTTCCCTTACTATGACATTCAGAGTCTTTTCATATTTCTTATACAGAGCCTTGCAATTCTCTATGAATTCCTGCTGCTGTGCAGGAAATTCCGTTTTTTTCCAGACGTTTGCGAGTTCCTTACCGTTTACTACAAACGGAGTCACGATACCGTCAAGATAAGCTGTCTCTACTGCTTCCTTGAAATGTTCTGCTGCTTCAGCTTTCATATCAAGTTTGTCGCATGATATTGCTGCATATATTTCCAGGTAAATAATAGATATTAGATTCTGATGCACTCTCGCATCCTGCATCATTATGCCGTATGATCCCATATACTTGGTATATGCTTCCCTGTCTATGCATATACGACCGTATACGATCGCATAAAACGGCTTCAGCGGTGTATAGATATGCATGTCAGCAGGATTGCCGTCTATTATCCACTGCTCTACAAGACGCAGCTGATTATAATACGAATACATGAACGCAATGCACAGATCAGCAGTCTGCTTATAAAGCTCGTGTCCGCTGTTGTCAGCTATCATGCGTATCTGCTTGAAAAGCTCAAAACCCTTATCAGGATTTCCCTTGTACATTACTACTCTTGTACGCAGGAAGAGGGCGCTTATCTCCATGCCTGTGTGATTATACTTGCGAGCTACGTTGTATGCCTTATACGACAGGATCTCAGCTTTATCGTTATGCTCTCTGTACATTTCGACTTCACCTTCGAGCAGGTATTCGAAGCCTCGACTGTTATTTCCTGTCAGCTTATAATAAAGATCCCGCGATTCATACATTTTTCTGACGAGATCGTCGAGCCCGCCTCTTTCCTTATAGAACATAAACATGACTGACGGAGAACCGAACATCATAGGCTCGCCCGTACTTATTATCATTGACGGTCGTTTGAGGAGCCTTGCAGCATTCTGGCAGTGCTGAATCATCTTGTTCAGATCATTATATGCAAGGCAGAATTTAAGCATTTCAAATTCGCCGGTAAGCTCGTCGTGTTCTTTGAATGACAGGTTGCTGTTTTCTATGTAATCTTCTATTTCGTGTACCACCTGATCCAGCAGCTCTTTTTCATCCATAAGGAAGAACTGCTTTGCGAATATCATATTGGCTATAGGATGCGCCCGGCGCATCGCAGTCGAACATGCGTTAAAAGCATTCAGCATTCCTTCCCTGTTGAGTTCAGACATGCCTTCTCCTTTGTCTCGTTCAAACGACTTGAGCATATCCTCAAAGTTTCCGCTCTTGTAATAGCAGAGCGTGGCCTGGAAGAATCTTCCGTTGAGATAGTACCAGTCAGCCGCATGTCTGTATACTTCTTTTCTGTATCTTATATCCTTTTGCGAAAGGCGTAACTGCAGGTACTCTGCGAAAAACTTCTGTATACGGTAATTTCTGTATTTTTCATCAAATTTTACAAATTCATTCGAATCAACTATACTGTTCAGCAGCTCAACGGGGTCGTCTTTACGGCGCACGAAACGCGCCTGCTCCTTCGTAAATTTATCGAATATACAGACTCTGAGCAGGAAATCTATTTTATCTTCATCGAAATGATTATATAGTGAATTTTCAAATAACTGAAATATAGTAGGTGGAACAGAAAGGTCATTATCATTTACGAATGAGTACATAGCCATGCTTATGGCAGTTATCCATCCTTCTGTTTTTAAATACAGGCGTCTGTTCTGAGTTATCGATATCGGTGCGTTGCACTCGTCAAAAAACTCTTTACACTCATTTTCTGTCAGGGTAAAGTCTTTGTCATTGAATTCGAGCAACAATTTTTTTATTATAAGCTCGTCACGGTTATTTTTAAACTTGTTTCTTCCGATGAGCACTATATGAAGCTTCGGATTGCATTCGCGGGCGATTATTTCAAACAGAAAGTTAAGTTCATCAGTCATTGCTTTGTAGTAATCATCAATGATCCAAAATATATCTTCCTGAAGTTCCATATTGCCGATCACGCCTGCTATATCTACAGCTCCCACCGATGTCTCAGGATAGCCTGCATCAGAGACTTTTTGCGCAGTCTCACTGTCTATCTCGTAAAGCGCTTTACAAAGCTGATTCCAGAAAAGTTCCGGTGAATCACTAAAAACGGTCTGACAGACATTTCGCAGCTCGTTTCTTTTTATATACTCCATAACGCACGTAGTTTTACCGTAACCCAGCGGTGATTCCATTACTATAAGCGGATATTTTTTCATGGTATTCATCTTATCTATCATCCGCTCGCTGAGATATTTTTTTTCTGTATTCGCTTTGTATCTTCTTACCATTTAAATCACTCCTGTATGCGTTTCAGGAAACTCTTTCCTGCTATGTCTGCCTGCAGCCCCAGGTATTCAGCCGTAAATGCTCCTATACAAGCAAAAGACGTCAACGTGCCAAGTTCAACATCCTGCTTTATATGCCTGCCGCAGACCATTACAGGAACATATTCTCTTGTATGATTCCAGCCTGTGTGGACCGGGTCGTTCCCATGATCGGCACATATCACTAACACATCATCATCTCTCATTTTCCGGATCAGCTCCGGTATACGCGCGTCAAACTCCTCAAGTGCGCGTGCATAACCTTCCGGATCTCTCCTGTGACCGTATTTAGCATCAAAATCTACCAGATTTGTAAATATAAGGCCATTTTTACATTTATTCATATATTCCAGCGTTTTATCTACACCATCCATATTATCTTCAGTATGTACGCTTGAAGTTATTCCCTTGCCGTTAAATATATCGATTATCTTACCTACAGCGCAGACTTCCATGCCGGCATCGCTTATATCATCAAGCACCGTCCTTCCAAACGGCTCAAGCGCATAATCCCTGCGGTCTGACGTCCTTACACACTGACCGTCTTTCATTATGAATGGACGCGCTATGACTCTTCCTACAAGAAGATCGCCTGTAAGCATGTTTCTTGCTATCCGGCACATTTCATAAAGCCGTTCCAGCGGTATGACCGAAGTGTCGGCAGCTATCTGAAAAACGCTGTCTGCCGATGTATATACTATCGGCCTTTTGGTCCTCCTGTGGAACTCCCCGTATTGTTTTATTATTTCTGTACCTGACGCAGAAATATTTCCTATTATCTGCGTTTCTATCGCCTTTTCAAATTCCTTTATAAAATCAGGCGGAAAGCCTGTGTCTGTAAATGTTTTAAACGGAGTTTCCGTAATAAGGCCAGCTATCTCCCAGTGACCTGTAATAGTGTCCTTGCCGGCTGAGAGTTCAGCCGCCCTGCCGTACGCTCCGCATACATGGATATCAGATCCATTCATATTTCTATAATTTATATTTGCGCCCTCTATAGACGCAAGACCGAGACGGCAGAGATTGGGAAGCGACAAGGTCGGCACCCTCTCAGCGATATGGCCAAGTGTCGATGCTCCCGCATCGCCGTACTCATCAGCGTCAGGCATCTCGCCAATACCTACACTGTCCATAACTATAAGTATTACTCTCCTGTTATTCATCGTTACCTTGCATCCTGTTCTGACACTTCGCCGGGGCCATGCCTGTTGTTTTGCACGTTATCATAAAGCAAGACAGGCGAAAAGCCTATACAGTCTGAAGAGACCAGTCTGTATCTTACTCCTTTTCTTACACCGTTAAATGCGCTTTTCTGTGCTTCTTTGCCATGAAGATGTCCGTATATGACATCCGTGACAGGATATTTTTCTATTATTTTTGTAAATTCTGTAGATGCTCCCCTGAAATCTGTCACCGGATAATGAAGCGCAGCTATTATTTTTTTATATCCTGCGTCTGAAGCTTTTTTCAGAGCTGCCTCAAGACGCATAAGCTCTCTTCTGTATATTTTGTCGTCATGCTCATCCCAGTCCACAGTTATATGCGGCAGCAGCCATCCGCGCGTCCCGCATACAGCAAACTCACCAGCACCGTAAAATGTGTTGTGGATAAATATCATATCGTCAAAAAGTGAGTTCAGCTTTGACATTGAGGACCACCACAGGTCATGGTTTCCCTTTACCATGAGTTTTACTCCGGGAAGCTTATGAAGGAATTCGAAATCCGACATCGCCTCTTCAAGCTTCAGCCCCCATGAGATATCACCCGGGACTATCACTATATCCTCAGGTTCTACAAGTCCGAGCCAGTTTTCTTTTATTTTATTTTCATGATCATCCCATCTAGCTCCGAAAATATCCATTGGTTTATCGACAGACGTTGCCAGATGTGGATCTGATAAAGCAAAAATTCGCATGGATCACCTGCCTGAATGACTTTATTGTTTATATTATACCATGAATGAGCGGTGTTTTGCATATACGATTGTATATATAGTTTAAAGCGGAGTACCTGCTGCCAGGCAGCAGCACTGAAATTCAAGATCTATTTATGCATTGATCATATGCCTGCAGTAACATTATTTATACACAATTCCATAAATTTATAAAAAAGAGGAGCTGTAAACAGCCCCTCAAAGTATTATTCATCCATGAGATTTTTAAGATTTTCATTCATCTGCTTTATCAAATCGATAAACAGATCTACTTTATTACTCGGGATGCCTTCTACTATACGATCATGAACAACTGCAAGACGTCTAGCCACGGTCTTTACCTTCTGTCTGCCTTCATCTGTAATGAATACCAGAAAAGCTCTTCTGTCTTTTTCAGTTGTACGTCTTACAACATATCCTCTGCCTTCAAGTATATCGAGTATCCTTGCAAGTGTAGCCTGATCCTTATCTACTTTGTTCGACAGTTTTTTCTGATTTATACCGTCCTGGTCTATAAGATTGTACAGTACTACAAACTGCTCAAGCGTTATATCGTCTTTGTTAAGAGCCATAGACATGTGCCGACGCATTCTTTTCTGCATAACATATACGAGATATGTCATCTGTTCATTAATATCAAACATAAAATTCACCCTCTCGACATAAGGCCCTTTTTATTTTTTCTTAGGTGCCTCTATTTTTTCTTTCTGGTCTTTCGTCGCCTCCGCAATCTTTCTGAGTTCAGGCTTTGAAACTTTACCGTTATTAAGCAGTGGGAACTCATCAACAAACCAATAGTATGATGGTATAGATAATGTAGGTGTCTTACCTACGCAGAACGCTCTGAGCTCTTCAGGCTTAAGCTGAGAACCTTTCTTAAGTCTGCAGAAGCATCCTACGATCTCACCGTACTTGTAATCCTTTACGCCGATAACGTATGCTTCTTCTACGTCAGGATGTGAGTTAAGTACCTTTTCAACTTCACCAGGGCTGATATTTTCGCCGCTTCGGATGATTATATCCTTAAGTCTGTCACCCATTACTATATAGCCGTCATCATTGAGTCGTCCTGTATCACCTGTTCTGAGCCAGCCGTCCGGAGTATAAGTTGACTTTGTTTTTTCAGGATCGCCGAGATAACCCATCATAAGGCTGTATCCCTTAACGCATATTTCACCATACTCATGAGCAGGAACCTCCTCAAGAGTTTCAGGGTCTATAAACTTCACGCTTACGCCAGGCATGATGCCTCCGACTGTAGAACCCTTAGTCTCAGGTGTATCTGAAGGCTTTGTTGCCGATACGCAAGGTGATGTTTCTGTAAGACCGTAGCATACGATGATATCCTTCATATGCATTATCTCTTCGATATCCTTAACCATCTTTACAGGGCAAGGTGCACCTGCAACGATACCCTTCTTCATGCATGAAACTTCATACTTATCAGGGTTTTTCTTCATCTCGTCTACGAATCCGATAAACATTGTAGGAACGCCGCATACAGTAGTACATCTTTCTCTTTCGATCATTTTGAGAGACTCAGCAGGTTTAAATCTGCTTGTAAGTACGATAGGTATACCGATGCTTACAGATGTAACACCTGATACTGTTGATCCGAATGTATGGAACAGCTGTATCTGCATACACATTTTATCGCTTTCATTAAGACCCATCTGTTCAACAAGTGAATATGAGTTTTCAACTATGTTAAGGTGTGACAGCATTACACCCTTAGGGAATCCTGTACTTCCTGAAGTATAAATAACATATCCCAGATCCTTAACGCTTACCGCCGCTCTTGCTGCATTGTAATCATCATCAGGGAGTGACTTACCTATTTCCAAAGCCTTATTGAAATCAAATACGCCAGGATAAGCAAATTCATCAGTCGCATCTACAAGAATAACTCTCTTAAGGAGCGGAGCCTTTTCAATATTGAGTTCTCCGTACTTCTGAGTCTTGATCTCAGGATACATATCGTCAGCGAGCATCTCTATGTTTTCATGAACCTTTGCGCCTCTGTACAGTATAAATGTAGAAACCTGTGATCTTCTTACAAGCTCTTCCATTCTGTCCTGCTTTTCATAAGGAGTAAATGCGATCATAACAGCGCCTATCTTACTGAGTGCGTATGACGCTACCATAGATTCTATTCCGTTTGCCATCCAAAGAGCTACCTTATCGCCTCTTCCGATGCCGATGCTGAGCATATATTTTGCAAAATATGTCGCTCTTTCATTAAATGTCTTATAATCTATCCTTCTTGTGCCATCAAATGAAATAAGTGCTTCGCCGTCAGGGTTTACTTCTGCAGTGTGCTCAAGCAGATCGCCTATAGTACAGTCGAGGAGCCTTTCGATATCAAGTTCATACTCCTTACCATCTACAGTTATCTTTTCCTGGCTTATGCCTGAAATAAGTTCCTGCGCTTTTGCAAAGTCTGATAATGCAGCTGTCAGCTTTTCATCCGCCTCCTCAGGCTTTTCGATCACAGAACCGTCAACAGCCTTAAATACCCAGGTCTTATCATCTGATTTGATTATTACTTTTCTACGTCCGTCAATAAAGCTCATTTTTCTACCTCCATGTCCAGTAAACTACCGAACTTGAACAAAAACAAAACCAGAATGCAGATACTAAAATAATAAGCACGCTTAGTATCCACATTCTGATTATAATACGAATCATAGATTGTGTCAATTTTATGTTTAATAATATTATGCGTATTTAATATCAGTTATACGAATATAGGTACAGCACTATTTGTTGTGCGTCCTATTTTCTCATACTGCTACTTTATTTTCTGGATCTCATTCAATATCGGGTCAAAATCCCCATCCTTGTACTGATCAAAAAACATCTGTATCTGCAAACGTGTCTTCTTAGACGGCATGATCTCAGCAACTCTCACTTTTGCAGCATCAAGTCCTGTTCTGCTCATATCCATATCCAGGTCGTCAAGAGTAAGCCTGTCTATATTCATTTTCATAGCGGCTCTTATGCCTGCTATAGACATTACGCGCAGGCTGTACTTGTGTTTAAGGTTACTGAGAACAGCAGGTGCTTTCATTTCCACAGTCTGAAGCACCTGACCAAGGTCCTTTGTCACGCTGAGCCTGCCGCTGTCATCTTTTTCAAACCAGCTTACATTTGTAAGATATGGCAGTCCAAGATATTCAGCAAGCATCGGACCTACATGACCTGTTCTTCCATCCATGCTTGCATGTCCTGTAAGTACGACATCAAAATCGCCGAGACTTTTTATCACAGCAGCAAGTGTATATGCAGTAGCAGTCGTGTCTGAACCGCGTACTCTTTCATCATTGAGAAGCACAGCCCTGTCTACTCCGAGTGCCAGTGACTCACGCAGTATCTCTTCTGTTTTATCGTTTCCCATACTGAGTGTCGTAATATGAATATCGTCACTCATCTTATCTTTCATCTGCAGCGCAAGCTCGAGAGCGTTACAGTCATCAAATGTAAGCATAGCCTCATCTGGATCGCGTATAACGATATTAGTGCCTTCCATCATTTTTACCTGATTTGATCTCGGCGCCTGCTTTAATGTAACAATAACCTTAAGCATTTAAATACCTCATCAATTAATAAACTAAAACTACAACATGACGACGCCTCACGGCGGCAAAAAGAGCTGCCGCAGACCGTAAACTCCGGCAGGAACAACAGTAACGCTTTATATGCATCATACACGTCACCATTGCCGCACCGGCTGTGCGATCCGCGCGACAGCCCTTTATTTTAAAACTTCTGAACTTCTACAAATACGTACTGATCCGGTTCTTCAGGATTATCTACCTTGAATCTGTCCTTTTCAGGCATTTCATATTCGCCTGAGACGAATTTTTCAACTTCCTCAGTGATCCATGGCATAGGCCACGGTGATTTCAGCGGGTCAGAAATAATATTTGCATCAGCATCAAATGCGATCATCTGACCTTTTATATCACATGGTATGCTGTCAACAGCCTTTATAGTAAAAACTGTTTTAGCTTCCACACCGTTAAATTCCATAATTAATTATTCCTCTGTATCC
>JABLTO010111925.1_pt1 | contig 20367 bp, 16 predicted proteins | sample 7160091 | NCBI WGS metagenome assembly JABLTO01 (sample SAMN14651225, study PRJNA627086) | human gut metagenome | isolation source: feces | host: Homo sapiens
GCGAATAAGGTTTGATCCATTTTTCGCGGCGGCGCCCCCCAAGGGGACTTCCGTTGGGCGTGTACGTCGCGAAAAATACTTTGCGCTGGCCTCGGCCTAGCGGAACTGGCCTCGGCAGACCCGGCGGCTGATGTCGGTCCAGAGTATGTTCGAGGGCGCTTGCGCACACGGACGCGCGGGTCGGAGCGAAATCCCTTTTGTCAAAAAAGGGCGCCGCCCTTTTTTGACAAGCTGAAAAGAGCCTCCCCACCCGGGGAGGCTCTTTTACAATGTTACAGGTCCAGGAGCTGCAGCTCCTCCTCGTTGACCTTCCGCAGGTCCCGGCGGCTGAGAATGTCATACATGCAGGGCACCACCAGCAGGGTCATCAGCGTGGCGTACAGCAGACCGCCGATGCACACCAGGGCCACCGGCTGCATCAGGGCCGTGCCCACATCCTTGCCGAAGGCCATGACCACCAGGCCCAGGATCGTGGTCAGGGACGTCATAAGAATGGGCCGCAGGCGGGTGACGCCGGCCTCGATGATGGCCTCCCGGCGGCCCATACCCTCCAGCCGCAGCTGGTTGATGTAGTCCACCAGGACAATGCCGTTGTTGACGATGACGCCCACCAGCATCACAAAGCCCACCAGAGACACCACGCTGACCTCGATGCCCGCCAGCAGCAGGGCCAGGAAGCCGCCGGTGAAGGCCAGGGGAATGGTGAACATGACGATCAACGGCGAGCGCAGGGACTGGAACTGGGCCACCATTACCAGGTACACCAGGACGATGCCCAGCAGCAGCATCAGCAGCAGCTGCCGGATGGCGTCCATAATGGCCTCGTTTTCCCCCTGGAAGGAGGCGGTGATGCCCTGGGGCAGGTCTACCTCCGCAATAGCCGCCTGGGCGGCGGTGGTGACCTTGGTGACATTGCAACCGTCGGCCACGTCGGCGGACACAGTGATGTACCGCCGCTGCTGGTCGCGGTGAATGGTGTTGAGGCTGACGGTCTCCTCCAGCTTGGCAATATCGCCCAGACGGACGGGCTCCGCCGCCTGGACGGCGGAGGTGCTGCCGGAGGACATGCCGGACATGCCGGACATGCCGCTCATGGAGCCGCTGCCGGAGGCGGCGCTCATCATGCTGCTCATGGCGCTCATGGCAGAGGGGTCGATCTCCAGGTCCATGAGCTTTTCCCGGGTCATGCGGCTTTCCTCCGGGGACTGGATGGACACGCTGACGTCCAGCCCGTCCAGGGTCAGGGACAGGGAGCTGTCGGTGTCCGTCAGGGCGGAGGCAACGGCCATATACACCTGGGCCACGGTGAGGCCCTTTTCCATGGCGGCGTTGCGGTCCACGGACAGGTGCAGGGCGGTGGCCGCCTGCTCCAGGCCGTCGGACACGTTTTCCGTGCCGGGGACGGTGGCCAGCTTCGCGGCCAGTGTCTTGGCGGCGGACTGCATCTGCTCCATGTCGCTGCCGTAGACGTTCAGCGCGACGCCGCTGCCGGTAAGATAGGTCATGTAGCTGTCCATGGCGCCGGAGGCGGTGACGGTGCAGTCCATACCGGTGCAGGCGGCCTCGATCTGTTGTCCGGTCTTTGCGCCGGAGGCCCCTTCGGTAAGGGTGATATAGGCGGTGACGTCATACGCCCCGCCGCCGGAGGACATCATGCTGGTCATGTCCATGCCGCCGGAGCTGCCGGAGGAGGACATCATCGCGCCTACGGTCTCCACGTTTTCCACCTGGGCAGCCCGGCGCAGCACCTCATCCGCCAGGGATACGGCCTGCTCCCGGGTGCAGCCCTCGGGCATGGAGACGGTGAGATTCACGGTGTTCATGTCGATATTGGGCATGAAGGCAAAGCCGCGGGCCAGGGTGGCTCCGGCGGAGCCCAGCAGCAGCACCAGCGACAGCAGCAGCACCACGGCCCTGTGTCTCAGGGACCAGGACACAGCCTTGCGGTAGGCGGGATAGACCCGGTCCAGCAGACCCGGCTTCTGGGGCTTTTCCTTGCGGAGCATGCCGGAGGCCATGGCGGGCACCAGGGTCAGGGCCACAATGAGGCTGGCCAGCAGGGAATAGGTCATGGTCAGGGCCAGGTCCGTGAACAGCTGCTTGGTGATGCCCTCCACAAACACGATGGGCAGAAATACGCACACGGTGGTCAGGGTGGAGGCGGTGATGGCGCCCAGCACCTGCCGCGCACCGGACACTGCCGCCTGGATGACGGTGGCCCCCTTGGCGCGCAGACGATAGATGTTCTCAATGACCACCACCGAGTTATCCACCAGCATGCCCACCGCCACGGCCAGGCCGGACAGGGAGATCATATTGATGGTGACGCCGGAGAAGTACATGAGCACCACGGCGAAGATCACGCTGATGGGGATGGAGCACAGGGTGATGACGGTGGGACGCAGGTCCCGCAGGAACAGGTACAGGATCAGCACCGAGAACAGCGCGCCCCAGCCCAGAGAGGACAGAATGGAGTTGATGATAAGGTATATGTAGTCCCCCTGGTCCATCAGGGGCACGAAGGAAAGGCCCTTGTACTCCGCCTCCAGCTCCCGGAAGCGGCTGTTGATGTTGTCGGACACCTCCGCCGTGGCGTAGGTGGACTGCTTGTTGAAGGAGACGATGACGCCGTCCTTGCCGTTGAGCTTGTCGTAGATCTCCGAGGAGTTGTCGGTGATGGCCACGTCGGCCACGTCCTTCATGCGGATGGGGTCAATGCCGTCCATCCCCAGGTCAAAGAGCACCAGGTCCTCCAGGTCCTGACGGGTGCCAATGGCGTCGCCCACGGAAACCATATAGTTGACGCCGTCCTCCTTCAGATACCCGGCGGGCATGGAGAAATTCTGGGCCGTCAGCAGGGCGGTGATGGTGGATAGGTTCAGGCTGGAGGACAGATCCGCCTGGCTCAGGGCGGCGGAGCGGGATTCCTCCAGGGTCTGGAGGCCCTGGTCGATCTGATTCAGGGCGCTGTCCAGCTGGATATTGGCGGAGATGATCTGGGTAACGGCGTCGGCCATGGTCAGGGTCCCGGCGGTCACCTGGTCCGCCAGCTTGGCCACGCCCTCGTCGGTTTCCAGGTCCCGCAGCTGTTTTTCCAGCTCCTCCAGCTGCTTCTGCCACTCCTTGGCCCGCTGGACGGCCTCATCCCACTTGACGCCCAGGGCCGCCATACGCAGGTCCAGCGCCGCCAGCTCCGCCTGGATGCGGACGTATTCGGGGTCACTTTCAATTTCGGCGATGGCCGCCTGCTTTTCCTCCTCCGTCATGGAGGGGTCGTGGCGGATGGCCTCGATACGGGCCTGGTAGGGGGCGTTTTCCGCCTCCAGACGGGCCTTCTCCGCCTGGATCTCCGCCAGCTCCCGGAGGTTGTCCTGGAGCTGGTCCCGGCTGTCCCGCATGGTTTTCAGACTGTCCTGAATGGTGGTAAGGGCCTGGGTCACGGCGTCCCGGACGGCGGATTCCTCGGCGCTGCGGATGGCGGCCTTGGCGCTGTTGACCTGGCCCCGGGCGGAGGACAGCTGCCCTGCCGCGTCGTCCAGCTGCTTGGCAATGGCGTCGGACAGCCGCCGGGACAGATCATCCAGCTTCTTTTGGCTGAGGATCACATGGAGCTGATGCTGGACCGTACCGCTGACGGTGACACTGGCCACGCCGGTGATGCCCTCCAGCTTGGGGGACAGGGTATCCGTGACAAAGTCGGACAGCTCCGTGATGTCCTTGCCGTCGTAGGACAGGGCCGTCACCTGCACCGGCAGCATGGAGGGGTTCATTTTCAGCACATAGGGATCGCCCACGGTGTCGGACCAGGAGCCCTTCAGCTGGTTGATCTTCTGCTGGATATCCACGCTGACGGTGTCCATATTCACACCGTCTTCAAACTCCAGCACCACCATGGACACGCTGTCCATAGAGCTGGAGGTGACGTTTTTGATGCGGTCCAGGGTGGCCATGGACTGCTCCAGGGGCTTGGTGATATCGGCCTCCACGGTCTCGGGGCTGGCCCCGGGATCGGTGGTCACCAGGATCACATAAGGGAAATCCATATTGGGCATCAGGTCGGGGGTCATCTTCAGATAGGCCACCACCCCCAATACCAGAATCGCCAGCACCGCCACGAACACGGTCAGCGGCTTTTTTACGCTGAATTTGGGCATAGTCGCATCGCTCCTTGCGCGTTATAAGCCAGTTGTTACACAACTGTAAAAAACATTTTAAAGAATTTTAACATTCTAAAGCGCCGCGCGCAAGAGGGCCGGGCAATTATTAACGAAACCGTTACAAACTCCCAATTTTTCCTTAGCCTAACGAAAGAAAAAAGGCAAAAATGCCCCGGAACCCAGCAGGTTCCGGGGAAAGGGTCAGAAGTCCATGGCCAGGCGCTGGGCCTCGTCGGAGTCCAGCAGGCGGAGGCAGCCGGAGGACACCTGGTACACCCGGCGGCACAGGGAGATCACCGTGGGCCGGTGGGTGGTGACGATGCAGGTCTTGTGGGGGTAGCGGGCTGCCAGATTCCGCAGGATGGTGCGCTCGGTGGCCACATCCAGGGCGCTGGTGGCCTCGTCCAGCAGCAGCACCGGGGCGTCCCGCAGCAGGGCCCGGGCAATGGCGATGCGCTGGGCCTGCCCCTCGGACAGGCCGTGGCCGTGCTCCCCCACGGAGGCGTCCAGCCCGCCGTCCATGGCGGAGACGAAGTCCCAGGCGCAGGCGGCCTCCAGCGCCGCCCGCAGCTGGGCGTCGGAGGCGTCGGGCTTCACCATCCGCAGATTGTCGGCGATGGTGCCGGAGAGGAGGGTGTTGCCCTGGGGCACATAGGAGAAATAGCGGCGGAGTCCGGCGTTCACCTCCACCTGCCGCCCGTCGGCGGCCTGAAGGTAAGCGCGGCCCTCCGCCGGGCGGATCAGGCCCAGCAGCAGGCGGATCATGGTGGTCTTGCCGCCGCCGGAGGGGCCCACCAGAGCCACGGTCTCCCCGGGAGCGGCCCGGAAATCGGCATGGGTCAGCACCGGCTGATGGGGAACATAGGCGTAGCCCGCGTCCTCCACGGCCACGGTGAAGCCCTGGGAGGCCAGGCTGTCCAGCCCATCGTCCGGCAGCACCGGCTCCGGCTCCAGGGCGTACAGGTCCCGGATACGGCGGGCGGACACCGACGCGCTGAGGAACGACGGCACCGTCCGCACCAGAGCGTTGAAGGCGGAGCTGAGCTTGGCCCCCTGGGACAGGAACAGCGTCATGGTGCCGTATAGAATTTTGCCGGACCACAGCAGATACAGGCAGTAGCCGAAGGCCGCCATCTGGACGGCGGAGCCCAGAAGAGACAGGAGAATTTCCGTGCGGATGCTGAACAGATTATAATCCAGGCTGGCCCGGCGGAACTCCTCCTGCCGGCTGCGGAAGCCCCGGCCATAGCGGCCGGTGATGCCGAAGCCCTTGATGGCGTCCAGATTGTGCAGCGTCTCCGTCTCGTAGGACATCAGGCGGCTGCCCACCTGGCGGACCTCCTGCTGGTGGGTGCGCATGCCCCGGATCAGGCGGCGGGACGTCAGCAGCAGGAAGGGGGCGCTGGCCAGGGCCAACAGGGCCATGACCCAGTCATAGTGCAGGATCACCGCCAGGGTGGCGGCGAAGGTGTACGCCGTGACGATCAGGTCCGGCAGCCAGCGGATGGCGCTGGAGGATACGGAGCCCACGTCGGTGGACAGGCGGCTGAGCAGGTCACCGCTGGCAAACGCGTTCAGGGACCGCCAGTCGGCCCCCAGCAGGCGGTCGAACACCTGGGCCTGGATATCGTTGTTCACCCGGAGGGAGATTTTCGTGGAAATGCGGGAGGTGACGCTGCGCAGCAGCAGGCCCACCAGGGCCGAGGCCACCATCACGGTGACGATGAACCACAGGTGGTCGCTGTCGTAGCCGGTGATGATGTCGATGGAGTATTTGCTGGCCACGGCGGACACCAGGCCCAGGGTGGAGCTGGCCACGCCCAGGATGGTATAGAACCACACCGCCCGCCGGTAGCGCTTGGTATAGCCCCAGATCCACTTCCAGTCGGCCCAGATCTCGGAAAACGTGCCGTCCCGCCAGCTGCTGACCAGGGTCCCCAGAGACTCCGAGCCCATGGGCTGCCGATTGTCCTCCTGCCGCATATCCCGCACCTCCTATGAAAAAACTCAACACTTTATTATAGCATTGTCCGCCGGAGAAGTCAAACCAAGCGTCAGATTGGGCAAATTTGACGGGACGTGAGCGGCAAAATAGATGGATAAACGACACTGTGTCGCCAAACGGAAAATTGTGCTTGCACATTGGACGAAAATGTGGTAAAATGACAAAAAAGTGAGGGAGGCGACGCCATATGAAGCGAGGAACCGGAAAGAAAATCGGGAAAATCGTCCTGCTGGCGGTGCTGCTGGCCATTGTGGGCGTGATCGTGTACGCCGTCATGGTCTGTCCGGTGAATCCCACCCGGATGAAACCGGCGAAAAGCTATGAGCAGCTGCGGGACACGGTGGAAAAGAAAACGGACATCCGGGTCCCCGGAGAGGACCTGCTGCCGTGGACGGTGACGGAGCGTCAGCTCCGGATGGACGGTCCCTCCCGGATGGCCAAGGTCAGCGGCTTTGCCATATCCGGCACCATGGAGCGCGGCGGCGTTACCTTCAACGCAGAGGTCTCCGTGGGAGTCACCGGCGTCGTGGGCGATCTGCCGCCCTGCTGGGACAGCTATCGCTATGTGCCCATTTACCTGTTCCAGAACCGGGGGTTTTACATGACCCAGCTTTACATAGACGGGAATGAATACATCATCCGGGTGATGTATCCGGAGAGCACGACCCTGTCGGAGGAGGACGCGGCGTATGTGGAGGACGCGCTGCGGACGGCGTGCCACACGGTGGTGGATCTGTATCAGTGATGGGAAAGGAGACGTGCCATGAAGCGAGGAACCGGGAAGAAAATCCTTCTGCTGGCGGTGCTGCTGGCCATTGTGGGTGGCATCGTGTATACCGTGCTGACCTGGCCGATATATCCCCAACCCCGGAAAAACGTGGATAGCTACGCGCAGCTGCGGCAGGATATGGAAAAGACGGGTGTGCTGGTCCCTCCGGAGAACGTCCTGCCATGGGTGGAAACATTCTACAGTCAAGAGCTGGATGGCCGGGACCGGCTGAGTAAGCCCAGTGCTTTTCTGATGTCGGGGACCGTGGAATACGGCGGTGCGTCATACTGGACGGAGCTCTACGGGTCTCGGGAATGGAACTACGACCGGCGCATGGAGGTCCCGCTGCGGGAGAATTATCGGATGACGCCCATTTACCGGGACGCATCGGACAATTCGATGCTGTATTTCTTGAGCATTGACGGCCATATATACACCGTCCAGGTGTACGCCGACGGGAAGATGCCCCAGGATGCCATGGACTATTTCGACGGTCTCCTGCTGGAGGCGTGTCACACGGTGGTGGATCTGTATCAGTGATGGGGGGATTGCTGTAATGAAACGTAAAAACGGGAAAAAGGTTCGGAAAATCGTCCTGTTGGTGATCCTGGCCATTGTGGCGGGAGTCGTCCTATACGACCTGGTGTTTTGCTGGCCGGTGCACCCGTCCTTGCAGAAGCCGGCGGAGAGCTATGAGCAGCTGAGCCAGACGGCGAAAAAGCTGGGGGTCCTAGCTCCGCCGGAGGATATCCTGCCCTGGAAGCAGGAGGAGTACAGCATCTATCTGTCCAGCACCGGGCGCTTCGCCCGGCCCACCGGCTGGGATATGGCCGGGAAGGTTATCTATGACGGGACCACATACCCGGTGTATATCCTGGCGCTGCGAAATACGGAGAAGCACGAGGAATATCCGCCGCTGAGAGAGAATTACAAGCATGTGCCCATTTACCGGGAATGCAGTGAGGATGGGCTGCGGCTGTTTTTTGTGATCGACGGCCACAGCTATACCTACAGCATGGGGATGATGGCCCCGCCGGAGGAGACGATCCCCCAGGATGCCGTGGACTACTTCGACGGTCTCCTGCTGGAGGCGTGTCACACGGTGGTGGATCTGTATCAGTAACAGCCAATAAGAGAAAATGCGCCCCGGCCGGGGCGCATTTTTTCGCAAGTGTTGCATATAGCACAGATTTTTTGCCATAAAAAGGATATAATATAATCGAGATTTTAGGGGAAAGAAGGTATCCTTATGTTCTGCACAAGAAAGGTCAATGACGATTATACCTGGGTGGGGGCCGACGGACGCCGCCTGGCTATGTTCGAGGGGGTCTATGACGTGCCCCGGGGCGTATCCTTCAACAGCTATCTGCTGACCGACGGGAAAACGGTGCTGTTTGACACCGCCGATGCCTCCGTGTGCCGGGTATTTCTGGAAAACGTGGCCCACGGGCTCAATGGCCGGGCCCTGGATTACCTGGTGGTGCAGCACATGGAGCCGGACCACGCCGCCGATATCCGGGACCTGCTGGTGCGGCACCCGGAGACCACCGTGGTGTGCTCCGCCGCCGCCAAGAATATGCTGGCTCAGTTCTTCGGCCCCGGGTACGAGGGGCGCATCAGCGTGGTGAAGGAGGGGGACACCCTCTGCACCGGGCGGCACACCCTGCACTTTGTGGCCGCGCCTATGGTCCACTGGCCGGAGGTGCTGATGACCTATGACGAGACGGACAAGCTGCTGCTGACGGCGGACGCCTTCGGCACCTTCGGCGCCCTGAACGGCGCGCTGTTCGCCGACGAGGTGGACTTCCACCGGGACTATCTGGACGAGGCGCGGCGGTATTACACCAACATTGTGGGCAAGTACGGCGCACAGGTCCAGGCGGTGCTGAAAAAGGCCGGGGGACTGGACATTCAGATGCTGCTGCCCCTGCACGGCTTCGTGTGGCGGCAGGACCTGGGGTACATCCTGGGCAAATACGACCTGTGGAGCCGGTATGAGCCGGAGGAGTGGGGCGTGGTCATCGCCTATGCGTCGGTATACGGCGGGACGGAGAATGCCGCCAACATCCTGGCCTGCCGTCTGCGGGAGCAGGGGGTGCAGGTGGCCATGTACGACACCTCCGTTACCCCGGCGTCCTACATTCTGGCGGCGGCGTTCCGGTTCAGCCATGTGGTGCTGGCCGCCCCCACCTATAACGCCGGTGTGTTCGTCACCATGGAGAACCTGCTGCACGATCTGACTGCCCATACGCTGAAGAACCGCCGGGTGGCGTATATCGAGAACGGGTCCTGGGCTCCCACCAGTGCCCGGGGCATGCAGAAGCTCCTGGAGCCTCTGAAATGGGAGCAGGCCGCAGATACCGTGACCCTGCGTTCCGCCCTGCGCCAGGGCCAGCAGGAGGAGCTGGAGCGCATGGCCATGCAGCTGGCGGACAGTGTAAACGAGTAGTATATCGTGGAAAGATATAGTATTATGTAAAAATCGCGGGCCTTGGACAGGTGTTCATAAAGCAGTCAATGGAGCGTATCGATACAGATACGCTCCATTTCTCATGCCAACATACGATGTAATGAGGTGCAGTCCCTTGGCTCTCCCTTTGGGAGAGCTGTCACCGCAGGTGACTGAGAGGGTCTTGCAGCCTTTTTTGAATAATAAGATCAATTCGTGTGCACACACCGTTTGCCCTCTCCGTCCTCGCTGCGCTCGGCCACCTCTCCCACAGGGAGAGGCAAGGGAAACTGTCTTATGACCACCCGCCCTTGGCCCGCGATTTTTTCGTCAGGATATCCTTTCCAGGCGCTCCTGGCGGTCCATATCCCGCAGGACCCCCAGCACCAGCGGCACCGTCAGGGCGAACGCGCACACGTCGGACACCGACTGGGCCAGCTGTACCCCCAGCTCACCCAGCACATGGGGCAGGATCAGCACTGACGGAATGAAGAACAGTCCCTGCCGGGCCGCCGCCAGCAGCGACGCCTGCCATACCTTGTTGATGGTCTGGGTCAGCATGCTGGAGATGACGATGACCCCGCACAGAGGGAACACCGCGCACTGACAGCGCAGAGCCCGGGCCCCGAAGGCGATAACCTCCGGGTCGTTGCGGAACACCGCCACGATTTGGGGCGCGAAGATCATCCCCAGCACCGACGCCGCCGCCAGAAACACCGTGGCCCACTTGACGCAAAAGCGGAAGGCGTCCTTCACCCGGCCATACAGCCCCGCGCCGTAGTTGAAGCCGCACACCGGCTGAAATCCCTGGCCGAAGCCGATCAGCGCCGACTGGGCCAGCTGCATGGCACGGGTCACCACGCTCATGGCGGCAATGGCCGCGTCTCCGTACAGGCCCGCGCTGCGGTTGAGGCAGATGGTGGCGATGCTGGCCAGCCCCTGGCGGCACAGGGACGGCACGCCGCCCTTGCAGATCTCCACCAGCAGGTCCCGGCGGATGCACACGTTCCGCAGGCGGATGCGCAGGTTGCCGCCCCGGGAGCAGCCCAGAAGCAGCATGCAGAACGACGCCAGCTGGCTGAGAATGGTGGCCAGGGCCGCCCCGGCCACGCCCATATCCAATACGAAGATCAGCAGCGGATCCAGCCCCACGTTCAGCACCGCTCCGGCAGCGATGCCCACCATGCCGTAGGCGGCGCTGCCCTGAAAGCGCAGCTGGTTATTCAGCACGAAGGATGCCGTCATATACGGGGCCCCCAGCAGGATGATCCGCAGATAGCTGCGGGCATAGGGCAGGATGGTATCCGTGGAGCCCAGCAGCCGGGCCAGAGGCGTGAGAAAGATCTGGCCCAGCGCCAGAATGACGCACCCCGCCAGAAACGCCAGGGTCACGCCGGTGGCGGCCATTTTCCCGGCGTCGCCGGATTCATGGCGGCCCAGCTGGCGGGAGATGTAGTTGCCGGACCCGTGGCCGAAGAAAAAGCCCACCGCCTGGATCACCGCCATCAGGGAGAACACCACACCCACCGCACCGGTGGCGCTGTTGCTGTGGAGCTGGCCCACGAAATAGGTATCCACCATGTTATAGCAGGCCGTCACCATCATGCTGATGATGGTGGGCGCCGCCATTTTGCACACCAGATGGCCCACCGGCTGGCCGGTGAGCTCCTGAAATTTTGCTTCCTGCTTGTCGTTCACGTGATTCCTCTCCGGTCATGATAATGGGCAGGGCAAGCCCCGGCGCAGCGGCGCCGGGGCTTGGGGATTGCTTGAAATTCCGATCACTCCACCACGGGCAGCGCCTTGACCACGGCGGCGCAGCGGGGGCACAGGGTATCGTGACCCTCCACGGTGCCCACGCTGGAGAGCACCTTCCAGCAGCGGGCGCACTTGACGCCCCGGGCGGGAGCCACGGTGACGGTCAGCTCGTTGCCCACGGTGACCCGTACCTGGGACACGATCAGCAGATCCGCCAGGGTATCCGCGTCCATGTCCGCCAGGAAGGCGTCCTCGGCGGGAACGGTGACATCCACCTCCGCCTCCAGGCTCTTGCCGATGGTCTTGTCGGCCCGGGCCTGCTCCAGCGCACCGTTGACGGCGGTGCGGACGGCGGCAATCCTTGCCCAGCGGTCCATGGCGTCCTCCGGCAGAGCATAGCCCTCATAGGGCTGCACCATGCAGTTGAACAGGACGCTGCGGCTGTCGTCGGCACTGCGGTGGGGCATAGCCAGCCAGATCTCCTCGCAGGTGAAGGCCAGGATGGGGGCAAACATCCGGGTCATGGCGTCCAGGATCAGGAACAGGGCGGTCTGGGCGCTGCGGCGGCTGGCGCTGTGCTCACCGTCGCAGTACAGGCGGTCCTTGATGATGTCGAAATAGAAGGAGCTCAGGTCCACCACGCAGAAATCGTTGATGGCGTGGGACACAGCGTGGAACTCGTAGGCGTCGTAGCTGTCGAACACCCGGCGGATGAGGCTGTTGAGCCGGGTAACGGCCCAGCGGTCCAGCTCCTGCATCCGGGCGGGGGCCACCAGCTCCGTCTCCGGATCGAAGCCCGTCAGGTTATCCAGGCAGAACTTGGCCGTGTTGCGGAACTTCAGATAGTTCTGGGACAGCTGCTTGAAGATGTCGTCAGAGCAGCGGACGTCCACGTGATAGTCGGAGGAACCGGCCCACAGGCGCAGCAGGTCCGCGCCGTACTTATTGAAGATCTCGGCGGGGTCCATGCCGTTGCCCAGGGACTTGTGCATGGCGCGGCCCTGACCGTCCACGGTCCAGCCGTGGGTCAGGCACTCCTTGAAGGGGGCCCCCCGCTCCAGCGCGCCCACGGCCACCAGCAGGGAGCTCTGGAACCAGCCGCGATACTGGTCCAGACCCTCGATATACATGGTGGCGGGCCAGAAGCCCTGGGTGCGCTCCATAGAGGCATAGTGGGTGGAGCCGGAATCGAACCAGCCGTCCAGGGTGTCGCTCTCCTTCTCGAAGCCGGCGCTCTTGCCGCAGTGGGGGCAGGTGAAGCCCTCCGGCAGCATGTCCTCCGCCTCCATCTCGAACCAGGCGTTGGAGCCCTTCTTTTCAAAGAGGCCCGCGATGGCGTCGATGGTCTCGTCGGTGCAGATGGGCTTGCCGCAGTCCTTGCAGTAGAACACCGGGATAGGCAGGCCCCAGCGGCGCTGGCGGCTGATGCACCAGTCGGTGCGCTCCAGGACCATGGAGCGCAGGCGGTCCTTGCCCCAGGAGGGCACCCAGCGCACGTCCTCGCAGGCGGCGATGGCGTCATCCTTGAAGGACTCCACGGAGCAGAACCACTGGGGAGTGGCACGGAAGATGATGGGCTTCTTGCAGCGCCAGCAGTGGGGATAGCTGTGGACGATCTCCTGGCTGGCAAACAGGGACCCGGCGTCCTTCATATCCTGGAGGATCACGGGGTTGGACTCCTCGGTCTTCATGCCGGCGTACTTGCCGGCATAGTCGGTGTGGCGGCCCTGGTCGTCCACGGGCACCACCATATCCATGCCGTAGCGCAGGCAGGTCTGATAGTCGTCGGCGCCGAAGCCGGGGGCGGTGTGGACGCAGCCGGTACCGGAGTCCATGGTGACATAGTCCGCCAGCACCAGGCGGCTGGTCTTGGGCAGGAAGGGATGGCTGGCCAGCATGTTCTCAAAGAAGGCACCGGGGTGGGTCTCCACGATCTCATAGCGGTCGAAGCCGCCGATGCCCATGACCTTCTCCGTCAGGGCCTCCGCCATGATATACAGCTCGTCGCGGCCCTCCGGCTTGACGACGGCGTAGCTCTCCGCCGGGTTCAGGGCGATGGCCAGGTTGCCGGGCAGGGTCCAGATGGTGGTGGTCCAGATGACGAAGCTGAGCTTGCTCTTGTCCAGGTGGGGGAGCTTGCCCAGGTCGTCGTGCATGGGGAACTTCACATACACCGTGGTGCAGGGGTCGTCCTGATACTCGATCTCTGCCTCGGCCAGGGCGGTCTCGTCGTGGGGGCACCAGTACACGGGCTTGAGGCCCTTGTAGATGTGGCCGTTTTTGTACATCTTGCCGAACACCCGGACCTCCCGGGCCTCAAAGCCCGGGTCCATGGTCTTGTAGGGGTGATCCCAGTCGGCCACCACGCCCATGCGCTTGAAGCCCTCCCGCTGCACGTCGATATAGTGGTCGGCGAACTCGTGGCAGGCGGTGCGGAAATCCGCCACGCTCATGGCCTTGTGGTTGAGCTTGTTCTGCTTGATGATGGCGGACTCAATGGGCATGCCGTGGTTGTCCCAGCCGGGGATATAGGGGGTGTAGTACCCGCGCATGGCATAGCTGCGGTTGATGAAGTCCTTCAGGGCCTTGTTCAGGGCGTGGCCCATGTGCAGGGCGCCGTTGGAGAAGGGAGGGCCGTCGTGGAGGGAGAACAGGGGCTTGCCCTCGTTCTTCTTCAGCAGCTCGTTGTAAAGGTCCAGCTGCTCCCAATAGCGCAGCATCTCCGGCTCCCGCTTGGGCAGGCCCGCCCGCATGGGAAAGCCGGATTTCGGCATATTCAGCGTCTTTTTGTACTCCATGTGTTACCTCCGTATACGAAAATTGTATTTGAAAACCAATAAAAAAGCGGCCCTTGTCTCCGTAAGAGACAAAGGCCGTGAAAAACCTCTGCGGTACCACTCTTATTGCCGCGAAAACGCGGCCGCTCCGCCCCACCATCCGTGGGCGAGGGATGATAACGGCCCTCCGCCGTCCGCACCTAATCCGGGTATGCCGTTTCAGCCGGATGCTCCGGGGTGATATTCGCCGCTTCGCCCGTGACCGCCTTGCACCGAAACGGCGGCTCTCTTGGCATCGGGAAGGAGCGCTACTGGTCCCCATCACTGCATTTGCACTGGATCACCACATAATATAGCCACTTTTCCCGGTTTTGTCAACGGGGAAATAGGGAAAATTCACTTTTTCCGCACGGAGCGAAAAAAATCCGACAGAACCCGGGCGCATTCGGCCTCCAGCACGCCGCCCACCAGGGCGGGAGGGTGAGGGAAATCCTCCATAAACAGATTCATGACCCCGCCGCAGGCGCCCATCTCCCGGTCCCGGGCCCCAAAGTACACCCGGCTGACTCGTGCGTTGAGAATGGCCCCGGCACACATGGGGCAGGGCTCCAGAGTCACATACAGCGTGCAGCCGTCCAGCCGCCAGGTGCCCAGGGTCCGGTTGGCTTCGGCCATGGCCTCCATTTCTGCGTGGGACCAGGCGGCCTGGCGCTCCTCCCGCCGGTTGCGGCCCCGGCCCACCACCGCCCCGTCTCGGACGATGACGCAGCCCACCGGCACCTCCCCGGCGGCGGCGGCCTCCCGGGCCAGGTCCAGCGCCTGGCGCATGTATTCCTCGTGCATTTCGCGCACCTCCCCGGAAAAATGTTCCTGTCCCCTGATTAAAGCCTGTCATATCTGTCCAAAATAACCGTACAATAGCCATCAGGAGGTATCGCCATGAAAAACAAGGACACGGCCTCCCCCACCCTGGGGGACCTGCGGCAGGAGCTGTATCAGACCAACCAAGCCCTGCGCAACGCCTATGATAAGTTCAATTACGTCACCGCCCCGGAGCTGGTAGAGGCCAGCATTTACGAGATCAACGCCCTGAAGGCCCGCAGCGACTATCTGCTGCGGTGCATCAAGACCCAGCTGGGGGAGGGCCCCTGCGTGGCGGCGTCCTCCGTGAAGGGAGGGACTGTGTGTCCGTCTTAGAAAAAGCCGCCCTGGGCGTGGGGGCGCTGTTTATCCTGCTGGGGGTGCTGCGTCTGACGAAAAGCCCCCTGAAAACGGTATTCCGGGTAGCGGGCAACGCGGCCCTGGGCTTTGGCGCCCTGTGGCTCCTGGGCCGCACCGTTCCCGGGCTGCACCTGGGCCTGAACGTGTTCAACGCCCTGGTGATCGGGGTGCTGGGCCTTCCCGGCTTCGGCCTGCTGCTTCTGCTGCAGTGGGTGCTTACATAGGGGCATCCTGCGGGGCGGACAGAATTGTCCGCCCCGCAGGCATTCTCCCCGGGACGCTCCATAGGGGCCGACGATTCTGCCGACCCTATCTCTTCGGGCTATCGCATGTTGAAAGCGCAATATCCTGTGCTAAAAATGCAATTTCTCGTTGATTTTCCGCATGCGGGCCGGGTCCATCTTACACACCCGGCGGTCGTAGGTCACCAGGCCGTTGACCTCGTCCTCCACGTCGGACAGCTGGGTATACACCGCCGCCGACAGTCCCTGGGCCTGGATCAGGGGCAAAACCTCCGTTTCATACAGCTTTTCCACCGCGTCCATCCAGGCTGCCGCATCGTCATACATGCGGTAGCCGAATTTTTTGTCCGTCGCCAGGTGACCCGGGCACTGCAGGCTGTAGCCCCCGAACTCCGTCAGGGCCAGCACCCGCCGCCCGTCGTTTTTCAGGCGCACGGGCCGATAGTATACGTGGCGGCTTTTCAGGTCGCCGCCGCCCTGGTCGTGCCAGCCGGAGGCGTGGTCGATAGGCCGGGTGGGGTCCATGGCCCGCAGCCGGTCCGCGACCTCCAGGGCGCTGAACTGGCCCCAGCCCTCGTTGAAGGGCACCCACAGGCCCAGGGACACGCAGTTATACAGCAGGTCCACCGTGTCGGCCATGTCCCGGAGGAACTGCTGCCGTCCAGGCTCCCCGGCCCGGCCCAGCCGGGCCGACGGCGCGTCATGCAGGTGCAGACCCAGAAAGGGCAGCACCTGCATGGTCAGGGTCCGCCATCCCTCGAAGCAGGATACCATGTCCTGCCAAACGATCATCCCCAGCCGGTCGCAGTGATAGTACCACCGCAGGGGCTCGATCTTGATGTGCTTGCGCAGCATGGAAAAGCCCATATCCCGGGCGGTCTGAATATCCCATACCATGGCCTCGTCGGCAGGCGGGGTGTACAGTCCGTCGGACCAGTAGCCCTGGTCCAGCAGCCCCGACTGGAAGCAGGGCCGGTGGTTCAGGGCCAGCACCCGGCGGCCCCGGTGTTCCATAACGGAGAACTGCCGCATGCCGAAATAGCTCTCTACCCGGTCGCCGGAGGGCAGAGTCACCTCCAGGTCGTACAGATACGGATCCTCCGGGCTCCAGGGGCGGAAGTGCTCCGCCGGAATGGGGCACACGCCCTCTCCCCGCTCATCGGCCCAGCTGCGGGCAACGACCCGCCCGCCGCACAGCACCGTGACCCGGGCTCCTGCCGGGTCCTCCGCCCGGACGGCGTACCGCAGGCATTTCCCGTCAAAGTCCGGGGTCAGGCGCAGGGAGCGGACGTAGTTGTCCGCTGTACTCTCCAGCCACACCGTCTGCCAGATGCCGGATTGGGCGGTGTACCAGATGCCGCCCCGGTCCGTGCGCTGCTTGCCGAAGGCGTGGACACCGCCCTCCGGGTCGTCGGTGACGGCCACAGTCAGCCGGTTTTCCCCGGGGACCAGGGCGCCGGTAATGTCCAGGGTGAAGGGCAGATAGCCCCCCTCATGGCCGCCCACAGGCCGGTCGTTCACCAGCACCCGGCAGCACTGGTCCACCGCACCGAAGTGCAGCAGCACCCGGTCCCGGCGGAAGCCCTCCGGCAGGGTGAACGTCCGCTCATACCACAGCGTTTCCCCGCTTTGCAGCCGGAAATCGCAGCCGGACAGCAGGCTCTCCGGCGAAAAGGGCACCAATATTTTTCCGCTGCGGCGGCGGGAGTATTCGTCCCCGTCCTCCACGGTGTAATCCCACAGGCCGTTGAGACAGAGATAGCTGTCCCGCCGCAGCTGGGGCCGGGGATACTCCGGCAGGGGGCAGGTCCTGTCGAGCTGCTCTCCCCAGGGGGTATAAAGCGCCGTCATTTCGCAGCCTCCTTCCGCTTCAGCAGCGCCGCCGGGATCGCCAGCAGCACCAGGGCGGCGGCAGCCGCCAGGAAGATTTCCGCTGTGGGCACCTGCTTTACGGTGCCCAGATCCTCGTAGGTCATGCCGGTGCCCCGGATCACCGCCGCGCCGATATACGGCCCCGTGACCATGGGCAGCAGCACCTGAAATACGATGCGGATGCCCTGGAACAGGCCGGCCTTTCCGGCGGGGGTATAGTCCCGGATGAGCCCATTGCAGCAGGCAGAGATCACCATGCCGCCGCCCAGCATCACGATGCCCGCCGCCAGCACGAACCACTGGCTCCGGGCGAAGTACATCAGCACCAGCCCCGCAAAGCCCACGATCCCCGCCGGGATCAGACAGCGGAGCTTCCCCAGCCGGTCAATGGGCCGCCCGGCCAGCACCGACAGCACAGAGCTGATGATCAGCACCCCGGCCAGCAAGAACGTGTAGTCCGTGATGCCCAAAAAACGCTGGATATAAATAATGAGATACGGCATATACACCTGCTGGCTCATGCAGTATACGCCCAGAGCCGCCAGGGACAGATACAGCCGCGGGTTGTCCCGGACAACGGCGGGACGGAAGCCGTACAGAATGTTGGAGAATGTGGTCCCCTGGCCCCGGGGCAGGTCCGGCTCCCGGATGAAAAAGAAGCCCAGCACGCCGCCCAGCCCCGTGACGCCGCCTACGATCAGGAAGAACAGCCGCCAGCTTCCCGCCTGGGTCAGGCCGTCCAGAGCGCCGAACACTACCAGCATAGCCACAAGCGGCATGATGGCCAGCACCGTCTCCACCCGGCCCCGGTTTTCCGGCACGGTGACGTCGGTGACCCAGGCGTTGAAGGCTGCGTCGTTGGCGGTGGACCCGAAGAAGGTCATAACGCAGTCCAGCACCACCACCAGCACCGCCGCGCTGTGGGCGGCAGCGGCCACGGGGCTGCTTTTGATCAGGGCAAAGGCCCCGATGCTGACGCCCCACAGCAGATAGCCCGCCACGATAAAGGCCTTCCGCCGCCCCAGCCGGTCGCTGAGGGCCCCCATCACCAGGGTGATGACGGTGGCGGTGACGGCGCTCCAGGCCACCATGGCCGCGATCATGGACGTGTCCCCGGAGATGGTGTTGTACAGGAACACATTAAAGTACATGTTCTCAATGACCCAGGCGATCTGACCCACCAGGCCGAAGGTCAGCAGCGCCGCCCAGGTGCGGCCGCCCAGCTTTGCTTTCATATCACCGCTCCTCCTCGTGAAGATTCCACCCGTACAGGGGATACCGCTGGAGACTGCCGAACAGCTTCTGCTTGATATCCGGATACCGGCCCTCCAGCCCGGCGATGAGCTCCTTCACCTCCTGACGGCGGCTGTGGCCGTTGGCGGGGCAGGGATTGTGCACCACCGGCAGCCGGAGCCGCTGAGCCGCCCGGCGGATGTCCTCCTCCCGGCAGTACAGCAGGGGGCGGATCTGGGTGATGCCGGTGCGGTCCAGGTAGGTCACCGGCTGGAAGCAGCCGATGCGCCCCTCGAACAGCAGGTTCATCAGCAGCGTCTCGATGGCGTCGTCATAGTGATGGCCCAGGGCGATCTTCCGGATGCCCAGGTCCGTAAGGGCCGTGTTCAGGCTGCCCCGCCGCAGCTTGGCGCACAGGGAGCAGGGGTTCTTCTCCTTCCGCTCATTGAACACAATGTCGTATACCGGCACCTGGATGCGGGTATAGGGCACGTCCAGCTGCCGGCACAGGTCCGCCACGGCGTCGAAGCACATACCCGGGGTGCCGGTCTCCAGGGTGATGGCGTGAACGGTGAAGGGAATGGGATAAAAGGCCCGCAGCCGGGCCAGCGCGGTCAGCGTCACCAGGCTGTCCTTGCCGCCGGATACGCCCACGGCCACCGTGTCCCCCGCGTCGATCATGCGGTAATCCTCCACGCACCGGCGCACCTGTCCCAAAAGCTTCTGCATGTGACATCCCTCCCAGGGTCGGAAAATAAAATTGCCATTTGAGAAAATAAGAGCTATTCAGAGAGAACAAGAGAAAATGCCAGATGTTTTTATCATAAATTAAAATGCTGTTGACAATCTCCCCGGGATATGCTATAAATATCCTTGCGCGTTCGGCGCGTTTCTCTCCCTCATCATAGCAAGGGAGCCTGAAAAAGTAAAGCAATACATTCTATAAATTGGAGGAAAAACACCATGTCCACTTATATGGCAAACAAGGCCACCATTGAGCGCAAGTGGTACGTCGTTGATGCCGCCGGCAAGCCCCTGGGCAAGACCGCCGTCATCGTGGCCGACCTGCTGCGCGGCAAGGGCAAGCCCACCTACACCCCCCATGCCGACTGCGGCGATAACGTCATCGTCATCAACGCCGGCAAGGCCACTCTGTCCGGCAACAAGATGGAGCAGAAGTATTACCGCACCCACTCCGGCTGGATCGGCGGCCTGAAGGAGACCAAGTATCGCCTGCTGATGCAGGACAAGCCTGAGCTGGCCATGCGCGTGGCCGTCCGCGGTATGATGCCCCGCAACACCGTTACCAAGGATTCCCTGAAGCGCCTGCACATCTATGCCGGTGAGCAGCACATCCACGAGGCTCAGAAGCCCGAGCTGGTCAAGTAAGGAGGAAAAGAAACATGTATCAGTCCAAGAATCCCTATCTGTACGGCACCGGCCGTCGTAAGTCCTCCGTGGCCCGTGTGCACCTGTTCCCCAACGGCACCGGCTCCATCACCATCAACGGCCGCGACATCGACGATTACTTCGGTCTGGAGACCCTGAAGATGGTGGTCCGTCAGCCCCTGAACGCCACCGATACCCTGGGCAAGGTGGACATCGTTGCTACCGTCGAGGGCGGCGGCGTTTCCGGCCAGGCCGGCGCTCTGCGCCATGGCATCAGCCGCGCCCTGCTGCTGGTGAACCCCGAGTTCCGTCCCATTCTGAAGAAGGCCGGCTTCCTGACCCGCGATCCTCGTATGAAGGAGCGCAAGAAGTACGGTCTCAAAGCAGCCCGTCGCGCTCCGCAGTTCAGCAAGCGATAATCGACTGCTCAGACTATATCAAAATGGTTCAAAAAGCCCGGAAAATCAAGGTTTTCCGGGCTTTTGCTATATCTAA
>JABLTO010147076.1_pt1 | contig 20341 bp, 16 predicted proteins | sample 7160091 | NCBI WGS metagenome assembly JABLTO01 (sample SAMN14651225, study PRJNA627086) | human gut metagenome | isolation source: feces | host: Homo sapiens
CTTCTGATTCTTTTGGTTGATAATCTCCCCACCGAGATGCGCCACTTACAGCACCGGATGTAACAATTCATTTGCTTTCTGTCCCGCTTTTTTCATAGATAAGATCGTTCTAGAATTTAATGTTCCAATATTAATATTCAATCCTGTACAAATACTAGTAATTTCTGCTACTTCATTTTCATCATCTGCCATGATAGGACTTGCCCCACAAGCTAAGACCATATTTGCTACATCATTCACTGTTACATAATTCGTAATATTATGAATAAGTGGTTTTTTTATTCTGACATTATCTAACATTTCTTTAAACATAATTTTCTCCTATTCATCAAATATAGAAATATTTTCTCCATCTAATATTCTATTCATATTTTTTACTGCACAAAAATTCCCACACATACTGCAAGTATCTTCTTTTTCTGGTTTTGAAGATTGACGGTAGGCTATAGCTTTATCAGGATCGATTGCCAATGTAAACATTTTTTCCCAATCTAGTTTTTTTCTTGCTTCACTCATTTGATGATCAATATCCATCGCATGGGGAATTCCTTTAGCAATATCAGCTGCATGAGCCGCTATTTTACTAGCAATTATTCCTTCTTTAACATCATTTATATCAGGTAATCTTAAATGTTCTGCTGGTGTCACATAGCATAAAAATGAAGCACCATTGGCTGCTGCTACTGCCCCACCGATTGCACTGGTAATATGATCATAACCAGGTGCTATATCTGTTACGATTGGTCCCAAGACATAAAATGGAGCGCCATGACACAATGTTTTTTGAATTTCCATATTCGCTTGAATTTGATTAAGCGGCATATGTCCTGGACCTTCAATCATGACTTGGACATTTTTCTGCCAAGCCCGTTTTGTCAACTCACCCAAAACAATTAATTCTTCAATTTGACTAGCATCACTGGCATCTTCGATACAGCCTGGTCGACAGGCATCACCCAAACTCAAAGTCACATCATATTGTTCACAAATATCTAAAATTTCATCAAAATATTCATAGAAAGGATTTTCTTTTCCTGTCATTTCCATCCAGGCAAAAATAATCGAACCGCCACGAGAAACAATATTCATTAAACGTTTATTTTCTTTAAAACGTTTAGCAGTATTTCGATTGATTCCACAATGAATCGTCATAAAATCTACACCATCTTGAGCATGCATTCTTACAATATCGATCCATTCTTTACTTGTAATCTGCATAAGTGGTTTATGATAATAAACTACGGCATCATAAATAGGTACTGTTCCTAGCATTGCTGGACATTTTTCGACTAAAAATTTTCTAAACTTTTGCGTATCCCCAAAAGAACTCAAATCCATAATGGCTTCTGCCCCCATCTTTACTGCCATATCTACTTTTTCATATTCCATCTCTAAATCAACTAAATCTCTTGAAGTTCCTAAATTCACATTGATTTTTGTTTTTAACATAGCTCCGATTCCATTAGGGCAAAGAGCATGATGAACTTTGTTGCATGGGATAATAACTTCTCCTAAAGCCATCTTTTCTCTTAATAACTCAATATCAAGGTTTTCTTTGGCAGCAACAATTTTCATTTCTGGTGTTATCATTCCTTTTCTCGCTGCATCCATCTGTGTTGTATAATTCAATTTCCGTCCTCCTTTAATAAAAAAACAGAGGCACCTGAAAGAACCTTCTGCAAACAATCAAAATTACTGTTTCCCTACGTTGGCATTATCCAAATCAGGTTATGGGTCTAAGTCTAAAGCTTACTCTCAGCAAATGCTCCCCGTTTATTTATTTAATTTTATTATAAGTCTTCTATTTATAAATGTCAAAAATATGCTATTTCTGTGTCTTTAAAACAAATTATGAAATTTTTTTATTATAGTTTTAATTATAGCTATTCATGATTCTTTAGTTCCATTATATCTATCTCTTAATATTTCTATGGTTATCTGATTAATAAAATTATAAATCTTAGACTTTATTAAACAAACTAAAACTTAATAATCTTTCTACTATAACATTGTTTCTTTAGCACTTTAAAATAACAAAAAAGGAAGAATTAAGCTTATTCTTAAAACTTCCTTATTTATATTTTTGATCTAAGATTCTCTTTTTTTCAATAAAACAATCGTCACTGCCATTAGCATCATTGATCCTAATGAACCATATACAAAACTATCATCACCAGTTTTAATACTTAATGTATCTTCATTACTTTGTTCTATTAAACTGTCGATTGCTTTTGCTAGATCATTTTGAACTGCTATTACCTCAGCTTCTGTTGCTTCTTCATTAGCGTATATTGCTTGAGCATCTGATAATGCTTCTAACATCACCTTATAACTAGCCAAACTATAATTTGCTCGATCTAATCGTTTTGCTTGATCAATTAGTTCTTGTAATAAATCTTTATTTGGTTTTAGTCTTAAATCTAAATAGGCTTTAACTAGCACATTATATGCAGCATCCACTTGTTCTTGAGTTGCTTCATCATTTTCTAATACATTTTTAGCACTATTTAAAGCTTCTTTGAATCCTGACCATGATGATGCTAAATATTTACTTTCTTCACTATCTTTTACTTTATTGTAGAAAGCTTCTAATAATGTCTTATCTACTTTTTCCACTAATCCTGTTATAGCATTTTGTAAAGCATTTATTGCTGCATCTACTTCATCCTGCAATGCATTTTCATCAGCAAGTACTTCATTAGCTTTAGCTAGCGCATCAGCTACAACAGCCCATGATTCATCAGTATAATCACTACTATCTAATTTAGCTGCTTGAGCTACTAAAATCTCTAATAATGCTTTATCGCCTTTAATAAAATCCAACATTTGAATTGCTGTTGCTAAGCGATCAAATGATGCATTTACTGTTTCTTGACTAACATTTTCATCTTCTAAGATTGCTTTAGCTTCTTGTAAAGCTGCTTTAAATTCGTTTACTACAGCAGGAACTACTGCTTCTAAATCTTCATCAGTAATTTTATCAGCTACTTCAACAGCTATTTCTAATCCGCGTTTATCAGCTTTTTTCACTAATCCTTCAACAGCAGTCATCAAATCAGCTAAAACTTGATCAACTTCTTCTTGACTAACACTTTCGTTTTCTAAAACATTTTTTGCCTGTTCCATTGCTTCACTGAATCCTTGCCAGCTTGCAGGAGTATAAGTTTCACTTACTTTATCTTTATTTTTATCATAAATTTCTTGTAATGAATCTTTATCAACTTGAGCTTCTTTAACTGTAATCGTTATTTCAACATTTACTCCTGCTGTTGTCTTAGCACTAATTGTAGCTATTCCCATTCCAACAGCACTTAATTTTCCATCAGCATCTATTTTAATAACTGATTCATCACTGCTTGACCAGATAATATATTGATGTGTTGCATTTTCTGGCGTAATATTTGCACTTAATTGATGAATATCTCCTAAAAATAATGTATCGACCGTATTCAATAAAGATAAACCTTCAACTTTAATTACTTTTCCGGCACTAGGTGTAATATTGATCGTACATTCAGCTTTAACAGTCGGATCTTTAATCGAATATGCCGTTATTATTGCCTTTCCTGATTCACCTTTGATCGTAATCTTACCATTATTGTTGACAGATACTAAGCTTGGATCTGATGACTCCCAGGCAATACTAGAAGCCGTTACATTTTCAGGATCAGTTGTAATTACAAGAGTCGTTGTTTGTCCCTTCAACATGCTCATTTTATTATCTACAAATGAGATATTATTGATATCTTGAACACTAGGATTATCAACTGTTGTTCCCATTACCTGGAATTCATAAATAGAATATCCATATCCGGTATTAGCTAAAATTCCCTGCATCCGGACATATCTACCAACATAATCTTGAGAAAATACATGTTTTGTCCAATCATTTTGCACACTATTATTACTAATATGGGCCATGTCGATCCAAGTTTCACCATCCTCAGATATTTGTAATTTAAACTCTTTTGCTGAAGCAACTTCCCATAATATATTGACTGCTTGAATAATACAATCTGATTCTAAATCTACATAAAACCATTCATCATTTGTTCTTCTTGAAGCCCAGCGGGTTGCAGTACTTCCATCTACAGCATATTTTTCAGCTTTTCCAGTTCCATCACTTGGATGTAAACCACTACTATAGGCTGGTTTATTAAGCGCTAGATTCCATGGTTCTAATTCAACATCATTTTCACTTCCCGTTCTTTGTAGAACTCTAAAAGCAAATAATGAATATTGTGATTCGCTTACACCTTGAATCTTTACATAACGTGCTGTTACTGATTCATCAAAATCATAACGAACGTACTGACCATATTTAGCTTCTGTTTCTGATTTAATATTCTTCCAATTTGTTCCATCATTAGAAACCAAAATATCATAACTTTCACCATTTGAATACCATTTAAGATCAATCGCATCAAAAGATGTTTCTTTTTTTAAATCTACCTGAATCCATTCTTTTCCTTGCGAATTAGATTGCCATCTTGTAATATCCATATCACCATCAACAGCATTAGTAACTGCATAACCAGCTGTTGAAGAACTTGCTGTTACTGCCTTTTTTAAAGCCATATCTTTATATACTGTAACTGGTAAAACAGCTGATACATCAGTTCCCTTGACTTGCAGCTCAACTGTAGCACTACCTTGTTTCATAAACTGTAATGTACCATTTTTAAATGTAACAACACTATCATTATTTGAATTATAAATAAGCGTACTTTGGGCATTCATTGGTGCTGTTTTAACTGCTGGAACTACATCATAATCAATAACTCCATCGATACTTTTATCAACAAATCGAATTTGCTGGACATCAGCATTTTCAGGCACATAACTCAAAGTAACATCTGAAATCATACTATCTTTTGATGGTGTTATTTTTAAATAATCGATATTTTCTGCTAATTCTGGAATAATAATATTTATTTTTGTATAACCATCATTAGTATCTACTGCCTCTTTTGCAACAGTTAATGGGGTATAATCTATACCATTATTTGATATCGAAATATCTACATTGCCACCTTCTTTAACGTAAGCTGTGATCGTACCATCTTTAATATTTGTATAACTATATAACAATTCAGCATCATCACTGGTAGCCATTACGACATCATCATCTAAATAAGTTGTAAAATCAACATCAGTAGTTAAATATATTTTACTGTCATTTTGCATTAAATCTTTTAATAATTTAAGATCACTAGCATTTTTCATCGTAGCATCAAATCTAGTAAATTGTGGTGCCCATACTTTAGTTGGATGATCACAAACCTCAATTTTAAGATAATTAGCATCTTCATTAATTCCACTCTCTGGTGTCGATAAATTTTGTTTAAACCAGCCATTTTTAGTATTGACAGCTGGCGAAGTACGATAAGCTTGTTCTTGCCATGTATTACCATCCTGTGATGTATACATGTTGATCGTTCCGATCGAATTATCATAACCATATACTTCTAAAGTAAAATCTTGAAGTCCTGGCAGCATATAAACGATCGACTCAACACTATTTCTATCTGAACCAACGCGTTTAATTCGAGTAGTATCACTTTCAAAATTATTCGCCTGTCCATTTTGTCCCGCATTCGCTGAATCAAAATCCCAATTTGATGTATGACTCAACATCTTATCCATTGTTTCAAATTCATCAAAAAATGAAGTTGTAGCAGTTGTCGTAAAAGAAACTTCGCTTCCGAATTCACTAATATTTTCACCATTTTTAGCTTGAACATTCAAATAATAAGTAGCCCCTGGTGTTAATCCATAGATCCGTGTTGTTAAATCATCAGTTTCTAAAACATTTGTATATTTACCACTTTCATTACCATAGTGAATCAAATAGCTTTTAGCATTTATTTCACGATTTACAGCTACTACTAAAGCATCATCATCCATATAAATATCAGTGATTGAAGTCGGTTTTAAATCCACATCATCATGTGAAAAAGCAACCTGGAAACATTTACCATCTGCATTTTTAACATTAACTTTAATAATCGTCGTTGGTGCCATTTGGATAACTTCAATGCCTTCATCAGCACTAACTAATCCCTGTACCTCACGATTAATTTCTAAAGTTATATAATCATTATTTTGTTGAGTCGTATCGGTAACAGAAACATTCAAGCCATTATCAGTATCATTGATCATAACTGAGGCCGCACTATCACTTGTTACATAATTTTTAACATCACCTAAATCAACTGAATTATATCCATCCTGCCAAAAATTAACACCTAATGTTCCTAAACTCTTTTCATATACTGCATGCACTTTATCATCTTGACGAATAATTTCAATATCACTATTTGAAGCATATGCAGCTGTTTCACTGACTGATTTTCCTGGTAATAATACATATGCATATGATCCATCAGCAGCGCCATTTCCATTTTCACTATGATCTGTCCAAACAGTAAAATAATCGGCATTATATGTTGTCGTATCGCGATTATATTCTCCTAAAGATGACCATGTTCCTGATCTAGTTTCACTTTTTACATTGATGTCTAAACTATTAGGGAAATAAAATCCGATTTCAGAATCTTCAACATTCCCTTGCATATTAAATGTTTTTACATTACTATAAGCAGTTTCTATACCATCCATGCTCATTGTCTGCTCATTACCATCTACATAATATGTTCTATTGTGATCATCAATTTTATAATTTTCAAGTGTTGTTTCTACATCATATTGTCCACTAATATTGCTTCCTAAAGCAACAACTTCATCATCAAACATAAACCATGACTTTTTAGCTTTTAAATTATGAGTTGTCATAGCTAGATCCATCCCTGATACACCATATACACCATCACTTACACCACCAGCAAAGGCATTGAGATTATATTGTGATCCTTGATTTCTGCCATATACTGAAGTTGCCCCAGGAATGCGATACCAATCTTTGGTCGCTTTTTCGACTCCTTCGCTACGTTCTAGATCATTTGTATATAAGTAAGTAGCACCATTTCCAATATACCATCCTTTATTATTAGAATCGCCACCTTCATAAGTTTTAATAGTTGGTGAAGCCATGGCAATCGTATAAGCCCAGCCCTCTTTTGACCAATGGATCGTCCGAGCACCATTATTCATTTGATAAGTTGTTCCATCAAAACTTATTGGCATGATATTATTATCATCTAAAATGTTATTTACTTTAACTACTGTATCTAATGGGAATTTATACCAAGGGGTATCAGCACTAGCATTCATTTGTTCAATCATAAATTCATTGCTAAACCACTGTTTGATACAGCCTTTAAATTGATTTTGAATATTTTCTGGCGCATTTTGACATAACATTAACATCGCATTTGCAATGATCAATGCCCCACGAGGCTGCGTAGTATCAGTTCTTGTAATTTCTCTACCACGAAAAGCATCCATACTTAAACCATTATAAACCATTGGTTCATATGAATCTAAGACCCAGTCATATACAATATTCGCACTATCTTCTCCTAGATCCCAATCTGTTCCTGAAAGCATGTATATTAAATATGCTGTATCTGTTAGACACATCAATCCATATCCACCATTATAAGGAAAAGTTGTATGCTGAATAAATGTTCCATCTTCATAGTAACCGTCAGGGAAAGATCCATCACCCTGCTCTGTATATTTTAATACCGTTGGCATTACTGATTGAATATGACTCATATATGATGAATCTTCTGTTAATAAACCAGTATACATACTCACACGTTCATTCCATGTTGAATTTGCTCCTGTAAAAGATGTCCAGTTAACAAATTCCGCCATTGTTGCAGCGTATTTATCAATCGTCTCTTTATCCAAATCATCATATAAAAGAAGTAATGTTTCTCCTAAATAAACCGGAGCTCCTAAACGCCAAGAAAACCAGTTACCATAAGGGACTGTTTTACTGCCTTGTTTGAATTCTTGATTATAATGATATTCATTCATGAATTCTAATGCCATTTTAATGCTTTCAAACATATCTTCATTTTTATATAATGCACAGCCTTTGGTCTCATATGCTAAAGCCATAGCTCTAAGATATTGATATGTAAATTGAATTGAATTTGCATTAATATACGCATTGCTGCCACTACGGCGTTTACCTAGCGGATACTCAGGAAAAATATAATCATTCGATGGATCTAAATTAGGATCCAAAGCCGTATCCTCAGCATTCATATAATTTCCTTTTATTGCATTAGAGATAGGATTTTTATTCATATTATCCCAATACAACTGTGCTGTATCATTAATAGACTGTAACATCGGTTTTACATCTGGATCATTAATATCATAGCTGCCGCCAACCGCCATATCGTGAAATTTTTCACGCATAAGCGCATATTGATCAACATCATCTTGTGCTTTAATCGTTACAATACCGCTCGTAATCGATGTCATTAATAAAAAAGCACTAACGATCATAATAAATATTTTTTTAATGTGCTGCATTATTTCTCCACTTCCCTTCTTTTTTAATACCATATTATTTATTAACATCCCATTCCCACAATAAATCCTTAATTTTTTAATCATCCAATATTACTACGTTTAACTTTTTTCATTTACAAATTTATTTAATAGCTCATTATTTAAACATAGTAACAATAATAAATCTTATCCTTTTAGACCTATCCTCCTTTCAAAACTATTTATATAAAATATTTTATCATAACCTCTTTTTTACTATAAAGTTAGAATATTTGTAACTTTTTTTTACAAAAATTACAACAAGTTTTTATCGTTAATAACAACATTTTTTAACTTTTAGCCATCATGATAAAACACGTATCTTGTAACAGATTTCACGTATCTTGTAACAGATTTTTTTATATTTACGATAAAAAAAGAAGCGTTGATTTATTATCCAACACTTCCTTATTTCTATTCTTCAACAAATTCTTTCTAATCATATTTCAAAATATTCAATTAATAATCATACTTCAATAATTCACAATTATCAGTTTGATAATTAAAAATATCATCATTGGTCATATCATTAAAATAACTATGAACAGCCCGACAAACTGCACCATGACAAACTAATAAAACATCATTATCAACTGCCTGATTTTTTATTTCATCAAGAAATTCATAGACTCGTTTACACAATTCAATAAATGATTCACCACCTGGATAACGAAACGCTAAATTATGTTTATTATTTAAAAAACCTTCATCTTTACGATGTATTCCTTCATATTTTCCAAAATTAATTTCAATGATACGCGGTTCAACGATCATTTCTAATTGTCGAACATTAGCTAAATTTGCTGTGTCAACTGCCCTTTGTAACGGTGAAACGTAGAGATAGCGATAATTTACTGACTGTAACGACACCGCTAGCTTTTTAGCTTGTTCAATTCCTTTTTCAGTCAATCTAGCATCACTAATACCGCAAACTAAATTTTTAACATTATAATCAGTTTCCCCATGTCTTGTGATATATAAACTCATTTCCTTACCTCCCTATCAAAAGCATTTTAACATAAGATAAAAAAAAGACAAGGTCCCTTGCCTCCTTGTCTAGTTTTTAAAATTTAAAAATCAATTTCGCTATCATAATAGCAAGCTTTTAATAATTTTACCATCTCTTCTTGAGTTGGAATTCTTGGATTTGATCCTGTACATGCATCTTCAATTGCTAGAGCGGCAATATTTTCAACTCGAGCTAAGAAAACATCTTCAGGTACAAACCCTACCTCAGCAGGTAGACCATCTGCTCCATAGTGATTGATTGAATGTGGAATATTTAAATCATCATTCATCTTGCGTAAATATGCAATCAATAATGCTACTTTTTCATCATCACTATTTCCACCTAAATGCATATAATCGGCAATTACACCATAACGTTTTTTTGCTGTTTCATCTTTAGCGTTAAATGCAATTACTTTAGGTAAATACATCGCATTAGCAGCCCCATGAATGATATGACCACCTTGATCAACAAAAGCTGCACCTGTCTTATGTGCCATTGAATGAACAATTCCTAATAAAGCATTAGAAAACGCTTGTCCCGCTAAACATTGAGCATCATGCATATCATCACGACATGCCATATCTCCGTTATAAGATTTAACTAAATTTGCCTGAATCATTTCAATTGCATGAATTGCAAGCGGATCAGTATAGTTACAGTTTGCAGTAGATACATATGCTTCAATTGCATGAGTCATCGCATCCATACCTGTATGAGCTACTAATTTAACTGGCATCGTTTCTGCTAAATCAGGATCTACGATAGCAACATCAGGTGTAATTTCAAAATCGGCAATTGGATATTTTACCCCTTTATTGTAATCTGTAATGATTGAAAATGCCGTTACTTCCGTAGCAGTTCCACTAGTTGAAGGAATTGCACAAAAATGTGCTTTTTGACGTAATTTAGGAATCCCAAATACTTTACACATTTCTTCAAAAGTAATTTCTGGATATTCGTATTTGATCCACATTGCTTTAGCTGCATCGATTGGAGAACCCCCACCCATGGCAACGATCCAGTCAGGCTGAAATTCTTCCATTACAGCTGCACCTTTCATTACTGTTTCTACTGATGGGTCAGGTTCAATTCCTTCAAATAACTTAACTTCCATCCCTGCTTCTTTTAAATAGTCAACGGCACGATCTAGAAAACCATTACGTTTCATACTTCCACCGCCTACACAAACAATCGCTTTTTTACCTTCAAAAGTTTTTAATGCTTCTAAAGAACCTTTTCCATGATATAAATCTCTAGGTAATGTAAATCTTTGCATTAATAAGCACCTCCACTATTTGATTATAGCGCTTACAAATTTAACTTCGAAGTGACAAAAAAGGAATAGCCCTATTCCTTTTTTCGTATACCTAAATAATATCTCTATTAAAACTATGTTTTATCTCATTGATAAATCCCTGGTCTTCCTTAGAGATTCGATATCCTTTACGATTGATCAAGAAATCATAACAAGTAGTACTATTATCCTGACAAATTTTTGTTTTTAAATTATAACGAATCAAAATTTCTTGAGGAATCGGTGAAACCCACATGTATGTATGAGGCAGACGGTTAAGCAGTTCAAACTGAATACCTCTTTCATAAATAGTTATCTGTTTTTTAGCCTGTCTTGTTTTATCATTACAATTTGCTGCCACTAAAGGCAGTGAAGGTAATGAGATATCCCCGTGCGTAATTTCAATCTGATTATTTAAATCATTTAAACTGATTTTTTCTTTATAAGCTAAAGGATTATCATTTGAAACAAGCAATTGATAGTTAAACTGATGAATTTCTTCATATTCGAGCTCTTTAGTCTTTAATAAATTAATAAAATAATTTTTTTCATCTTCAAAAAAACGAATAATTCCAATATTCGCATCTCCTTCATAAACCTCTTTGATCGTTTCAAAAGAATTAGTTTCACGATAATTTACTTTAATATTTTTATCTTTCAGATTTATCATTGATAAATAATTAGTAAATGCATTTGCAATATAACTAGCTCTTGGTACACATATATCTAAATGAATCGATTTATCATCATAGCTATGATACATCGCCTCCATTTCATCAACCTGCATAATAATGCTTTTAGCTCGTTCAATAAATTCAGCCCCTTTTTTAGTTGGAACAACTCCTTTAGAAGTTCTTTCAAAAATAATTATTTGCATATTTTCTTCTAAATCTTTGATCGTTTTACTTAAGTGCGGTTGATTCATATAGAGATTATTGGCAGCTTTACTTATCGAGCCAGCTTTAGCCACTTCAATTACGTATTTTAAATGTAATAAATTCATCATATTACTTTCTCCTTATGAATTTATTTTAACATATAAATAGTAAATTGTGTTTGATTATTCTAAATATATACTTTTTTGTCTATTTATTATAACTGTCAAATATATGGGACTTTTATAATTTATGCTATTTAAAGCGGTTTCAAAACATGTTATAATTATAACATACGATAAAAAGAAAGAGGTGTAAAAATGAAGAAGTTGAAACAAGAGTATTTGGATAAAATTGACGAAATTGTTGAAAAACATAAAGATAAAAAAGGTCCAATGAAATTGATGCTGCATGAAGTTCAAGATGAACTTGGCTATATTCCATTTGAAGCAATGGAAAAAATTGCTGCGGCAATTAATGTGCCAGTATCAAAAGTTTATGGAGTTGTAACCTTTTACTCACAATTTACAACTGAACCTAAAGGAAAACATATTATCTCTGTTTGTTTAGGAACAGCCTGCTATGTCAATGGTTCCCAAACTATTCTAGATTTACTTTGTGAAATGACGGGATGCGAAGTAAACTCAACTAGTCCAGATGGCTTATTTTCAATTGATGCAACACGTTGTGTAGGTGCTTGTGGGCTTGCCCCAGTAGTCAGTGTTGACGGAACAGTTTTTGGATGTTCTAAACAATTAGAAGATTTAAAAATGTTAGTTCTAGATTATTTGAAAGAAGAAGCCCCATGTTAGTTAAAGAGATCGTTGATATTTTAAAGGCTAAAGAAATTTATATCGACGATAAAGATATTTATAACCGAAACTATGATAAGGGCTTTTCTACTGATTTAATGTCAGATGCCCTAGCATTGTTGAAAAATGAAACGGAGGACATTTTATTTATAACTGGTCTTGCAAATGTGCAGTCATTACGTACCGCAGAAGTTCTAGATATTGAAACAATTCTTTTTGTCAGAGGAAAACCTTTAGATATGACAATTGTTGATATGGCAAAAAATTTGCATATCAATCTTTTCCAAACTGATGAAATGATGTTCGAAGCCTGCGGAAAATTATACGAAGCGGGAATGCGACGATGATTAAAACTTATCAAGTAGAAAAAGATAATTACCAGGATGCCGGAAAAGCTTCCAGCGATATCAAAAGAACTTTAAAAGCATTAGGAATAGATCGTAAGGTTTTAAAAGCTGTAGCGATTGCCTGTTATGAAGCGGAAATAAATATTGCTATTCATTCTAATGGTGGTACGGTTACTTTTGAAATTGATGATGAAGGTATCGTTCATCTATCTTTTGATGATATTGGTCCAGGAATCGAAAATCTTGAACTAGCCCAAACACCAGGTTACTCTACTGCTTCTCCTAAAGCTAGAGAATTGGGATTTGGTGCTGGAATGGGACTTTTCAATATGAAAAGTGTTGCATCTTCATTTGAAATAACATCTTCAAGTGAAGGAACACATATCAAAATGACTTTTCAATGAAACCGGTAATCAGCTATTTAGGCAATAGCTGTAAAAATTGCATTAAATGCGTTAAAACATGTCCCATGGACGCTATTTCAATTGTTAATGAACAAGTAATTATCGATAAAGATAAATGTATTAATTGTGATATCTGTATTCAGGCATGTGACCAGAAAGTATTAAAAGTTAAACAAGTTGACTTACAAAAAGCATTAAAAAAATATGATTATAATATTGCTTTGATTCCAACAGCAATTTTATCAGATTTAAAAACTTATCAGGAAATTAAAAATATTGCTCATGCAATAAAGAAATTTGGTTTTGATGAAGTTGTTCAATATAGTGATATTGAAGGAACATTATATAAACAAGCTTTAAAAGATAGTGTTGGTAAACATAAAGTTATGCTCACGTCTTTTTGCCCGACTATCAATAAATTAATTAAAAATGATTATCCTACCCTTATTGATCATTTATTACCATATGATTATCCAATTGAAATTGCTGCAAAAAAATTAAGAGCTAAATATAAGGATAAAAATATTGGTATTTATTCATTATGTGAATGTGTTGGAAAATTAACTTTAGCTAAAAATCCTTTTGGTAATGAAACATCAAATATCGATTATGCTTTAAGCATCTCTCAGATGTTTCCACAAATCAATAAGCTTAAAGATAAAGAACAATCAGACATCGAAATAAATAAATACGGGGTAAAAAGCATTGTCAGTGATCTCTTTGGTAATAGAGATTTATCTGTAATTAGTGTTGAAGGTCTACCACAAATTAAAAAGGTTTTAGATTTAATTGAATTTGACCAGCTAAAACATGCTGACTTGATTGCTTTATTTAATTGTTATCAAGGATGCATTGGCGGTTATTATCTTTGGTCAAATCCATTTGAAGGATGTTTTAATATCGAAAGCATGATTAGCCAATGTCATAAAGATGTTGCTATTCTAGAAAAGACCGATTATCAAAAGACCCACACAATTAATAGTGATGAAAAGAATTTTAAAGAACGCTTAGCATGGTTTAATAAGGTTAATGCTATCTTAGAGACATTACCGCAATTTGATTGTGGCAGTTGTGGATTTGCAAACTGTCGTGGTCTAGCATCAAGAATTGCTAGTGGTGAAGTTGATGATTCTTTATGTCGGGTCAAAAGAAGGTGATTAAATGGAAATAGAAGAAATATTGAAATTAAATATAAAACAAATCAATAGTGTTCCCTTAACAAATATTGTTGAAAGTGTATATATTGGTGATTTATTAAGTTTTGTTATGGCTAATGGTAAAGAAGGTTCTTTATGGTTAACGGTTCAAAAACATATCAATGTAATTGCTGTTGCTCAGTTAAATGATTTTGCAGGCATTATTTTTGTTCAAGATAGTTATCCTGACGAAGATACGATCATGAAAGCTACAGAACTTAAAATTCCATTATTCATTAGTGAAAAAGATGCTTTTTTAGTTGCTAAAGAGTTAATTTCGTTGGGTCTATAAAATGTATTATGATTTGCATATTCACTCAGCACTATCACCATGCAGTGATGACACGATGACAATTAATAATATTTTTAATATGGCTTATATCAAAGGATTAGAGCTAATTGCTATTACTGATCATAATTCTTTAAAACAGCAGTTTTATTTAGAAGAAATCATCAATCATGATATTTTAAAAGGAAAGATCGATTATGTTCACGGTGTCGAATTACAAAGTAAAGAAGAAATTCATATTCTAGCTTATTTCCTTAAAGATACTAATTTGAAGATCATTCAAAAATGGATCGATAAACATATGATAAAAATTACTAATCAGCCTGATTATTATGGAAATCAATATATATTTGATAGTAATGATGAAATCATTGATGTTGAAAATAATTTATTGATCAGTTCTTTAGATTTGGATGTTTACCAAATCGTCAATAAAATTCATGAATTTGATGGTGTTGCCATTTTGGCTCATGTCATGGCAAAAAAATTTGGGATCTATGAAGTTTATCATGATATTCCCAGCGATTTAGATTACGATGGAATTGAAGTTACTAGTATTAAAGAATTAAAAGAACTAAAAGTGTTATGTCCACATCTTAAAGATGATTATATATTTTTTAATAGTGATGCTCATAATCTAGAATCAATCAATGAACCAATCAATCAAATTGATAAAGATAAGTTTTATCAATTATGGAGGAAATAACAAATGCAGGAAATTGCAATGAATATTCTTGATATTGCCTATAACTCAATTAAAGCCAAAGCTAATTTAATTAAAATTTTTATACATGATAGTAGTAAATTAAATATCATTAGTATTCAAATTATCGATAATGGCTGTGGTATGGATCAAGAAACAGTAAACAAAGTAATTGATCCTTTCTATACAACAAGAACGACTCGCAAAGTTGGTTTAGGAATTCCGATGTTTAAAGAAAATATCGAAGCTACTGGTGGGAAATTTTCAATTAAATCGGTTATTAATGAAGGAACTACAGTTTATGGTGAATTTGTTAAAAATCATATCGATACCCCACCAATGGGTAATCTTGTTGACACTATCATTACTTTAATTCAAGCTGATGATAAAATTGACTATCTATTTAAATATACAAGTGATGATTTTGAATTCATTTTAGACACTAAAGAAATAAAACAGATTCTTGATGGTGTCGCAATCAATCTACCAGAAGTTATTATCTGGTTAAAAAATTATATAAAGGAGGGATTACACAAATGAAATCCTTAGAAGATTTAATGAAAATACGTGACGCTGCCAAAAACAATATGGCAATGCGTAGTGATGATAAACAAAAATATCGAGTTGTTGTCGGAATGGCAACTTGTGGAATAGCAGCTGGAGCTAGACCAGTTTTAAATACATTAGTAGAAGAAGTTGCCAATCAAAAACTGCCAGCTACTGTATTACAGACTGGCTGTATCGGAATGTGTACACTAGAACCAATCGTAGAAGTGTTTGACCGTGATGACAACAAAACAACTTATGTCTTAGTTGATGCCAAAAAAGCGAAAGAGATTGCTGTTCGACATCTAAAAAATGATGAAATTATCGACGAATATACGGTCGGACATTATAAGAAATAGGAGGTTGTAAGATGCCAGCAAAAAGAACCCAAGTATTAGTATGTGCCGGGACTGGTTGTACAATCGGTAATTCTGGTGAACTAATTACAGAATTTGAAAAAGAAATTAAAGCACTTGGACTTGAAAATGAAGTTGAAGTTTTAAGAACTGGATGTTTAGGATTATGTGGAGTTGGTCCTAATATTTCTATTTATCCAGATAATATTATTTATAAAACAGTAAAACCGGAAGATGTAAAAGAAATCGTTATGGAGCACTTCTATAAAGGGCGTCCGGTTCATCATTTAATGTTAAATGAATCTGATGAAGAAACTAGAGAAATTCATGATATTAACGATACAAAATTTTACAATAAACAAAAAAGAATTGCGCTTCATAACTGTGGCGTAATCGATCCAGAAAATATTAACGAATATATCGGAAAAGATGGATATTTTGCTTTAGCCAAAGTTTTACAAGAAATGACTCCTCAAGAAGTTGTCGATGTTATTAAAGCTAGTGGTCTGCGTGGCCGTGGTGGTGGAGGATTCCCTACTGGTGTTAAATGGCAGTTTGCTTTAAATGAACCTGGCGAAGAAAAATATGTTATTTGTAATGCTGATGAAGGTGACCCTGGAGCATTCATGGATCGTTCTATTCTTGAAGGTAACCCACATAGTGTTATTGAAGCTATGATCATTGCAGGATATGCAATTGGTGCTAATCATGGTTATATCTACATTCGTGCTGAATACCCAATTGCTGTTGATCGTTTAAAAACAGCAATCAGTCAAGCTCAGGAATTAGGTTTATTAGGTAAAAATATTTTTGATAGTGGTTTTGATTTTGAACTTGAAATCCGCTTAGGAGCAGGTGCTTTTGTTTGTGGAGAAGAAACAGCATTAATTAAATCAATCGAAGGTGATCGTGGTATGCCAAATCCTAAACCACCATTCCCTGCTCATAAAGGTGTTTGGGGTAAACCAACGATTATTAATAACGTTGAAACTTATGCAAATATCGCTCAAATCATTCAACATGGTGCTGACTGGTTTAAATCGATCGGTACAGAAACATCACCAGGAACTAAAGTATTCGCCTTAGGTGGAAAAATTGTTAATACTGGATTAGTTGAAGTTCCAATGGGAACAACTCTACGTGAAGTAATTTATGAAATTGGTGGTGGCTGTCCTAATAATAAACGTTTTAAAGCTGTTCAAACTGGTGGACCATCAGGCGGATGTTTAACTGAAGAACAATTAGATACCCCAATTGGTTTTGATGAGTTAGTTAAACTTGGTTCAATGATGGGATCAGGAGGAATGATCGTCTTAGATGAAGATAACTGTATGGTCGATGTTGCTCGTTTCTATATGGATTTTATTGTTGATGAATCATGTGGTAAATGTACGCCATGTCGAGTTGGTACAAAAAGAATGTTAGAATTACTTGAACAAATTTGTGATGGTAAAGGAACAATGGAAACTCTTGATGAGCTTGAGTTATTAGCTTCAACAATTAAAGATACAGCACTATGTGGTCTTGGTCAATCAGCACCAAATCCAGTTCTTTCAACTATCAATCAATTTAGAGATGAATATATCGCTCATATTGTTGATAAAAAATGTCCAGCTGGAGTTTGTAAAGAATTGTTACAATATGTTATTGATGAAGATAAATGTCGTAAATGCGGTCTTTGTGCAAAACAATGCCCAGTTGGTGCCATTCATGGTGAACTTGGTAAAGTACCATATGTCATTGATAAAGAAAAATGTATTAAATGTGGCCAATGTATCAAAGCTTGTCACTTTAAAGTAATTGAAAGAAAGTAGGTGTAAGGAATGTCAAAAATAAAAATGACGATCAATAACCGTGAAGTAGAGGCTTATGAAGGGCAAACGATCTTAGAAGCAGCCAAAAATAACGGAATCCATATCCCTACTTTATGTTATTTAAAAGATGTTACAGGAACAGGAGCCTGCCGTGTCTGCCAAGTTGAAGTTGAAGGTGCTAGAACACTATGTGCTGCTTGTGTTTATCCTGTTAGAGAGGGATTAGTTGTAAGAACTAATTCTCAAAGAGCTTTAGATGCCAGAAGAAGAGTAGTTGAATTAATCGTTTCAAACCACTCTAAAGACTGTTTATCTTGTATTCGTAATACAAACTGTGAATTACAAAGATTATGTCAAGAATTAGGAGTTCGTGAAGATGCCTTTGCAGGTGAAAAAACTACTCCAACTTTTGATGAAATATCTCCTGGAATCGTTCGTAACACTTCAAAATGTGTGTTATGTGGACGTTGTGTAGAAACTTGTGCAAAACATCAAGGTTTAGGAATTCTTGGCTTTATGAATCGTGGATTTAAAACTAAAGTTGGTCCAGTATATGATAAAAGTTTAAATGATGTTAACTGTATGCAATGTGGTCAATGTATCAATGTTTGTCCAGTTGGAGCTTTACATGAAAAAGAAGAAGTCCATGATGTCATCATTGCTTTAAATGATCCAACTAAACATGTCATCGTTCAAACTGCTCCAGCAGTTAGAGCTAGTTTAGGTGAAGAATTTGGAATGCCGATCGGTACTAGAGTTACTGGTAAAATGGTTCATGCATTAAAATTAATGGGCTTCGATAAAGTATATGATACTAATTTTGGTGCTGATTTAACTATCATGGAAGAAGGAAATGAATTTATTAGTCGTGTTCAAAATAATGGTGTTTTACCAATGATTACATCTTGTAGTCCAGGATGGGTCAATTATATTGAACATGAATATCCTGATTTATTAGATCATTTATCTAGTTGTAAATCACCACACATGATGTTAGGTGCGATGATCAAATCATATTATGCAAAAACTAACAACATTGATCCTAAAGATATTTATGTTGTTTCAATCATGCCATGTGTCGCTAAAAAAGGTGAAAAAGAACGCGAAGAAAATCTTACTGACGGTTTAAAAGATGTTGATGCTGTATTAACAACTAGAGAATTAGGTAAATTGATCAAGATGTTTGGTATTAATTTCCGTGACTTAAAAGATGAAGATTTTGATCAAGATATGTTTGGAGAATACACTGGTGCAGGGGTTATCTTTGGTGCCAGCGGTGGAGTTATGGAAGCCGCATTACGAACAGTAGCTGATGTTTTAACCAAAGAAGATTTATCTACGATCGAATATCATGCTGTTCGTGGTGAAGAAGGTGTTAAAGAAGCCTGCATAAAAATTGGTGATCTAACAGTAAATGTAGCTGTTGCTCATAGTATGACTTTAGCTAAACCATTATTAGAAGAAATTAAAAATGGTACTTCAAAATACCATTTCATCGAAATCATGGGTTGTCCAGGTGGCTGTGTCAACGGTGGTGGTCAATCTTACATCAATGCATTAACTCGTAACAGTGGTTTTGACTGGAAACAAGCTCGTGCGAAAGCTCTATATGATGAAGATCTAGCATTACCAGTTCGTAAATCTCATAAGAACTCACAAATTCAAAAGTTATATGCTGATTTCTTAGGAGAACCAAACAGCGAAAAAGCTCATCATCTATTGCATACACATTATTCAAAGAAAGCACGATTTAAATAAATTATTTATTAATAAAAGAGCAAAATTTAATGTCTTTAATTAAGACATTAAACGATGCTCTTTTTAGTTACTAAATAACTTATAAGTACATTTAGTAAGATACTCAAAACTATATATATGAAAAGTACCCCTTTCCATTTCAACATCTAACCATTCTTCCATACTGCTTTTCCAGGGCATCCATTTCTTTTTGCATTTTTGAAAATTATAATCATATTTCTTAATTTTATTTCCTAATCGATACGCTGCCAATGAATAATTAAACATCGTTAAACTATCCTGATAAAGTGATCTTGGTCGCGGATTATTGCGTTCAATCGAAGATGGCAAAAAGTCTTTTTTTAAACCTAGACTCCAATTTAAAAATGGTTCATATAAATAATATGACGAAGAAACATATGGAAATACCAGTTCACCGTATTTATATTTTATAATTATTTTAGTATTTAAAAGTTCTTTTATC
>JABLTO010133657.1_pt1 | contig 20333 bp, 17 predicted proteins | sample 7160091 | NCBI WGS metagenome assembly JABLTO01 (sample SAMN14651225, study PRJNA627086) | human gut metagenome | isolation source: feces | host: Homo sapiens
AGGCAGCTCGGAAGGGGGACATTTCTCTCCGCAGCCTTTGTCTTTAATTCATCGAGAATTACCGGCCTGGTATGCTCTGAGTGCCATGCCCGCCTTACCGTCAGATATGGGGTGTCCGTATCCAGATATACAGAATCCCATTGCAATGCAAGAATTTCTTCCCGCCGCAACCCGGCATACAAGCCGATCATGACAAACACATAAGGCGGCAGACCTCTAATTGCGTCTAAAAGGCGTTCTGTCTGTTCGTCTGTCAATGCCTGTTTTTCCTCTTGGGGAACGCCGCCACCTTTTGTTGTCAGATAAATTGTCGGGTTATGATCAATAATCCGGCTTTCCTTTGCCGCACGAAAAATTGATTTATACAGAATCACAACTGACTTATATACCGATGCAGATTTTTTTGAGACCGGAACAAGCGCCAACTGAATATCATCCAGGCTGACCTCTCCCATCCGCTTATCTCCCAATTCCGCAATGATATGCCGTCTGACCTTCGAGGTGTAATCCGTTAAAGTAGTTGCCCGTATATGGACCGACTGCATCAACAGCCATTTCTCACAATACTCTGCAACCGTGGGCGTTTTCCGGTGGAATGTGGCATTCTCAATCTGCTCCAACGCAATCGTTTCCTTATTATAAAGTTCTTCAGGCGTTTTCGCATAAAGAGCTACCAGCTTCCCATTCGCATCTTTAATTCGTGTTCTGTAATACAAGACACCTTTTTTCATGACGGTGCCATTTTCCGGAATTATCACTTTTCTTTTTGCCAATTCCGCCACCTCCTAAAATAATCTCAGCGCTGTATCTTTGTTTTATCAGACACCTTTGATTCCAGCAAGGATACGGATTGGCTCACGCTCTGACGTTCCGGGGCTTGCGGTAGGTTGCGCTCTTTTCCATCGGTTTTGCCCGGTGAGTACATTTTGCGATATACTCCTGAAGGCCCAAGTCAGTAAAATAAACGCAGCCGTTCTGCACATACTGAACATAAGAAATCAGGCCGTTGTTACGGGCCGCATCCAAAGTCGCAATGCTGATCCCCAGGATTTTGGCAGCTTCTTTTCGTGTAATCAGTTTCTCCATAAATCATATTCCCTCCATTCGTCAAGGTTGTCATCATAGCTTTCAAAATCACATGAATGCGCTGGCAGGAACCCCACCAGCGCATGGTATCTGACTTTGAAAAGAAAGCTGCATCCAGATGATGACCTGTTGTTGCTTACAGTAAATGGGCGCAGCTTTCTTGAATTTTAGTCTTGCCTTCGCCACATTTGCCACGCATCCCTGACGATGGGGACATTCCCGGTCTCCGCTGGCGCGGATGTCATAACTCCGCAGCGTCGTTTTACTCGTGCGCCACAGGGTTCCGCCTCAAGTCCGTGGGCGGGTGTGAACAAGTATCTTTAAGCTCCCATGCAGTCCTCGCGCCCGAAGTGCCACCTCCGGGTCTCAGGCTTGCGTTGATCGCTGGGAACAGCCCTATCCATCACCTCCCTGGGCTTGTCCATCTTGGCGGCGCGCCTGATTCGCTCGTACATGGGTTATGTACCAGAAATGCCGTCTGTTCAGTTGTCAAGGTGCCGGAGAAGGGAAAGGTTGTCCTTCTTATTAACACTGACAGAAAGGGCAAAAAACGGGCGCATCAAATGAAACTTTATCAAAAATATTTTGCTAACCGCTTCAGCCCACGCCGGATGCTGTCACGAACACGGCTCGGATCGACACCTTCAGCTCCGGCAATCTCATTGACGGTCATTCCAAGATAGTATCGGGCGTAAATTCTCCTTGCCTGCTTCTTCGGCAAAGTCATCACAGCGGAGTAAAGCTGTTCCCGCAGCTGCTTTTCCTCCAGGAGCATCTCCGGGGTCTGCGGTTTACGCAGAACCGCATTTTCAATTCCATTCTCACAGTCCAGGGAATACTGCGCCTTGTAGCGATACATCTTCCGTTCATAGGCAGCTTCGGCTCGCTCGTCAGCCAGAAACACCGCCTGTACTTCATCGGTTACTTCCAAAAAGGCATCGGTTTTATATACATCGGGATAAAGGTCCCGAAGGTTGATTTTCTGCATTATGTACCTCCATTTCGATTCACGGCCAGTTGACGGGTGAACCGAAATGGGGTGGGGAACGACAACGAGGGTATTCGGGGGCATTCCCTAAAAAACGACAAAGAAAAACGCCAGCATCATAAAAAAAGATGCTGGCGTAACAAAATATTCTTTTATACAGCCCCCAATCAACTGTTATATGAGATTTGGGAGCTATAACACAACAGCTTTCCACAGCATTTGATAAATTATCGTAGCAAATGCTGTGGAAAGCTGTCGTAAAAAAATGGGGCGTAAACAATCCGCAGATTGTTTTGGCCCCATCTTCAGGAACTATGCAATTATGCGTCTTACCTCCCCAGGGAGGTGGGTCAAAAGGGATATTGTCGCATGGCGGCTCCTATCTACCGCTCCCCGTCAATCCTTTCGCACCGCAGTGCAAAACGGGAACGGCTATCAAATGTACAGGTGAACAGCGTCATATCCCAATCGCCACCCGTCATTTCCTCCACATCTGTGGGTTTGAGAACCTCTGTTGCTTCAACCGTATAATGAAATTCATTACCATCCATATCAGTGAAAATCAGCTTTGCACCCAGCTCCAACCTGTTCAGAGACTTGAAATGTTTCCGATAGCTGTGACCTGCAATCACGATATTGTCTAAGTATACCGAACCACTGTATCGACAGGGGGAAATTTTGAGCTTTGCATAACTCCATTCACTCATAATTGGAAGAGATAACCCTAAACTTGGAATCTCCAGCGTACCGATGTAGGCATTGCCATCAATCTCAGATGTTGGCATCTCCATCTCCGGTTTTAAGATATAATCAGGTATTTCTATCTCTTCCGAGTCTGTAATGGATTCTTGGGGAATCAAAGGCAGTTCTTCCACCGGCATTTGCGATAAAATCTCTTGGACCGCCTTATCTGCCCGTTCTTCATCCCATAAGTTATATCCTGTTAAAAGAAGGGCCGCTACTACCAGTAGCAGCCCTGTGGTCATCAACCATGTTCCCTTGTGGCTATTTTTCATCCTGTTCCTCATTTCTTCTTCGCATCCAGCCCAACATGAATAACAGCATTCCTCCACAAGCTAATACTGGAACAAGCCACCAAGACGTACCTGTCTGCGGTAATGTAGGCTCGCCCGGTTCGCCAGGCCATAATGGAACCGGATCGTCCGGAATATTTTCACCGGGAATATCGGGTTCTGATGGGTTCGGAGGGGGAGTATCCTTATCCAGCGTATTGGTAATAACAAAGGTAATGCCCTCTCGGCTGACAGAAACTGTATAGTCGTCTGGCACCTGATACTCCACCACCTGCCAGTGGCAGTCATCATCCAAATCATTCCAAATATACCGCCAGTTATTTGATTCGCTTAGCGTCACAGTATCATACACACTACCATCCTGCAAAAGTTGAACGACAACTTCCGTTGGAATAGTTCCAGGCTCAGCACCTACCCACTTTTTCAGCACTTTGCGAGTGACAGTATTATCATCACCATCGTCGCCGCCACCCGGCTTATATTCTTCCTCATACTTCGGGGCAACGGTCAGATCATATATCCATTGATCGTTTTTATCTTTACCAGGCAAAAGCACCAGCATCGGTTCTGGTGTGTAGGTATAACGCCCGATTTTTGTTTTGTGTCCCACTACCAGATACAGACCTACATCCAGTTTGCTGAAAGTCAAATATCCCTGGCTATCCGTCGTTCCAGATCGTAAAAATGCTTTCTCGTCTCTGCGTGCATAGGCGCTTAGTGTCTCGGCTGCGGATCGCCATCCCGAACTGTCCAAATCATTCAAGTTGACTGTATAATCTTTGAAATCTCCGGAGAGGGTATAATACCCTTGGTTTGACACATCAGCCACCCGGTATAGGTCAAAGCGGGCGTTTGTGATTGGCTTATGTTCTTTCCCATAGGTAATTGTCAGGGAAGTTTCTCGTTCAGTATCAATAGCTGTATAAGCCAAAGCAGGCACGGCACAACCTATCATGCAAAGAAAAGCACAGAGCAGAGCAGCTCCTTTTCTCAGTATTCGTCTCACAGACGTTCCTCCTTTACTCTTTGCGCTTCCTACCGGTACTCATCAACAGTGCAATCAGCATCACGAACAAAATTGGGGCTGCTACCAGCGGAGCCACCAGCACTGGCTCAATCAGCATAGCGTCTGCTGTGACGCGGATAGAGGATGCACTTTTTATATTTTCAATCCGATGTCCCCGTACCAACAGCCGGTGAGAATTGACTCCATACGGGGTACAAGTAACCAGAGTACAGAGATCCTCAGTCTCACTGATATTCAGCAGATCAACCTCATGGGGTTCTACAATATGAATTTGGTCGACCTCATAAGTCAGCACCTCGTCCAATACTCGCAATAGAAAAACGTCTCCCTCCACTAACTTATCCAAATCGGTGAACAATTTAGCAGAAGGCAGTCCCCGATGTCCGGATACCACACAGTGGGTACCAATCCCTCCCACCGGCAGAGAAGTCCCTTCGATGTGTCCAATAGCGATTTGCAGCACCGTGTCCTCGACACCATGATATATCGGGAGAGAAACCCCAATGGATGGGATTTCGATATAGCCCATAATTCCGTTGCCTGTAACATCCAACAAGCTTTCATAATATGCTGTGTCTTCCTCTGTAGGCACAAGTCGTGTTTTTTTGTCTGCTAAAGCAGCATTGTAAGCTTTGGCATCCGCCCACGTTTGTTGATAGGATTCGTCATCCAATTCCGCCACCTGTTCAGCATAGGTAGCAATTGCCCGGGACTGATGCAGGGAATTCCAGTAGTCACTGACCGTAGGATACAGCAGCAAGGACAACCCTGTCAGGAAGACAACCAGCAGCAATATGGTAGAAATTCGATTCTTCATACAGGATTCTCCTTGCCGCTGTGTCCCCGGAGAGCAAATGCTCTTCGGGACACAACGGACCTGATGGTTTACTTTTCGTTATCGATACCGCTCATGCGCTTTCTGGTGATGAGAAGGATACCAGCTCCGACTACCAGCAGACCACCCACAAGGTAGAAGATGGTAGTACCGATACCACCGGTTTCAGGCAGGGTAGCACCGGACTGGTTCACTACGTCCGCACTCAAGGAACCGTCCGGGATACTGGAAGTAAAGGTAATCTCACCTGTCGCGGCATTGCCGTTCAGAGAAGTCAGCGCCGGATTCTCAGACAAAACATCATGCGCCGCCGTAATGGTGAACTCGATCGGGTCAATGGTGTTGTAGCCCGCAGGTGTCACGGTCTCAGTCAGGCGGTAATCACCGTCATCCAAACCGGAGAAGGTAAACGCAGTACCTGCGTCATTTTTGACAACCGCAACAGCTCCCCAACGAAAACCGCCTTCTGCGGTATCATCCTTAATCTTCTTTTCCAGGGTGAACTCCGCGCCGGTCAGGGGCTGGTTTTTTCCGTCCACCTTGTTGATAATGGTCTTAAACGTGAATACGATAACCGTATCATCCGGGGTCTCACCAGTCTCGCCGCCCTGCTCGTCGTTCGGGTTGTTGGAAAACTCCAGATTAGCGGTGTTTGGGTTACCCGTAGAGCCGATGACAGCATTTTCATTCAGAGTAGATTCATACTCTACGGTAATCACAGAACTATTATGTACAGAAGAAATAGCTTTCAGGTCATCAAAAACAACATCGAAAGTGTGTCCATCCGCTGCCGGAGAGTCAACTCTAAAACCTGTTGTAATTTCATTGCCATCCACATACACCTTAACGGAGCTTTCATCAAAAGTCAGTCCGTCACTCTCTTGGTCATGGAAAATGAACTGATAAACTTTGTAATCATCGTAGTTGTCAGCCACAGTACCTTTCAGCTGGAAAGGCACCTTGTCGCCGATATCATAGTCAGCGGAGTCCTGCCAGCCTGTGGTTGTACCGGTGCTGTCGTTGGTATCCTCCACCTTTTTCTCAAATTCCGGGACATCGGCTTTAGGCGTGATGGTCACATCGCCTACAACTTCCACGATAAAGTGGGTATAGGCGTCCTCCTTGCCCTCCAGTTCACCGTCCACATCCTTGATGAGGTAGTAACCGCCAGGGACGTTCAGAGTGCCGCCAGCTGCGACTGTGCCAAACTCGCTGCTTTCCAAGTTGACGTATTTGGAGATGACAGCCAGCTTCGCCGTATCGCTGCCGGTGGTACCAGTCAGCTCGGTAATGATCTCCGAGGAGACGGCCTCGCCTTCAGTTCCTGTACCGTTCTGACCCCACTTTACGTTGGACAGAATGCCCTCGGCGTAGCTGCCGGTAAAAATCTGGTAGACTTCATAGGTATGCCCATTGTTGGGCGCAGTAATGGTGTAGGTCTCCTCTGCCGCAAATGCGGGAACAGCCATCACTACGGCCATGATGACAGATAACATCACAGCGCAAAGTTTTTTCATTGCTTTCATTGCTTTCGTACTTCCTTTCTTTTTATATTTGAGATATATGTAGGTTGGATGCGCATCAGGGAGTCTCATCCCCCTTTCGGCGCAGTATTAAATACATCAGGCCTGCCAGCGCCATCAGCACCAGACCGCCTGCTGTAAACAGGGAAATGCCAGGTCCGCCGGTCTCCGGCAGAATGTAACCGTTAGCACGGTTGACGACCGTCAGATCACCAGCCTGGATGCCATCGTTGTTGTTGGCGGAGTAGATCACTTCAAATCCAGGGATCGGTGATGCCTCTTTCACATGGTAGTACACCGTCTGTCCTTCATGATTCTGCTTGGGGAGATCGTTCCATGTGTAAGACCAGTTGTTGTCCGCATTGAGCGTGACTTTCTTATATTCCACCGCATCTCCCACGGGAACATAGGAAGGCGTGGTAAACCCGGAAAAGGAGATATTCCCAAAGCTGTTGCCCTCGTTCTGATCCGTGGGGCTGATCTGTACCGTAGTGTCCGCTGTGATGTTGTCGATGGTATAGGTCCAGACCTGTCCGCTGCCGATGGAGACAGAGACTTTATTGCCGCTCCCCACCTGAATGTCCAGACTACTGATATAAACGCCTGTGATCTGGATGGTCAGGCTGCTTCCATCAGCCACGTTGACTGCACTGGTATGGGTCGAAGACCATGACTGGTGTCCGGTAGAATTTACAGTTACTGTCCTTCGATTGCTGTCCACTGCCTGCTGGTACAGAATCAGCTCCACACTGTCTGTACCGGGCGGAATCGCCATACCGGACTCGTCCTGCCACAGCTTTTTCACCGTCAACTCAGTGGGCTGGTTGGGGATATACATAGCACCGGATGTGGTCAAAAATTGTACCGATCCAGCGTCAACGTCCCCCAGTGCTCCGGTATTGAGCATTTCCTGTTTTACCGCATCTGCGGTCATACCGTCTTTGACCCACACAAAATAATAGGGTTCTGTGCCATTGGCACTGTACCCGGCGGGCGGTTTGGTCTCCGTCAGGCGGTAAAGTGTGTTGTCTGTAAAGTCGAAATTCCCCAAATGCTCATCCTGATCCCGGATCAGGACGAACTGACCATTCTCGTCCGTGGTGAGTTCAGCAAGCAGGGTATCCCATCCTTTTTCTTTTGTGTATACCTCCAGTTCAAATACTGCGCCGGGCAACAGCTTACCGTAGTTGGTGGCATCCACTTTGTAGATAGTCAGATCCTTCTTGGTGACAATAGCGCTGGAAGAGGTATCTTCCAGGATGACGTCGCCGCTGCCACCGCTGCTTGTACCGCCAGTGAGATGCGCCTCATTTTTAATATGCAGGTCACCCGCCGCAGTCCCTCGGTCGATGATGTACTCATAAACCAGCACACAGGCTGTCTCGTCCGGTAAGTTGAAGGTAAGCACATATTCCGTCTCGTCATAGGTATAGGCGTACAGGCTGGAGTCAATCTCCCTACCACAATTGTTTTCCTGCGTCGGGTCGTAGTGATACAGCTTCACGCTTGCCGGCAGAAACTCCGCCCCCGCTGCGCTGCCCACATCCAGCTTATCCCACAGGGTGATAAACGCCAGCTCCGAATTCAGATCCTTTGCACCTGCGTTGATGATGATGCCGTAGCGGATGGTGTTGGACAGGATCGGGTTGCCGTCGGCGTCCAGCATAGGGGCACCGTTTGCGTCGTATTGCGGAAGCTGCTCGCCGGATTTTTTGATATCCGGTACCTCGCGTTCCACGGTGACATCTGTACCTGCGCTCTCACTTCCCCAGCTTACTTCATTGCGGTAGAGATGGTCTTCTAATCCCGGATTCTCCGTCCAGAGCGGGTCATCCTGAATGGAAACATCGTAATATACCGCGAGAATGTGTGAGTTTCCATCTCCGTTGTATCCCTCGTCAATAGTAAAGGTCACCGGAGTGGTTCCGTCTGGCTCAACTTCGCCAATCACAGCCTTGATATGTTCAGATGCTTTGTAGACGGAGTTGTCTGGCAGATTGATTCCTTCATACTCATAATAGTCATTCTCGTAAAAAGCCATCTTGACGGAATCTTCCACCAGCACGGCCCCTCTGGGGAGCAGGTCGGTCAGCGCAATATCGCCCTGCGTGCTCTCATCTGTGTGGATCAGCAGACGGTAGTGGATCACGCCGCCGGATGCCTCATAGTCAATAGAAATAGGATCATCCGTATAGCTGTTGCCGCCTTGCCCGGTAATACTGGCCTGCTTCTCCAGCTTTTTGGGCGGTGTGTAGGTGATGCTGGACTCGCTGTCGTGGCCGGGAATACTGCCCTTATTGACGATGGTATAGGTCCCGTCGCCGGTCAGTTCGGTGTAGTCCACCTGGGTCTGATACCGCAGTTCTATGGTCTGTCCAATGACTTTCTCCTTAGCCGCCTCCAGGAACTTCACCTGAAAGCCGGTCAGATGAGCCTGTGCCGTAAAATCGGTGATGACATTGCCCTCATTGTCACAGATTTGGTAATCCGTCCCGCGTATCAGCGCAGTGCCATTAACTGTGACAGCCAGCTTATCCAGTAGGGCGGCGGTAGTATAGTGGCTGTCCGGCACCGGCGTTCCGTCCACGGACGCATCAATCAGGGTATCGGTGTAGGTCAGGCTGTTCAAATCTACGTCCGCTTTGGACACCGTGATGCGAGCCACCCACTTGTAGGCCCCCACCTCATTCGTAGAAGCGTTCTGGTCCAGTCCCTCCGAGCCTTTCGACACGTTGTAGTCCTGAGTCTGACCGGTAACGCCATTGCTGACCTCGTAGTGCTCGCCATCCCCGTCCAGCTCTGCCTTGTTGTCCACGGACCAGGACTGGCCCGGCTCACCCTGGGGGGCATCGGTCTCATAGGTGATGGTGTAGTTGTCGCTGGAGCCCTCCGGGAAGGTGTAGGGCAGAGTGATGGTCTGGCTACTCCCATCCGAGCCGGTCATGGTGATTGCCGTGCCCTCTGGGATGCTGACGGTTTCACCGCCGATGGTCATGGTGTCCTTCAGGACATAACCGCCGATATCCTGCTTGTCTGGATTCAGCGTGATGGTCCACTGGATCTTCCCGGTCCCGCTGTTGTAGCTGCCCCACTTCTGGAGCATCTGCTGGGAGATGGTCACATTGACCCCGTTGCTGCTGTTGTCGCCGCCGCTGGTGCCGGTGACATTGTTGGACACGCTGGACGCACCGCCGGTATCACTAGTTTTTTCCGGCGTGGCCGTGTAGGTAACGATGTACTTTTCTCCGGCCTCCAGCTTTGGCAGGTCGCTGATGGTAAATTTCTCCGGGCCGCCTTGCCATGCGGTACCAAATTCCGGAGCATAACCACTAATCGTTTCCTGCGTGCCGTCCGCCTTGACTTTAATGATTTGAAAGCTGTTCTCATCATAAGCCACATTGGTATTGCCGGTATTGAAATTATCGCTGATCGTCACCGTGTCTTCCGTCCCTTTCGTTGTGGAAACGGTGACTGAATAGTGAAGTTTTTGATCGTTCTTGTTGTATGAGCCTTCTTTCTCTACATGGATATCCGTGGGCGAGGCGCTGGGTTTTACTGTAATTGTACCACCGGCACCGCCAAACTCGATTTCCTGTTCACCGCCGCTTGAATCGGCGGAGAGGGTTCCCTCAAAGCGGATCATACCACTGAACGGCTTGTCATCGGAGAAGTCATCGGCAAAAGTAATCGTAATCAAACCATCAGTACCGATGACATAGCTGCCCACCGGGGTCTGACCGTCATACACGGTGCCCGACTCCTCCTGAGACAAGCTGATGCCGTCCGGAAGCTGGTAGTGAATGGTCTGATTGTCCGCGCCCACGGTGTTGGCAGGGATGGTGTAGTTAATCTCCACCCGCACGGAGTCGCCGTCGGTAAATTCCGTGCCGGGTACCCAGTTGCCGTTTTCAAGCTTGGAAACGGTCACGCTGGTGATATTGTCCGCAAAATCATGACTACCGCTATTCTCCGCCAGCAAAGCTACTCCTATTCCAGAAGATGTCAATGCTGCATTGGATGCAGAAGGAACAAACCCCTCTTTCTCCACGATTGCCCAACTGGTAGCGTCCTCAGGAATTTCCGGTATCAGTTCTTCTAACACTTCGGCAGACCAAATTAATTCGATAAAATCAGATGCGTGGTGCTGCGCGGCTGCTATGGTCGCACCACTGCCAAAGGCAATGGTCAAGGTTCCTTCCTGCTTCATGTCGCCCGACTGATCTAAGACAATCTCCGTATACTGAACAATCTCATATTGCGTTTCACCGTGCTCCTCCTGCTCAGACACAAATGTCTCAGACGGCTCATCCGCCGCCTCCGCATTGGAGTTAGTAGATGTAGCATAAGAAGATGTCACAATAGTGGGGCTGTGTCGGGATAAGGAGACTGGTGCAGCACCAACTGACTGCATAGTTCCTCCCTGATAATGCAGATTGGAAATATTTGCTGTCATAAAAGCCGCATCGCTGTCTATTGCCAATGGATCATCAGCTGGTTCTTGATCCCTATCCTCGGCTTCTTCCGCTGAAGGTGTCTCCTCCGGCTGAACAATCTCCGCTTCATCCACACTGTCAGAGGGTGGTTGCTCCTCAACAGATGAATCTTCTTCCGGAATATCAGATGCTTGCTCTTGGTCTGATTCTTCCGTATCCGAATCTACCTGATCCTCTGTACCGGGACTTGCGCTTTCTGGCGGCTCAACGGGAGATTCCTCGCTGGACGTCCCTTCTCCTGGGACGGTTTCTTCCGGTGCGGGTCCTGTTTCCGGTAGAAGCTGTTCCTGGTCTGATTCTTCTGTATCCGAATCTACCTGATCCTCTACGCCGGGACTTGCGCTTTCTGGCGGCTCAACGGGAGATTCCTCGCTGGACGTCCCTTCTCCCGGGACGGTTTCTTCCGGTGCGGGTTCTGTTTCCGGTGGAAGTTGTTCCGGTGTTTCTTCCTCTATTTCTATCGGAACTTCTTCTTCAATGGTCTCTGCACGATACCGGTCCATACCGTTGACCCAAGGTAAGGTAAACTGCGTAGATTGTCCTTCCGTCAGTTTGAACCAATAACAGGCAATACCATCCTCGTCATACTCCCGGTGAAAATCAATCACCTGTCCATCTGCATCCTCAATAACGGCAATGCCATCCTCATCAAAATCAAGTTGGCTTTCATCCAAACCAGCATTATCGCCATCGGCAGATAAAACAAAGAATGTTTCCTCTCTGCCATCCTCCGCCTCAGCGTAAATCTCTGTGTCGATTGTTTCGCCTAAAGCAGCCTCAGAAGGGGTGGCTGTTACTTCGAATATGCCGTGTTCCATTGTGATGGCTGGCAGAATCAACATATACGTCGTCACAAAAACCACAACCGCAGCCATGCCGGTCATAACCCGCAGCCATCGGCGATGCCGACGTTGACCTTGTATTAGGTGCAACGCTTGATTAAGAACACTCTTCTGCTCCATCATCTTGTCCTCCTTCCGTCATTATTTCAGCGATCCGAAATTGTCCAACGGCCAAACCCGGAATACCAGTCTTCCTACGATTTGTTCTTCTGTTACACACCCCACTACATTGACGCGACTATCCGCCGAAGTGGAGCGGTGATCTCCCATAACAAAAATACGTCCATCCGGCACCTGATACGGTAGTTCAATATCGCATTCTCCTAAGGCTTTTTCGGTCAGGTACGGTTCATCCAGCATCTCACCGTTAACAGATACGTTCCCTTCAGCATCAATATCCACCCATTCACCCGGCAGCGCTATAACCCGTTTTACCAGAATTTTGTTGTTATAATAAAATGCAAGAATATCCCCGCGGTCAAAGTGTGAGCCTTTAACCGATACCACTATATCCCCATCTTGCATAGTAGGAGCCATAGAACTTCCGTAGATGCGCAGAACAGGTAAAAACAAGGTGGCTACAAGAATTGCCACCGCAGCCACCGTGACAAGAGAATAAATGGTACTGCGGAGAACTCTGTTATACCGTCGTTGGTAGTTTTCTCGTTTTAATTCGGATTCCAGCTGCGCTACAGTGGGTGCAACGCTGCTTTTCTTGCAGCGCTTTTTCTTCATCGTTCTCCTCCGTCAAGCAACAACTTCTTCAGCTCTTTATGCTCTTGATAAAATGTTTGCAGCCGTGTCGAAACTTCTGCCCAATATGTCTCAGCCTTCTCTTTAGCTGCATTCTCCATTTCTTGGCACCTGCGTTTGGTATCTTCTTCTATCTGGTGGGCAGCTCGAGCCGCTTCCTGAAGTTGGCGCTCAGCTTTTTCCTTACACGCTTTTTCCCGCTGGGCGCAAACGGCATCTATTTGTTCACTGCGCAGACGAATATTCTCCAGATACTGCTCTGCTGCTTCTTGTGCGGCATTGAACACACCATTTACTTGCAGTGCCGCTTCAGCAATCGAACCGGATTGTTCAATACGCAGTTGCCTGTCGGCTAGGGCTACTTTCGCTTTTTCCAACTCAGCCTGTAATGCATCCCGTTCCCGTCCTTGAGCAACCAGAAGCTCCAGTAAATCCTTTCGACTCAGCTTCCTTAATTCCTGATCGGTCATAACGGTGCCCCCTTTCTATTTGCATAGACCGGTGTCGAAAGTAGACTTTTGAAGCCAGATGTTGTAAAGTTATAGTGAATCGGTATGTATCCGTAGCAATCTATATATTGTATGATGTTCAAGCAATCCTCTATATATAGATTGCTTTATGTAAACACTCGACTGGTTTTGGAAGTCTACCCTAAAAACCGACAAAGTCTAATAAATTTATTCATATATTCTGTCCCCATCGCAAAAAAGTGCTATGGACAATTCCCAGCTCTCGTGCCGCTGCTCGTGCAGTAATCTCCTTTCTGCAAAATTTCTCCCAAAGTGGGTAAAATGCATCTGGAACAGGCATCTTCTCTCGTCCGAATCGGACACCTCGCGCCTTTGCTGCTGCGATACCTTCGGTCTGACGTTGACGGGTATTTTCTCGTTCCACCTGGGCTACATAACAAAGGATTTGAAGAACCAGATCCGCAATAAATGTTCCGGTTAAATCTTCTGCTTTCTGTCTGGTATCCAAGAGGGGCATATCCAACACCACAATATCAGCGTGTTTTTCTTTTGTGATAATGCGCCATTGCTCCTGAATATCTCCATAGCTGCGTCCTAGCCGGTCGATGGATTTGATTACCAACACATCTCCGGAGCCGAGTTTTTTCAGCAGCCGCTTATACTGAGGACGTTCAAAATCCTTTCCGCTGAGCTTGTCAAGATAAGTGTTTTTCTCAGAGACGCCAAATTCCTGCATAGCAATAAGCTGACGTTCCTCACATTGATCCTTACTAGACACGCGGACATATCCATAAATTTTTTTCATAACAATGCCTCCTATACAGTTTTATAAATTCATTGTATAGGATGAGCTTTTCAGACAATAAAATTGCTTAGCTTCTTATGCTTTCATATCTAAAGCGGCAAAAATACTGCTTTAGAATTACTGTATTGATAAAAGCTGGGAGCAAAGTTATAGTAGCTATACTAAATTCGAGATAAAAATGGCAAGCAATGCCCCTGGATAGCCATTCGGCTTCCGGCGCTGCTTGTTGAGGGTTCCCCCCAAGCCCCCTTGAACGCAGAATTTCATTCTGCGGCTGCGCGTCCGTTGGACGCTTTGACCCATGCCCTGGCTTAGCGTTGGGCATGGTCTTTTTCCTTTTCAGCATCGTGTTCCGCCTCCATATTCAGCAGACGATCCACGTTGGCCTTTGCCGTCAGCAGCTCCCGCATTTCTTCACGGGAGCGCCGATATTCGGCATAGGCTTTTTTCTTTTCCTCAAAAACCTCGGCATACTCGGTCTGCAAACTTTTGACAGTAGGCAGCTTCTTGACGCCCATATCGTCAAAGGCGTTCTTGGCTGCCTTATGAAGCAGAATGTCCGCCTCATGCTCCGCCAGAAATTTTTTAGAATAACCCGCCTTGCGATAGGCCACATAGACCTCACGGGTTTTTGCATAGTTGATGATATGGGTCCGCAGAACAGCGATCTCCGCCATCCGCTTCTCCGCCGCCTTGATCTGCGCCGACAACTCGTTGTGATGGGCCGTGGCCGCAGCTGCTTTTTCCTCCAGCACCGCATATTCCAAAAGATTATGCTCAGAGAGATAATTCATCGTCTGCGCCATCTGCTTGAGGTTAAAGACCTTGGCCCAGCGCGCATATCCGGCACCTTTTCCGGCCTGTAACTTTGCTTGGATGTCCACCAGCAGATTGACCTTCGGCGGATCTGCTTGCAGCGTTGCTTTTTTTCGGGGCGTATGCTCCTTTTGACCGGAGAGAACCGCCAGCAGGTCCTCCAAGCCGTAACCTTCACCCAGGCTGTCCAGACGCGCAACATTATCCCATTCCGGGAGTTTCAAGCGATAGGACTTGCCGCGCCGGGATACCTCGCACCCAGATTCCTGAAGCAGCTTCAGCAGCTCATCCAGATTGGCGGGATGCTGTGCCAGCGCATTGTCAATACAAGCCCGCAGCTGCTCCCGATGAGAAGGCTTTGCCTGATCGCCCAGCCACTTGTTATAGCTTTTTCCATGAGGCTTTGGATTTTCCACAATGGATAATCCGTTTTCAATGCAGATGGTATCACTCAACCGGCGGACAGCCTTTGTGCTGCCCCAAAAGTTTCGGAATTTCCGGTCACAGTCCAGATTGACCGCCGACCAGATTATGTGATTATGGATGTGCAATTTATCAATATGAGTGCAGACGATAAAGGAGTGCTTGCCCTTGGTAAACCGTTTGGCAAACTCCACTCCCAGCCGGTTGGCTTCCTCGGCGGTGATCTCGCCGGGACGGAACGATTGCCGAACATGATAGGCAATCACATCGTCCTTTCCCCTCACCCGCCCGGTGGCAGAAATGTACTGGCGCTTTGCCAGTAAAAACTCGGCATCGGCCACCCGGCTATCACATTCATAGCCGGTAATCAATTTGCCGTAGTCTGTCTTATGTGGGTTTGCTGCATAGTCGATGATGTCGCTGATCGCCTGACCTTCCGTGCGGCCTTTGCCGACGTGCAGCGGCATGATGCGTGTGGTTGCCATGAAATTTGACCTCCTTTCAAAAAAATAACGGCCTGATAAACAGACCGTTGTTGGTTATTCAAATAGTTCATCCTCTATGAAATCTTCGTCTGCTTCATCCTCGTCAAATCGAGTTGGAGCAAACCGCATTTCATATTGTTCTTCTGCAAGCGCCCGTATGTCCGAGTTCTTATCATGGGTTTTCTTTTTCAGCCATGAAATCTGCTCCTTTGAAAGCCGCCAGGGAAGGCTCAGCAGCCGGTTCATCGTCATCATTTCAGACTTCTTTTCCGGTGGCAAAGAGGCGCAGGCTTTGCAGATATGTGCTGTATGACCTTTCCCTGAAAACTTCTCATTCGCTTTGTATTCTCTACAGATTTTACAGTAATGTCCTCGTTTCTTCATCATCTCATATTCTCTTACTATTCAAGAACTCAACCAGTTCATAGACCGTTGTTACCGGATTGCTGTCGCGGCAAATCACAGCAACTTGATCCCTGCTTAATCGCTCCACCCGTTCTTTTGCGTATTGAACAGCCTCGGCCTGACGTTCCTGCAATTCTTCAAAAACATCCACGCTTTTTCCGTAATTCTCCAGATACCCTTTGCTCTTTAAGATGTCGATTACCGCAGCAGAATCCTTCAAATATCCATTCCGTTTTTCAAAATGGAGCAAATACCAATATTCAAAGGCCGGATTGGAATATGCGATTTTGTACCCGTGCTTCTCTGCATACAAAACTGCCGCCTGAAGCTCGGAGTCTTTATTATCATCGCAGTCAAATACACACCAAAGCTGATCTCCGTCTTTGGGATAATAGTCCGCTTGAGAAATCAAAGATTTTGCGTGTTTCACCAAATGCTCAGCTGCTTTGTGCTTTGATGAGATCGGTATAATATCCACCAGACAATTCCGTGAACGAAAATGTTTGAAATAAAGCGTTTCTGTTTCCTTTCCTTCACAGATGATATAGATGATCGGTTTACGCTTACGCCGTGCGACTTTATTTGGATTATACTCTTTTCTCATCTTACTCATCTGGCGTCACCTCCAATAAAAGGAATCGCACCAAAGCGTCCCTGGAGATACCCCTTACGCACATTTTCTCCCTTTCTTGGGGAGAAAGAAGCTAATGAGTAAAGCTCTGTTGCACAAGTCTTATCATTCTTTTCTGCAAACCAAATCTGATCCCTGCGGAAGAAGTTCAGGTCAAGCAGCATTGCATCATGTGTTGTAAAGATTAACTGCGCTCCATTTGTATTGATGGCCTTATCCTGCACCATTTCAATCAACCGCCTGGTCAGGAGGGGATGAAGGCTATCTTCAATTTCATCAACGACCAAAAGTGCGCCATTTTCAAGTGCCTGCAACCATCCCCCAATTCGGGTGAAAAAGTGTTGTGTACCGGCAGACTCCTGCTCCATTAAAAGTTGGAAATATTCTGTTGTCCCATCCTCGTTAATGATCCGATGTGTTGTTGTAATAACCGGTGCTTTACCTGAACTATTTTTGATTGCCACATCGGTGATCCCAAGGTCCGCAAGAAGCAGCTCCTTTAAGATACGCGCCTTTTTATCATCTCCACTGGCAATCTGAGCGACGGTTTCTGAGGTGGCTGGTTCTTCTTCCATCAAAAAAGTCAACTTTTCAAGAAACCACCGATAAGCATTTTCCGTCTGAGGCAGATTCCAGTCATTGGAGGATACCAGATAAAGCTTATTGTCCGGTGTCCGGTTACTTAGTGTCATTTGCTCATTGATATTTTCACGGAACTCAAATACGCCATCTTCTCTGGAAAAAATAAGAGCCTCCCGGCCATTGGGCCAATGGAAAAGATACTCTTTATAAATCTTCTTTGCATCAAAAGAGAAACCGTAAGTGTAGCGAATCCCTTGATAAATAAACACGATTTCAAAGGTAGTCGGTTGCTTCATGCCACCAAATGGCTCCCACGGCAGCTTTTGTCCCTTAGATGCCTTCGCCGCATTGCCTACCACCATTTCTTTCATTGTCATCATCGCGTGCAGCACATTACTCTTTCCGGCAGCATTGGCACCGTAAATCGCAAGCGCAGGCAGCAAGGTCTTTTTTGCGTCAGGATGAAGCAGATATTCTTCAAATGACTTATCCTTGGAGGCCGCAAAACTGATTACGGCACTATTCTTTATCGACCTGTGATTTTCAACTGTAAACTGAATCAACATAAATGAATACCTCCTATGTTCAGTATTCGCCTTTTCAGTAACCATTATAACAGCTAAAAATGCTCAAGTCAATATTTGCGGATTGATTTTGCACTTTTTATGCAAAATACTTGATTAAATTTCTTTACAGCTCATTTTCTGATAAAACAATCCCCTCTTGCAGAAATCAAGCTGATTGACCCCGCCGCCGTTATCTTACCGTGATATGCGGATGTAATATCATGGTAAACAAGAGATGGTATATCACCCACTTCCGAAAATATCAAGATTTCACTTCCGACTTTATTATCGTTTTACTTCCGACTTTGTTGAAACAGGACATCTGATTTTCCGAGATTCTATTTTATCCGTACACCCAATCCTGAATTGCAAATTTCAACCCCTGCACCTTACCCAGCATCCAGAAGGCCAGCTTTGGCAGTCCGTAAGGGCTGATAAGGAACGCAATCAGCAGGAGGATCAGACCGTTTTGCGGAGAGTATGTCACCAGAACAGCCACACCCAGCAGAGCGATCACCATGCTAACCAGCCCCAATACCAAACCGGACACATAGACCAGCGCCACGCAAGTCCAGACGAACAGGGTAAGCAGCACGATCACCGGTGCGACCACGATCTTCAATAGCAGCTTCAACAAAGTCATTTCATCTCCTCCTCTCGACGCTCCAAATACCTTTGCCGGAGAACCTGGAGCGTTTCCAAGTCCTCTGCGGTTGTGTCTCTCTGCCCTTTTGTCAGCCTGATCTCCTCATAACCCTGAACATCATCCAGTAATACGTTAAACAATTCTTCTGGCGTCCGGCAGACAACACCGCTGCAATAATCAGGAATACCACTAATCTCGTCAAAATCTACCCGGATATATCCATACCGGCTCTTGCAGACCTCCAGCTCCGTATCCAAAGCCAGATAGTCCTTGAAAATCTCCAAAACCTTTTCAAAGGTCAGCATCTCTCTCAACTCCTTTACCGGAACACTTTGCTACCTGCCCTTATTATCCGGCAATCACCGGCAAAAGGCAAGAATACGGACAAAAAGAAAAAGGGTCGGAAGGTGCGGCGAAAAGAACGCCGTTCCTCCCGACCCAGATGGGGTTTATACCCCTGTCACGAAAGTTTGGATAGCTGGGTAAGGATTTCCCTAACCCCCTCCCATAGCTGCTCCTGCCGCAGGGATATATCCTCCAAATCGGCATCGTAAACCCGCCCGGTTTCATGCACCCGGTGCGTAAGCTGATTCAAATTATTACTGCTTCGGCGCAGAAGGGAGACAAGCTCCTTCAGCTCCGGTAATTCCAGCTTCACCACATAGCCGTCCAGCGCCATCTTCCGCAGATAGGCTTCCCGGTTGCTGGTCCCCAGCTGGTCCATTTTCTGCTCGATCAGCTCCAGCTCCTCCTGGGAGACCCGGAAGTTTACCTGCACCTCCCGCTTGCGGTTTGGGGCCGTCATCGTTCCTGCTCCCGTTTCTTTTTAGGGGCAGGCTTATGGGCGAGCGGTTCCTGCTTAAGCTTCTGCAGCACAGAGCCTTTCTCTGGCTCCTGCATGACCTTCCGTGCCTGCTTTAAGAACAGATCCGTCAGGCCGGGATTTACCTTATCCACCACCAGATAGGCGCTGTGCCGGAAAGTATCCTCGTCCTCCGGCATGGGAATGGTCTTTGCCCACGCTTTGTTATCGCGGGAGATACGCCCGTCAAAATCCTTCTTCAGCACCGTATTGGCGAGGATATACTGCACACGCTCCGGACTGAACTTTTCCAATACATCCCGGACAGCGGCCTCCGTATCCAGTCGGTTGTCCCCATAGTGAGTGCTGATTGCCTGCTCAATAGCCTCCTTACAGGCCATGCTTGCCTGATACGACACCCGGTATTGATCCGCTTCCCCATGCTCAGCAGCATAAGCCGCATAATGACGATACACCGGACAATCCCCTTGCTTTTCCGGTTCGCTGTCATTCGCATCACGGGAGATCTCCGCCTCATCAGCAAGCTGAACCGATTCCAGCTCCTGATCCGTAACAGAGATCAAATCCTCAAAGTTTAAGTTTTCCAACGCATCTTGCACCAGAGCTTCCAGAGAGGGATACTGCCAGCACTCCAGGGCTTTATCATCCAAAAACCGGTCAATCCGAAAATGCTCCAAATCTACATTGACCTGAATGGGAATTTCATCGTCTGTGAGGGTGGTGTAGGCAATACCGATTGCCTTAGGGTCGCTGAAGTCTGCACGAGAACCATATTCACCCTGACAGAAATTATCAATCAGCTCCTTTGCCTGCTCCAGCAGGACAGACTGCTGTGGTACTTTCTGCATCGTTACATCATCGGCCCGGTTCTCAATGCTATCCCGCACCACATCCATGTGTGCGGTCTCCAGCTTTTCAAAATAGCGGTACACATCGGCCAGGGGAGATGGAGAATCCAAAAGAGCCTGCGCCTGGGCGTCGGTCAATTCTGCTTCCTCCATCACCATTACAATGTCCTCCCGAACACAATACTCATAGGCGTGATGTAAAATTTCCTCCGGAACTAGCAAAAGCCGATCCACGCAGCTTGGGTATCTACA
>JABLTO010240441.1_pt1 | contig 20313 bp, 20 predicted proteins | sample 7160091 | NCBI WGS metagenome assembly JABLTO01 (sample SAMN14651225, study PRJNA627086) | human gut metagenome | isolation source: feces | host: Homo sapiens
CGTGCCTCCTCCCTTTACACAAGGGAGGCTCTACTGTTATACAATGCCTATTGCTTTTTTGATGTTGAGGGAATATGAAATCGGTTTTTTGTTTGGTTTCGGTGCCCTCATAAAAAACGAAAATGTGTTTTTGCTCAGCCCCGGCTCCCTTGTGTAAAGGGAGCTGTCAGCGAAGCTGACTGAGGGATTGTAGATTTGCGAATAAGCCTCTGCTTTATCACTCGCCGCTGTTTGAGTCGTTTGTTCGTAAGTTTATGTGTTGCCTTAAAGCTTTCCGCCGTAGACCGGGAAAACCCCGCTCTTTCCGTAGCTTTCTATGGGCTTAACCGATTTAAGGACTTCCATATCCTGCTCGGAAATTTCAAAGTCGACCTCGGAATTACTCTTCATGTGGGCGGGGTCGGCGGTTTTGGGAAGAGAAACGGCTCCCAGCTGAAGGGTATAGCGAATGCAAAGCTGCGGCACGGTCACGCCGTATTTTTCGGCCATGGCCATTATGTCGGGCTGATTTAAAATTTCGCCGTGGCCGATAGGAGAATAGGCCTCGACGACAATACCCTTTTCCCCGCAGTATTTTATAAGCTCGGCGGGGCTGTTGCTTATGTGCAGCAGAATTTGGTTGACCATGGGCTTTATTTCGGCCGTCTCGAGAAGGCTTTCGATGTCCTCTTTCTTAAAATTCGACACGCCTATGGCGCGAAGCTTTCCCGCTTTGTAGGCGTCCTCAAGAGCCCGCCATGCCGCGCGGTTGCCCTCAACATATCTGTCATCGCTTTGATTGACCTTGTCCCAGGGTTGGGGCGAATGGATTATCATCATGTCAAGATAGTCAAGACCGGTTTTTAAAAGGGTCTCGTCAATGCTTTTTGCCGCCGAGTCATAGGTTTTGTGCTCGGCCGCGACCTTGGAAACCGCAAAAATTTCCTCTCTTGATACTCCGCAGCCGCGTATTCCTTCACCCACGCCCCGCTCGTTTCCGTAGGCCTGTGCCGTGTCAAAATGCCTGTATCCGAGCTTTGCCGCCGCCTTTACCGCCTCTGCGGCATTCGAATCGTCGATAAACCATGTTCCGAGACCCAGCTGCGGAATTTTCACGCCGTTATTTAATGTCAGAGTTTTCGTATACATAAAAAATCTCCTTTGTATGATGTAATTGTATAAGACTCGGCCGCACGGGGCAGCGGATTTTCGCGATAAATCCCGCATTTCGCGGCGGCTTTGCCCTTTTCATTTCAATCATACAACCTAAAGCTGACTTCAAGTCAAGCCTTTTTTGAAATTTTTTATTTTTCCTCAATACGACGAACACATCGGCAAATCACATCGCACATATACTCGGTCGGCTCGGCACATTCGCCCTTAAGCCACAGAGATATTATCGCCATAATTCCCTGAATGTTAAAGGTCAAAACATAATTTCTTTGCTCCTTCGGCACACCGTAGCGTTCAAGAATCGGGGTTATAACATGTTGAAGAAGCCCCTCATAGCTTTTATCAAGACTGAGTATCGCCGAATTTTCAAGACCCGTACCGAAAAGACGGCGGTTATCCTTGATAAAATTAAGATAGGGAATCAAATACTCCGGCGTTATAAGGTAAAGCTCGTCAAGAGGGCAATCCGCGATTTTCGACAAAAACCGCGCCGAATCATGCTCCATATAGGCGAGGAATTTCCCGATCATATACTCCGTGCATTCCTTCAAAAGGTCATTCACCGTTTCGTAATGTTGGCGGGGAGCTTTGCCTTTGCGTCAAGCTTTCGCAGAGCCACAACCTTTGGGGTCTCCTTCGGCGTATATTCGCTGGCCAGTCGTTCGGCATAAATTTTATCTGTGTTCATTTTTATTCCTCCTTTGTTTTCTGACATTATAATAGCAAAAACAAAGAGGAAACCAAACAACACAAAAGCGCCTTTGTGTCGATTTATGATTTATACCGCAATTTACTTTTCAAAAAAGTCTCATATACAAAAGCGGATAGGGGTTTCCCTGCCCGTCAAGCTCGCTTCTTTTGTATGTTTTGAAACCCATGTGCCCGTAAAATCCCACGGCCGACGGGTTTTGTTCGTTGACGGTAACCTCACCCACACCGAGATCTTTCACGGCATATGTCAAAAGCTCCTTTCCGACTCCCCTCCCACGCATTTTCGGGGAAACGAACAGCATTTCGAGGCGGTCTTTTTCGGCGCCCATAAAGGCAATCGGCTCATTTTTGCTTTGCCCCGCGGCAAAAAGGCGGGAAACGCTTTGCAAAGCATCGGGCACATATTCCTTTATTTTAAGTATCTCGTCATTTGACAAAAAGGTGTGGGTGGCACGGACCGAGTCATCCCAAATTTTCAAAAGCTTGTCGGTTGCGGCTTTTCTGTCGCAAATTTCAAAAATTTCCGTAAATCTTCACCTCGGCAAATTTCATTCAAGCAGTTCCTTTATTTTTGCAACGGTTTCACGCGTCAAAGCCGTTCGGCCTCTTTTGTGCAGCACGCCGTCGATTTCCGCGGTATCGGACAGCACAAAATCGGACACTACGGGACTGCCCCCGTTCACAAGCATAACATATCCCTGCACCCACACGTCGACGCCGTAATATTCGAGGTATTTTGCCAAAATATACACCTGTCTTTTGACCTGCTTAATGGGGTTTTTGACGGTTTTCTCATATACATTCCCCGCGGCCGTTTTTTTATATTTTTTCCACTCGTATTCGTTTTCTTTTCCGAAAAGTACCCCGACGTAATTTTTAACTTCTATTACAAACACGCCGTTTTTGTTAACAACGACGCAGTCGAGCTCGGCGGGCCGCCCGTCATAGGCTATGCTCACATTTGAAAGCAGCGTATCCCCCTCGCGAAGGACGCTTTTTATCACCGACGCCGCATATTTCTCGCCGTATCTGCCGGCTCTTTTTTGCGGCGGTTCAAAAAACGTGCCGTCGGCATCCCGATTCGAAAGGCCGACGAGAACAACTGCGGCGGCAAAAGCAATAAGGACGGCAATCAAAACCGCGGCAATAATTATCACTCCGTCACCCGCCTTTCTTTTTAAGCGGCTCGGCACATTTCCGAACCGTTTAAGCAACAGATACGAACACGATTTCGGCGGAGAAAAATCCCCCGATGACAATTGAAAGAAACGTCGGCACCCTTGTGTAAAGGCCGAAATCGACCTTTCCGCGAAATTTAGGCAACCCGATGTAAACGGCCGCGGTTCGATATTTTCGGCTCCCTTGTGTAAAAGGAGCTGTCAGCGAAGCTGACTGAGGGAGTGTAGGTTTCCGAAACCCCTAATTATCAATTTTTCCGCAATCCATATCTCATCGCCGGATTGTAAGCTTGCGGACAAGCCACAAATTTATCACCCGTCGCTGTTTGAGTTGCTTGTTCGTAAATTATATGTCACCTTAAACAACAAAGCCTTAAGCTTTGCATCCGTGGCATTTGAAACTCATTTGTGCAATCTAAATTTCGACAAGACCGAGGGTGATTTTCCAGTTTAACACCCGAACGGCCGACTGCCTTATGCGTTCCCGTGAAATTGTTCCGCCGTTTACGGCGTCAAGCACCGCGGTATACTGGCTTTCGAGGTCGGAGGAAATTATCATGTCATTTCCCGCCTCAACGGCAAGCACGGCAGCGGAGTTGTCTCCCGTGTATGCGGTTATCGCCTTCATGGCAAGGTCGTCGGTCATTATGACCCCTTCAAAGCCCAGCTCCTCCCGCAGAACCCTGTGAATTTCGGGCGAAAGCGAGGCCGGAAGGTTTGAGTCAAAGGATTTCACAATGTTATGGCTGACAAGCACGCTGCCCGCCCCCGCCGAAATCCCGGCAAAAAAGGGCAGAAAATCCTTTTGATAAAATTCCTCTTTTTCCCGCTCGTCAACGGCAATTCCCGTGTGTGTATCGGAGTTGCCGCCGTAGCCGGGAAAGTGCTTGAGCACGCTGCCCACCCCGTCGAAATTCATTTTTTCCACAAGACGGGATATGTATTCGGCCGTTTCCTCGGCTCCCTTGCCGAGGGTTCGCGAATATATGAAATCCGAAGGATTTTCCGAAACGTCGCACACGGGGGCAAGATTCACGTTGATACCGAGACCTTTGAGCAAGGCGTCCTTTTCGTCGGCGTCGGCAATGACCGCATCTATACCGCCGCGGGAATAAAGATAGCCCGGCGAATGAAATTTTTCCGAGCGGAAGGCCTTATAGGCGCTGACCCTGACCACCGAACCGCCCTCTTCGTCGGTTCCGATGAGCAGCGGCGTTTTTGCCGCCGATTGGTATTCGCTTATTTTTTGACGGAGGGACTCGGGAGTCTGCCCTTCAAAATCCCGTCCGAAAAGTATAAACCCGCCCACATTAAACCGCGCCGCCTGCTCGGCCGCTCCGCTTTCGGGACAACGGGCAAAAAACATCTGCCCGAGCTGCTGCTCGAGAGTAAGGCCGTCGACATATTTTTCCGCCGGAGTTCTCTCGTCGACAGGGAGGGTTATCGGCTCGTAGTTCGGCTCGGGGTCGGCATTTTTCTCAAGCTTTGAAACTTCGTCGAAAGCCTCGGGAACCGATGTAGTTTCTTCCGACTGCTCGGCTTCGCTTTCCTGCTCCGGCTCAGAAACGTCGGAGACCTCGCTCAAAACCGAGGAGTTCTCAAAGCCCTGCTCCCGACTTTGCCGACAGGAGCAAAATTCAAATAGCATAAAGGCCGCCAAAATGACGGCCGTGAGTTTTTTCATTTAACATAAACCTTCTTTTATGACTTAGGCTGCCGTCGGCTTTACACCTAAAGCGTCGGGCAAATGGACATAAGAACGCCCGCGGCCACCGCCGAGCCGATAACTCCGGCAACATTGGGACCCATGGCGTGCATGAGAAGAAAGTTTTGAGGATTTTCCTCCTGACCCACCTTGTTGGAAACGCGGGCGGCCATGGGAACGGCAGACACGCCTGCCGAACCGATAAGAGGATTGACCTTTCCGCCGGTGAATATATACATGAGCTTGCCGAAAAGCACTCCGAAGGCGGTGCCCATGGCAAAGGCGAAAAGACCGAGTGCCACAACCTTGAGGGTCGCGGGAGTCAAAAAGCTTGCTCCGTTTGTGGTGGCGCCCACCGAAAGGCCGAGGCAGATGACTATTATGTTCATAAGCTCGTTTTGAGCGGTCTTTGAAAGCCTGTCCACAACTCCGCATTCCTTCATAAGGTTACCGAGCATGAGCATACCGACCAGTACGGCGGCGCTTGGGAGGATGAGCGAAACAACAACGGTGACCATTATGGGGAAAATGATTTTTTCCTTTTTGGAAACGGGACGAAGCTGTTCCATAACGACGGCGCGCTCCTTTTTGGTGGTGAGCAGTCTCATTATGGGCGGCTGAATAAGGGGAACGAGAGCCATATAGGAATAGGCCGCAACGGCGATGGTTCCCACCTGAATACTCGAATTTTCATTTAAAAGCCGCGAGGCGACATAAATAGCGGTGGGGCCGTCGGCTCCTCCGATTATGCCGATCGAGCCGGCCTCAAGAGCGTTGAACCCGAGCATGGCGGCGCCGATAAAGGCGGCAAAAATACCGATTTGGGCGGCGGCTCCGAGAATGAGGCTTTTGGGGTTGGCAATCAGCGGGCCGAAGTCGGTCATGGCTCCGACGCCGAGGAAAATCAGGGGCGGATAAATTCCCGCCTTGACCCCGAGATAAAGACAATCCATAAGTGTGACGTTTCCCGTCTTGAAAAGCTCCACAAAGCCGGGCAAATCGTGATAATGCACCGAAAGCGCCTCTTCGGGATTAAAGAAAGGCAGGTTTGCAAGCAGCATTCCGAAGGCAATGGGAAGCAGCAGCAGCGGCTCGAACCCTCTGCCTATGGCAAGGTAGATAAGCACACAGGCAACGGCAAGCATAACGAGGTTTTTCCACCCGTCACCGCCGAAATCGTTTATCATGGTTCCTATTCCCGACTCGGTATAGAGCTGTTTAAGAGCCTCGCCGAAGGTGGAAAAAATGCTCATCAGCGACGTGAAGGCCGCGTAAAGCGTTATACTGAACTCCATTTTTTATTCCTCCTAAAAGGGTCTCATGTTGTCGGCAAGTCCCGCCGCCTGCCAAGGAGAGCGGACGCCGAAATTCTTTGCGGGACGAACCGAGCGCACGGCATATTTTTTCCCGTCGCCCGAAAGAGCCGAAAGCGCCGCCGCGGTTATGACCGCCACAAGCTCGTCCTCATCCTCGCGGCTTTGCTCAAAAGGGCGGCCGGCTTGTGCCTTTACGGCCTCCTTTTTTGCGGGGACGGGCTCGCTTTTGCTCTTTTTTCCGCCGCCGAAAGCCTTTCCGAACAGCGTGATTATCATGATGAGCAAAAACAGCACCAAAAATACGATTACGATACCCGTCAGGGTGACGAGCATGGTGTTTTCAAAAGAAATTCCGCCGAACATTTTCTTCGCTCCTTACTTTTTTGCTCCCTTTGCTCCGAAAGCACCCTTTTCAAGGATGTTTGTGTCGTAAGTGAAGGTGAGATTTTTACGGTCTCTGTCCCTCTTTTGGCCGAGGGAAATCATGCGGTCAAGAAGTTCCTTATATTCAATTCCGCTTTCCTTCCAAAGGTAGAAGGCCAGAGAACCGGGAATCGTGTTGATTTCGTTGATATAAACCTTGCCGCCGTCGCCCTCGTCGATTATAAAATCAATTCTGACAACGCCGCAGCAATCGAGATATTTAAAAAGTCTTTCGGAAATATCCTGAATTTCCTTGGTCTTTTCATCGGGAATTTTCGCGGGAATGATTCGCGAAAGGCTTGCCATGCCCTTTGAGGAGGACTGACTCTCGTATTTGTCGGAAAAGGAGAGAATTTCATCGCTCATGACCGGCTCCTCGCACACCGACGCCTTGCAGGAATTGCCGTCGCCCAGCACCGAGCAGTTTATTTCCCGAAGATTCACAACGGCCTTTTCTGCAAGTATTCTCGGGGCAAAGGAACAGGCAAGATTTATCTTTTCCTCAAGAGCCGTTCGGTCGGAGGCCTTGGAAATTCCGATTGAGGAACCGAGGTTTGCCGGCTTTATTATAACGGGATAGCCGAGTTCTCTTTCGATTTTGTCAAGCAGAGCGTTTTTATCCTCGAAAAAGCTTCTCGCCGTAAAGCCGAAACCGTCGATGACGGGAAAGCCCTTCGAGCGGCAGACGTCCTTAAAAAGGATTTTGTCCATTCCCACCGCCGAGGAAACGACATTACACTCGGCATAAGGAATTCCCAGCGTTTCGATAAAGCCCTCGATCGTGCCGTCCTCGCAGTTTGTTCCGTGGACTATCGGAAAGGCAAAATCTATGTTGACGGCGTTTTTAAGCTTGAAGGCTCCCCTCTTTTCGGGAATCATTTTAACCCCGTCCCCTTCTCTTAAAAAGGTCACGCGGGAGCAGCTTTCAAGCAGCTTTGAGAGATTTTTATATCCCTCGATGTCCTTTAAGGCCTCCCCCGTGAACATCTCTCTTTTTTTGGAGACATAAACGGGAATGACGTTATATTTTTCGGTGTCCATGGAGGCCATGGCCTGAACCGCCGAGATGACCGAAATTTCATGCTCGACGCTGGCGCAGCCGAAAAACACAGCTAAATTCATTTTCATAAGTCTAACCTCTTTATTTCAAATAGTTGTCTGGAAGATCGTTTTCAAGCAGCACGGCGCAGTTTTTGTCAAGCGTCGGCGCAAGCTTTGCCATGGCCTCCTTAAAGGACGAAACCACAAACACTCTGTTTTTGTCAAAGCCCTGTTTTTCAAGGGCGTCGGTCATGGGTTTTGAGCGCATTTTTCCAACGAGATATATCTCGTCGCACACCTTTCCCGCCGCGTCGCCGAGGGCGAAATTACATTCGTATTCCTTTTCGCCCAACTCCACAAGACCGGGGGTCACGATAATTTTTTTCATGCCGTCGAAATGAGACAGTACCCTGACCGCCTCAAGACAGCCCGAGGGATTGGAATTATAGGCGTCGTCGATAAGAACGGCTCCGTTTATGAAGGATTTCATTTCAAGGCGGTGAGGCGTTGGTTTAAGAGAAGAAACCGCAAAGCGAATGTCCGAGTCCTCCACGCAAAGCTCGCTTGCAAGGGCGGCGGCACCCGTGATATTCTGAACGTTGTGGGAGCCGAGAAGGCGGGTGGAAACGGGAATTCTGCGGTCGGGAAAAACGATGTCGAAACTCGACCCGGAGGAGGAGCACACAACGTTTTCGGCATAAACGTCAAGACCGCCGTCGGTACCGTAAAGGCAGGTGTTATTATAGGCCTTTGCCCGTTCCTTTATATATTCGTTGTCGCCGTTTAAAAACATTTTTCCGTTCTTTTGCGAAACGGCGTCGGCAAGCTCGAATTTCGTGTTTATTATGTTTTCAATGCTGCCGAAGGTGTTGAGATGCTGGGGTCCGACCGAGGTTATAAGCCCCATGTCGGGATGGACAATATCGCAGATTTCCTTTATGTCTCCGACGTTTTTGGCGCCCATTTCGGCAATGAATATTTCGGTTCCGGGGGTCATTTTCTCCCTGACGGTGCGGACTATTCCCATGGGGGTGTTGAAGCTTTCGGGCGTGACCGTGACGGTGTATTTTTCCGAAAGAATACGCGCCAAAATAAACTTTGAGGTGGTTTTGCCGTAGGAGCCGGTGACGCCGACGGTCAAAAGATTCGGAATCGAGCCGAGAATTTTCTTTGCGTCGTTGATATAATGGTTGGAAACCGCCCGCTCAATCGGCCTGTTTATAATGTTGACAAGGGCAACAACAAGCTCTCTGCACAAAAACAGCAGGCAGCAGACAAAGGACATATAAAGCCCGATATTTTTTACAAAGCAAAGTCCGAAGAAAACGGCCGAAACAGCACCGTGGGTTATCATCATCCGCTTTACCCGCATGGTGAACACAAGGGGCTTTATGGACTTTTTCTGAACCGACCTTGAACCCAAAAAGGCCTTCACCGCCGCTCCGAGGCAAAGCAGCGAAAGCAAGATCCCCGCAGCGGTCGACACCGCCCGTTCGGTCTTTACATTCACAAGCGTCGCCGCCGCGAAAAGCAGGGCGAACAAAAGCTTAAAGCATATATTTTTAAAGGAAAATCTTTCCGAAAGCCAATCGGCATATCGGGAATTAACATAGGAATTCTGCTGAAGCATTTGAAGGGGCAAGACCGAGCCGAGCAGCCCGGCGGCCGAAACAAACGCGGCGCACAAAAACGAAAAAACCGTCATAGCTCTTTCCTTTCGTTTTTTGACTTAAATTACGTTAAAAGGCGGATTAAACCGCAAGAAAGCTTTTTATAATGGCAAGAACCTCTCCCGGCTTTTCGACAAAAGCCCAATGCCCCGCGCCCTTTATGACGCAAAGGCCCGAGTCCTTTATTTTGCTTTCTATTATTTTGGCGTCGGACACGGGGGTGGCTGTGTCGTTTTCGCCGTATATAAGAAGGGTGGATGCCTTTATATTCGGTAAAATGTCGGTCAAATCCTCATTGACAACCTTAACAAGCGTCTGCCGCAAAACGGGAGGCGCCGAATTATAGTCGGCCGAGCCGAAATGCGCCCGAGCCCTTTCAAGGAGCGGTTCGCAGGGCTTTTTCCACAGCGGCGCCGACAGCACCTTTTTAACGGTTTTAAAGGCGGCCGAGCGGCATTTTGACTTAAAGGATTTTTTGGGCTTTACGCCGGCGGCGTCGAGGAAAATTATTTTTTCGGGATTTACCCTGCCCGTTCCGCACAGTTTCATTATCACCCGCCCCCCGAAGGAATGACCCACGAGAATCGGATCCTTTATGCCGAGAAAGCCGAAAAATTCAAGGGTGAAAGCGGCATACCTTTCCACGTCCCAAGGCTCGGGCGGCATATCGCTCTGCCCAAAGCCGGGAAAATCGAGGGAAACAACCTTATATTTTTTATCAAGAAGATTTCGCACGGCCGAAAAGGCGTCAAGGGAGGAGCCCCAGCCGTGAAGCAGCACAACCGGTTCGCCCTCTCCCGAAATTTCGTATCTGATTTTTAAACCGTCGATTTCACAAAACAAAAAATCACCCGAATTATTCAATGTTCTGCCCCAGCGTTCCGAGGCTTGCCGCCTTAAGGTAGGCGTTGATGAATCCGTCAAGGTCTCCGTCCATAACGGCGTTTATATTTCCCATTTCAAAGCCGGTTCTGTGGTCCTTGACCATGGTGTAGGGCATGAAAACATAGGAGCGTATCTGCGAGCCCCAGCCGATTTCCTTTTGCACGCCCTTGATGTCCTCGATTTTTTCAAGGTGCTCCCGCTCCTTGATTTCAATGAGCTTTGATTTGAGCATCTTCATGGCCATTTCGCGGTTTTGGTGCTGGCTGCGCTCGTTCTGGCAGGCGACCACAATACCCGTGGGAATGTGGGTTATGCGAACGGCAGAGTCGGTCTTGTTGATGTGCTGACCGCCGGCTCCCGACGAGCGGTAGGTGTCGACCTTAAGGTCCTCGTCCCTTATTTCCACGTCCATGTTGTCGTCGATTTCGGGCATGACCTCAAGAGAGGCAAAAGAGGTGTGGCGGCGGCCGCTGCTGTCAAAGGGAGAGACCCTGACAAGGCGGTGAACTCCCGCCTCGGATTTCATATAGCCGTAGGCGTTTTCACCCTCGATAAGCAGCACGGCGCTTTTAAGTCCCGCCTCTTCGCCGTCGAGATAATCTATGGTCTTGGCCTTAAAGCCGTGGGCGTCGGCCCAATGGTTATACATTCTGAAAAGCATTTCGGCCCAATCCTGAGCCTCGGTTCCGCCGGCGCCCGCATGGAATGTGAGAATGGCGTTTTTGGAATCGTATTCTCCCGAAAGCAGCGTGCTCATGCGCATATCCTCGATGGTTTTAAGCACCCTGTCGACCCCTTCGGTCACCTCTGGGACAAGGCTTTCGTCGCCCTCCTCGTCGGCCATTTCGATAAGGGTCAGGGTGTCGTCAAAATCGCCGCAAAGGCTTTCATAGGCCGAAACCTTGTTTTTAAGCTTGCTGGTTTGGCGGAGCACCTTTTGAGAATTTTCAAGATCGTCCCAAAAACCGTCGGCCGCCGCCTGTTTTTCAAGCTCGGCAATTTCTTCCTTGGCCGACGAAATACCCAGCGCCTCGCCGAGATCGTCAAGTTCATCCTTTGCGGATGTGAGTCGGAGTTTTTGTTCTTCAAATTGGAGCATAAATATACCTCTGTGCATTTTATAATCAATTTATTATATATTATTTTCCGCCCTTTGTAAAGGAAAAAACATCTTTTTTTCGGCAAAGACAGGGGCGATATTAAATATATTAAAAAAATCTTTATCTTATCATTGAAAAATTCACAATTTAATAGTAGAATTAAGGATAATTTAAAAAGTAATTTTAAGAGGTGAGCGACATAGACAATCGTTATTCGGGGCTTTGCTGTCCCGTCTGCAAGGTAAAATTCAAGGATGACGACGACATTGTGGTCTGCCCCGTGTGCGGAGCTCCCCACCACCGCTCCTGTTACAATCAAACCGGCCGCTGCGCTTACGAGCAGTTTCACGGCACCGAAAGCCAGTGGCGAGATCCCCGAAACGCCGAACCCCCGAAACAGCCGGACGAGCCGGAGCAGGGCTTCCCTCCCTTTTCGGCAGGCGGGCAAAATCCCTACGGCGCCCCCTACGGCCAAAACCCCTATAATCAGAATCCGTACAATCAAAATCCCTATGGGCAGAACCCCTACGGAAATTATCGAAACGGCGGAGTGAACCTCGGAAGAATTTGCCCGAGGTGCGGAAACGTCGTCACCCCGGTCAACAACACCTGTCCCGAATGCGGATATGTGTTTCCTCCCGTCTACGGTTCGCCTTACGGCGGAGGCGCCCAAAAATTTGACCCCTTCGGTCAGGGCACCTTTAACGGCTACAACCGCTTTGACCCCTACGGCGGCGTCGACCCCAAGGCCGACATCGACGGCGAAAGCGCCGAGACCCTCGCCGCGGCCGTTGCGGTAAACACCCAAAGATATATTCCCCGCTTTGCCTCCCTCAAAAAATCCGGCAAGGGAACGGCAAGCTGGAACTGGGCGGCCTTTTTCCTCGGACCCTATTGGTTCTTCTACCGCAAATGCTTCGGCGCGGGAACCATTGCCGCCACCATAGGCCTTATATGCAACCTCATGGTTTCCCTTTTAAACGACACCATAGTAAAAATTTCCTCCTCGGCGAGGACATTTTCCTACTATGAAATCGGCGAAAAGCTGGCAGCCGCCGCCCCGAGAAAGTTTTTGATTCTCGCGATGGTCGGCATGGCCGTGCTCTTTATTTCCCGCGTTTTCTTCGGGCTTTTCGGAGACTATATCTACAAACGAAAATGCCTTTCGGCGGTAAAGGACGCAAGATCTGCCGACGCGGAGAATTTTCCGCTCGTAATCCGCAAAAAGGGCGGTGTTAATATTTTTGCTCCGGTGGCGCTGATGTGCGGCCTGCAATTTTTAACCGACCTTCTTGCAACGCTTATATAGAGGAGTTTTGAAAATGGTAAAAAAAGCTGTTATACCCGCGGCGGGGCTCGGAACCCGCGTTCTTCCCGCCTCCAAGGCCTGCCCCAAGGAAATGCTTAACATTGTTGACAAGCCCGCCATTCAGTATATTGTGGAAGAGGCTGTCAGAGCGGGAATCACCGACATTCTCATAATCACCAACCGCGGCAAGGGCATAATCGAGGATCACTTCGACCACGCCGTCGAACTTGAGGCAGCCCTCAAAGCCAAGGGCGGCCGCGAGGAGATGTTAAAGGAACTCGGCGACATCGCCTCCATGGCAAACATCTTCTTCCTCCGCCAAAAGGTCACAAAAGGCCTCGGACACGCCGTGCTTCAGGCCCGTTCCTTTATCGGTAACGACCCCTTTGCCGTGCTCTACGGCGACGACGTCATTATCGGCGAGGACCCCGCCATTGCTCAGCTCTGCCGCGCATATGACAAATACGGCAAGGGCGTCGTGGGAGTCAACAAGGTTTCTCCCGAGGCCATCGGAAAATACAGTTCTCTTAAGGTCGACCCCATCGAGGACAGAATTTTCAAGGTGACCGACATGGTTGAAAAGCCCACCCCTGACAAGGTTCTTTCTCTTTATTCCATTCTCGGCCGCTGCGTTCTCGAGCCGGAAATTTTCGACGTTCTCGAGCGCACACCCCTCGGCGCGGGCGGAGAGCTTCAGCTAACCGACGCCATGAAAACCACCGCAAGGGAGAAATCCATGATTGCCGTGGAATTCACCGGCAAGCGCTATGACATGGGCAACAAGCTCGGCATAATGCAGGCCGGCTGCGAGGTCGCCTTAAATCATCCCGAAATCGGCGAAGATTTCAAGGCCTATCTCAAGGAGCTTGTAAAAACCTTTTAATTTTTTCGGCGAAAGTTTTTGACTTTCGCCTTTTTTGTTGCACAATGTTTGATTTTGTGGTAAAATGTTGTGGCAACAATATCGGGGCTTTCCCGTCAAAAAAGGAGCAAAAAGCTATGACATCTCTTGAAAAATACAAGGCCGCCCTTTCAAGGGGCGAGGAAATCATAAATATGGGGCTGTGCGGATTTGACGAACAGTCGGCCAAAAACTTCACAAACGCCTACAACCGCGCCATGTCGGTAATCACAAAAGCCGAAAGCATGACCGACGAAACCCTCGACGAGCTGTGGATAAATCTTGACGACGCGGCAAATCTTCTGTCGGTCCGCGACGGCGATATAAAAAGAAGATACAACCGCATGATAGTCATCGGCATAGACGGCATGGGAAATTACGACCGAAAAACCGACACCCCGTTTTTTGACGAGCTGAGAAACGGCGGCAAGGCTCTTTTCACCGACCGAGCCCTTTCGGTTTTTCCCTCCATTTCGGCCGAAAACTGGTGCGCCATGCTCAAAGGGGTGGGCCCCGAAAAGCACGGCTATGACAACCAAAAGCTGACCGACATTCCCGCCCCCGACAAAAGCGATTATCCGTCGGTTTTCAAATTTTTGCGGGATAAATATCCCTTTGCAAAGCTTTGTTCCTTCGTCAACTGGCTGCCCATAAACTCGGGCGCGATTGAAAACAACATCGGCGTGGAAAAAATCCGCGGCGACGACGCCCCTCTTTGCGATAAAATCGTCAAAACCCTTGAAAACAGCCGTCCGCTCTTCACCTTCATCGCCTTTGACGGAGCCGACGAGGCGGGTCATCACGGCGGCTACGGCTCGGCCGAGCACCTTGACACCATAAAGCTTATGGACGAGCGCTGCAGAAGAATTTTCGAGGCGGCCGAAAAGACCGGAGGACTTGATGACACACTCATTCTCATCGTCACCGACCACGGCGGCGTCGGTCACGGTCACGGAGGAAACGACGACCTCGAAATGCTCAATTCTTACATTGCCGCGGGAGATGGGCTTAACGCGGGAGAATATAAAAATCCCGAATTCCGCACCGCCACGGTGGCGTCGGTGGCCTGTGCCGCCCTCGGAGCGGCGCAAAGCAAGGATTATGACTTCACCGTTCCCGCCGACTTTTTCGCATAATTCCAAAAAGGCATACCTGAAGATTACTTATAGGTATTGGGCATTTCCCGCCTTTGGTGTATAATAAGCTCGGAAAGGAGATTATTATATGAAGAAAATTTTATCCGTCATTCTCGCCCTGTCGCTTTTGTCGGTTCTTTGCTCCTGCTCGCGGCAGCAGCAAACCGAAGAGACTTCCAAGGCGCAAAAGACAAGCTCGATAGTGATATATTTCTCCTGCACCGGAACCACCGAGCAGGCCGCCAAAAAAATCGCCGAGCTTTCATCCTCCGACATTTACAAGATTGAGCCGGCCGAGCCATACACCTCCGACGACCTTAACTATAACAACTCCGACTGCCGCGCAAACGTCGAACAAAACGACCCCGACGCGCGTCCCGAAATTGCCGGATATTTGCCCGACCTTTCGGAATATGACCGAGTCTATCTCGGATTTCCCATTTGGTGGGGAACCAATCCCAAAATCATAAACACCTTTATCGCTTCCTGCAACCTTGCGGGCAAGGAGGTTTTTCCCTTCTGCACCTCGGGCGGCAGCGGTGTTGAAAAGGCGGCCGATTTTATAAAAAACGCCTGCCCCAAATCCGACGTCAAGGACGGCATCCGCGCAAACGGAGCAACCGACGAACAGCTCAAAGCATGGATAAATCAATAATATTTTTTAAAAGGAGTCTTTAAAACGAAAAAACTCGTAGCATATTTTTCGGCAAGCGGAGTCACCGAAAAGGCGGCAAAAAGCCTTGCAAAGGAAATCGGCGCCGATCTTTTTGAAATAAGGCCCGCCGTTCCCTATTCCAAGGCCGACCTTGATTGGACAAATTCCAAAAGCCGCAGCTCGGTTGAAATGAAAAACAAGTCCTTCCGCCCCGAAATGGAAAAAACGCCTCTCGACCTTTCGGAGTATGACACGGTTTTCGTTGGTTTCCCCATTTGGTGGTATGTAGCGCCGACCATAATCAACACCTTTGGCGAAAGCTATGATTTTTCGGGCAAAAAAATCGTGCCCTTCGCCACCTCGGGCGGCAGCGGAATGGGCAACACCAACGCCGAGCTTGCTCCCTCCTTTAAGGGTGCGACCCTTGTTGAAGGCAAGCTTGTCAACCGTATGTCGGCCGACGAGCTCCGCGCCTTTGCCGAAAAATTCTGAGAAAAACTCACCGGCCGATTTTCCCGGCCGTCTCCTCCCTATAATGCAAAACCCGCCGAAAGCCTTAAAGACTTCGGCGGGTTTTGCATTTTGTTTTTTTGCGTTTATTTTAAAGCGATTGCTTTAAAAACAATTTTCAAAGGATAAATTTACTTTACCGTCCAAAGGCTGCCGTTTTTGGTTGCGGTGTGGCCCTCGGCGAGATATGCGCTCGGGTCGACGGCAAAGTTTCCGCCGTTGACGGTCAAATCGACATTTCCGATATAGGCAAGAGCCAATTCGGTGACATTTCCGCTGACCTCTCCGCCGTTCATGACAAACTTTCCGTAAATGTCCTTATAGGTGGTAAAGGCATAGCCCTTTCCGTTTTCGGTGGGGTCGAGAATGAATTTGCCGCCGTCCACCGTGACGAGAAGGTTTTCGGAATAACCGTTTTTCATTCCAAGCTGAATTCCCTGTGCAAAGGCGTTCTTTCCGCCCACCTTTATGACGCTGTTGCCCTTTACACTGACAGAAATATTTTCCTGTTTGCCGTTCTGTCCCCAAAGGAGAATTCCCACAACGTCGTTTCCGTCGCTGTAGCTGTCAAAATCGGCCTTTACGTCAAACACCGAATCCTCAACGTTAAGCTCGGAATTCTGATCGGCAACGACTCCCGTGATTTGGGCGCTTGCCGAAACCTTAACGCTTGCATTTTTCATGTTTATAACGGCCTTGCCAACGGGGGCATAGGCGTGAATTCCGGAGTTTGCCGAGGGGTCGACGTTAAATTCAACGTCACTCTCGATGTTGACGGTCGTTGTTTTGCCTTCCTCGGTGTTTGAAACGAAAATTCCGTCGCTGTTTCTTGCGTTGCAGTTGAAAACGAACTTTCCGCCGTTTCCGGAGTTTGCAAGGGTGAGACTGCCGTCGGTGACGGCAAAGGCGTCGGTAAGCTTGTTGGTGAGTGTGAGATTTTTGCCCGCAAGGTCGATGGTGACGTTTTTGCCGGGAGCGACCTCAAAGGTTTCGTCGGAATATTCAAAATTTCCGCCCATGGTGAAAACGGCGTCGTCAACGGTTTCAGACGCATTGACCTCGTCAAGAGATTTCTTGAGGGAGTCGGCGCTGTCTATGGGATAAACCGCGTCGGCGTCATAGGTTTTGCCGAAGCTGTCGCTTTCCACCGTGTCCTGAGTTGCAACGACGGTGATCCCGATACCGTCAATGGTGAGGTTCATATAATCGTTGCCCGCCGATTCAAGCATATGTCCCTTTACGGTGAACTCATTTTCACCGCCCACCGCAAGGTGCTGTTCGGTTCCGAGAGCAACGTCGCCGATTGTCCATTCAATGACCTCGTTAAGCTTGGCCGAGCCCTTGATGCCGGTGATGTTCACCTTATATTTAAGGGCGAGGTTTCCGTTATTTCTGATTCTGAGTTCGGGCAGCTCATAGGTGCAGCCCGGCTCCCAAAGGATTTTGTCGGCCGCTCTGTTGTCGGCGGTTTTGAATGTCAGGGTCTCGCCCTCGGCGGAAACCCAATTGCCCTCGCCGTTTTTCATTTCGAGAACCACGTCAAGGGTGCCCGACCGGATTTTGTTGACGGCGGTGGAGGCCGTGTCGGTGAACCATGCGAAGGTGGTGCCGATAAGCAAAGCCACGCAAACAAGCATGGCGAGAACGCTTGACAAAAGCGCTCTTTTTGTGTTTTTGCTGTTCATAAAATTTCTCCTCTCATAATTTTGCAAACAAGAAAATCCGTTTACAATTTGTGCATACATTATACCCCCACCCCCCGACTTTTTTGTCAATGGGAAATTACTTATTTTTCCGATTTTTTTACCGATTTTTTGAATTTTTCGACTCTGTTATTCCCATTCGGAATAATATATCAAAGCACGCGAAAATATTCCTTAAAAAAGAAAAAACACAATGCAAAAGCACTGTGTTTTCATAACGCCGCATATCGGCGCTGTTTTTAAAAAACCGACCGGACCTGTAAGCCGAGTTCTGTTGAAAGCAGTCATCTATCTCGACGGGGGATTGCTCCCGCCGCTCAAGCCATCCTTCGGAACACGCCGGACAAGCGTATAGTTCCTGTCGATGTTGCTCCGGATAGGGTTTACATGGCAGCTCGGTCTCCCGAGCTCCGGTGAGCTCTTACCTCGCCTTTCCACCCTTGCCGATCGCTCGGCGGTATATCTCTGTTGCACTTTCCCTAAGGTCACCCTCGGCGGCCGTTAGCCGTTATCCTGTCCTGCGGGGCTCGGACTTTCCTCATATGCCAAAGCATACGCGACTGCTCAGTCCGCTCGGTCTTTTTATGATAGCCTTTTAAAAGTCATTTGTCAAGGGTATTTTAACGGACAGCCCGTCATATAAATTATTCGGGAGTGATTTTTGTGGAACAAAACGGAAAATACAATTTTAACGAGGCGCTGCCCGAAATCGAAATGCCCCTGTCCCCCGAAAAGCCAAAGGAAAAGGACTCAAAGGTCAGGCTGCTGCTTGTGCAGTCGGCAATTTGCGCCGTATGCCTCGGAATGATTTTCTTTGTCAAAACGGCGGGAAAAGACGCCTTTTCGGCCCTTTGCAACGCGGCGAAAGAGACGGTTTACCGCACCGTTTCCCTTGACGAGGTCAAATCGGCGCTGTCAAGCAAAATATCCGAGAAAGAACAAGTGACAAACGGCGAAAACTATGTTACCCCCGCAGCACCCGAAAGCGAAACAAACACCGAGCAAACGGATTTTTCGGAAAATGCGCCGATTTCGCCCCAAAGCGAGGTTCAGTCACAGACCGGAGAGCAAAGCGCAAAGCCTGCATCTGCCGTCACGCTGAATTTTCAAAAGCAGGAGCAAGAAACGTCGGTCAAGGACATAACCCTGCCGGTGAGCGGGGAAATAACCTCCGATTTCGGCAGCCGAATTCACCCCATATACGGCACAAATCTTCTGCACGGCGGCATTGACATCGGCGTCGAAACGGGAACGCCGGTCAAGGCGGCGCTGCCGGGGATGGTCAAGGAGGTGGGTAGCAACGCTTCTGCGGGAAATTTTGTTTCGCTCATTCATTCCGACAAGGTGGAAACCAAATATGCCCATTTAAGCGAGGCGCTTGTTTCTGAGGGCGACAGCGTTTATCAGGGGCAGACGGTGGCTCTTTCGGGAAACACCGGGGTTTCCACCGGTCCTCATCTGCATTTTGAAATCCGCATCGGCGGCGTGAGAATCAATCCCCTTTGGGTGCTTAATTTTGATTGATTTTACGCTTTTCGGGTGCGGCATTTCCCTTTCGCCGCTTTTTGTCATGCGGCTGACCGCAATTCTGCTTATCGACAAGACGGGTCAGGCGGGCGTCATTCTGCTCTGCTCGCTTTTTCACGAGCTCGGGCACCTGATTTTTATGATAATTCTCGGATTTCCGCCGAAAAGCATTGCACTTTTGCCCCTTTCGGCCGACATAAAAATGCCCGAAAAGCTGCTTCCCCTAAAAGCCGAGCTCGCCATACACATGGGCGGAATTTTGACAAATTTTGCTGTGTCGTCCGTCTTTATTCTCGCTTTTTTTGTGTGGCGAAACGACACATTTCTGCTTTTTTTCGCGGCAAATCTCATTATCGCCCTCTTCAATCTGACACCGATTTCGGGTCTTGACGGAGGAAATTTTCTTTTTGCCCTTTTGTGCGCTTTTGCGCCGACAGCGGCCGACGGCGTTTGCAGAGCAATCTCGTTTTTTTTCGGCCTCGGGCTCTTTTTTTCGGCTGTTTTCCTGACCCTGCGCTTTAAAAACCCCGCCCTGCTGCTTTTTTGCATATACATCGGCTTTATGAGCGTGGGATTTAATTTGAAAAAATAAAAAGAGGCGGAAACCGCGAAATTTCCGTCTCTTTTTTGTTGTAAGGTCGATTACTCGGCCACAACGGTATACCAAATGTCGCCGTTGGACTGAGTCTCGGACACGACTTTGTAGCCTTTGGCAACAAAGTTGGTGCCCGCACCCTCGGCAGCATTGTCCGAGGGGTCGAAGTTAACAAAGGTGCCGCCCTTTACGATGATGTCGGCGGTGCCGTTTTTATAATTCTCATCGATGCAATTAAGAAGGTATCTGTAATCGTGGGTGCCGATGTCGGGAGCGCATTCAAAGAATCCGCCGTTGACAACCAAGGTTCCGGCCTGAACATTAAACACCGTGCCTCCGGCATAGTATTTTCCGCCGTTGACCGTGACGGTTATTCCTTCTTTTGCAATGTGAGCAACGTAGGGGCCGCCGGTGTAGGAATATTTGGAATCGGTTTTATCAAGGCACATAATTCCCGCATTTTCGGAGGCGTTAATTGTGGTGTCGGCAGCTATGAAAAGAGCCGCCCAGTTGTTCGAATCCTCCAACTCACCGGGAACGGTATATACGGCGCCCATATCAAGGGTCGTGGGAGCCTTAACGACAAGGCGGTCGGCCGCCTCCGTTTTTGTTTCATCGGCGGTAATGTTGCTGCTGACGGAAAATCTTCCGCCCTCGGCAAAGGCCTTTTGCATGTCGGCGTGTCCCGTAACGGGATAACCTGCATTTGCGTCATAGGTATTGTTGTAGCTGTCATTTTCGACGGTGTCCTGGGTGGCAACAACGGTGATTGTGATACCGGTGACCTCTTTACCCA
>JABLTO010119814.1_pt1 | contig 20296 bp, 28 predicted proteins | sample 7160091 | NCBI WGS metagenome assembly JABLTO01 (sample SAMN14651225, study PRJNA627086) | human gut metagenome | isolation source: feces | host: Homo sapiens
CGGCGTGTCCAGCTGTTTTTGGATGGCCCGCTGGAGGCGTTTGGGGTTGGGCCGGGCGGGGAAGGACGCCACCACCACCGTGATGCCCCTGCTGTCGGCCGCCCTGTACCTGGCCCAGTTCCTCTCCCCCCTCCTCCTCCGTGCCCTGACGGCAATGGTGGGGGACGTGCCCCATCTCTCCTACTACTTCGCCCTTGCCATTGCCTGCCTGTTCCTGCTGTGGTCCCTGCGCATCCCCGCCAGGGCCCGGCGGTGAGAGGCGGAAGGGACTCGTTTCCAACACCAAATCCGGCAGCGACAGCAGGGCATACTGGGTGTGGGGAATGCGCAGCAGGGGGATGCCCTTCCGGGCACAGTAGGCATTTTTCAGCCCATCGCTGGCCTGGGTGCGGAGAAACCGGGCTTCCGTGTCCCAGCCCCGGCCGCTGTAGGTGGTATGGAGAACCCCGTCGTACGCAATGAGGTAGGCCAGCTTCCCCTGGCGGAACACCGCAAAGTCGAAGCGGTAGCGCCCCGGCAAATCCCCAGGGGCATATTCCGCTGCAAAGGCAATGCCCCCTTGGGTAAGCATCCGGGCGATTTTCTCGTTGCCGCGGGAGGTGATGCAGCCGCAGCTCCGGGTTCTGCCTGCCACCAAGGCGTCCTGGCGGATCAGTTTCTCCTGGCCGCACTGACAGCGGCACCGCCAGAGAATGCCACCCCCTGCCCGCCGCTGCCCGCTGTCCTCCAGTACGGTGCGTTTTCCAAACCGCTGGCCCTGCAAGTCCCGTATCCCATCCTGATGGGCACACCCGCAGCTGCGGGTGTGCCCACATTTCAATTTATGGGCGTGCACCTGCACCATCTTACCGCAGTCGCACTGACACTGCCAGACTGCACCTCCATTGGAGCCCCGCGCCTCCGTCAGCGCCAGGACGGTCAAGCGGCCAAATCGCTGGCCGGTAAGGTCATCCGTACGCGGGTGGGCAGACAGTCGCAGCTCTGGGTGATCCCCCGGCGCAGGCTGGTGCCCCGGGTGGTGATCCCTCCCCCGCACTGGCAGGTGCAGCGGTACCAGGCTTCCCGGCCCGTCACGCCGGCCGGCGCCGGCACCTGTTCCACCACCGTCAGCCGGCCAAAGGTCTTTCCCACCATGGGAACTCTGGCCTTGGTCACTCCGTCTCCCCTCTCTTCCATGGGCAAACCCCAGTACCGGTAAAGCAAACCCAGGGCCCTGCCTTACGCAACAAAAAATCCTGGAATCTCTTGGGATACAAGGGATTCCAGGATTTTTAACATGGTGACCCGTCGGGGATTCGAACCCCGGACACCCTGCTTAAAAGGCAGAATTATTTCCTTATCTTCCAGCTTGTGCAAACTCAATTACATTATCCTTACACAAATCCCCAGATAAAAACTTGTTCAGCGTCTCTGCTGTACTCTCCATCCTGCTCCTGCGGATATGGGTATAAATGTCTCTCGTAACTTGTATGCTGGAATGCCCCAGCAGTTCTTGCGCTACTTTGACATCAACCCCAGCATCAAATAGGGTGGTCGCAAATTCATGTCGCAACTGGTGGGGCGTTATGGTGCATCGCTGTCCTTCCGCCAGCCCAGCCTCCCTGCACCATTTCAACCAGCGCTTTCGGACTTGCGTTTTTGTCAAAAGCTTCTCTCCTCCGAACACATAGCCCTTGCCTCCTTTTGGGAGAACCGCCGCCAGAGCGTCCAGCAGGACCATTTCCCGTTTCCCGCTCTCCGTCTTTGGCTCTTTGATCTTTGGCGTGTTCTTGGCAAAGTAAACTGCCTTATTTATGTGGATCACCTTCTTCTCCCTATCAATGTCTTCCCAACGCAGCGCCAGCAGTTCGCCCCGGCGCATCCCGGTATAGAGCAGCATATACGGAAACAGCCCAAACTCCAGAAACACCCCCGCCTTGACCTTCTCAATCTGATCATCATCGGGAATAGCTCTCCGTCCTTTGGGAAGCCCACTAGGCAGCTTTACCGCCCCGCAGGGATTGAATGTTGTCCAGCCTTGCACAATGGAATAGTCCCAGATCATCCGTAGCATATCCAGATAAAGCTGTACCGTCCGCCGAGCATAGCCCCTCCCCGCCAGATATCGGATGTAAGCGTCTATTTCATCGGGCCTGATATCGTCAATCCTTCTCCCCTTGAATTGTTCCTTTGTCCGCTTCATCGAGGCCCTATATGCTTCCGCCCCGTTATAGGATACCTGCCCTTCATGCCACCGCTCCCAGGCATCGGCGCAGGCTTCAAAAGTTTTCCCTGCCGCCTGCTCCTGGTTCCATGCAGCAATCTTTTTCTTCAATTCCTTCTGGGTCTTGGCATAGAAATATTTGGGCTTCGCCATACCCGGCAGAGAGATTCTCTCCTGCCACAGTCCATCTTTCCGTTTTATCATTGCATTTTCCTCCTACTATATGATATAGTAGGGGCACAGTAGGCCTTCGACAAACTTACTGTACCCCCAGCCCGTTCTCTGTGTTGCAGCACAGAGGGCGGGCACTTTTTCATTTTTCCAGGAACCGAGTAAACCCCACAGCTTTCCCGACGATCTTCACTTTCCCCAGGTTTTCCCCAGAAACAATAATCGGCTCATACTCCCGATTTGCCGGGGAAAGCAGGACCATATCTCCGACACGCTTGAAATATTTCAGGGTAGCCTCCCCGTCAATCATCACGGCAGCGATTTCGTTGTTCTCCACCTCTGGCTGCTGGCGAATGTAGACCACGTCACCGTCTTCGATCCCAGCCCCAACCATGCTGTCCCCTTTACACACAAGGGTGAAATCGCAGCGGATGCGGTTTGGAACTGCATCGTAGGTTTCAATGTTTTGCTCAGCGAGGATGGGCGTACCGCAGGCAATCGCCCCAACCCGGGGGACTGTATAGGTGTCTGGAACCGGGAAAAATCCGGCAGGAGTGTTCACAGTAGATTCTCGATCTCTAGGAACGTCATAACCCATTAACCAAGTTTCACTAACCCCTAAAGCCATCCCTAAAATGGCTAGTTTGGTTTGCCCTGGTTCCACCTTCCCATTCACATATTGGCTCAGGTCATTTTTCCCTAGTTTTACATTGTGCTCTTCGCAGTAGGGCTTTGCCATATCAATAATGTCTACTTGCCTTAGCCCTCTTTCTGCCATGATTTCCTTTAGTCGTTGCGCCGTATTGGTGACTCTCATGGGTGGCACCTCCTGTCCCCTATACTATAACAGGTTTTGAACCAAAGTTCAATAGCAAACAGGCATAAATTCAACTTTTTTGAATTTCTCTATTGACTTCCTCTTTGCGCGGTGATATACTTTAGATAGTTCAAAGCAATTGAACAACTCGAGAGAAAGGAGGTACCCCTATGTCCTTTGATTACTCGAAACTTCTCGGTAAAATCGTAGAGGTCTACGGTACTCAACAGAAATTTTCTGATGCTATGAACCTTTCGGAACGCTCCATTTCCTTGAAATTGAACGGGAAAACCGGATGGAAGCAGTCGGAGATTGTGCAAGCCTCAAATCTGTTGGGAATCCCTGCTGAACTAATTTCTCAGTATTTTTTTGCGCAAAGGGTTCAATCAGATTGAACCGGCATCAAAGCAAAAGGACCGCCGAAGCGGTCCCATTGCTCGAAGGTTATGCAGGCGGATCACACCGGCTGCACGCTGTATACCCGGCCTGCTTGGCCTGGTACAGCGTCATCCCGTGGCAGCTCTCTCTCAGATACTGGCAGCCATAGGAATGGTACTTGCTCCCCGTGTCTGTGACATACACCGTCACGGCAGACTGGGACGCATAGCCGGACCCCTCGGAACCGGAAGACGTTGTCCCTCCCGACTGCGTCGCCGCAGAACTAGAGGAACCCTCGGAAGCCTTGCCCGCTTCCGCAGATCCATCCTTCTTCCCGTTCTCATATCCGGCCTTGTACCCCCGGTCGAACCCCTCTGCGTATCCTTCGGTTCGCTTCGCTTCCAGTTGGCGCTCTAGGTCTTCCGACTTTTCAGCGTCTTCCAGAAGCGAGGTTACATCGACGGAGGCAGCCCCGGCGGCGAAAGCCTCGTCATACGCCGCCTGAATTTCCTCTTCCGTCATCATTTGGCAGGACCCGAGCCCAAGGCAAAGAACGATGGCGGCAACCAGAAGCAATATCCTTCGCATCGTATTCACCCCCTATTCCATCCTTTTATACCATAGATTCACCCGGGATGGAACAGGAAGCCACAAAAAGGAGGTACAAAATGTCGAGAGAACACCCAGCCTACCGCGACAACCTGGAGGACCTGCTTACCTTCTTCGACGGCAAGCGCGTCCTCTCCATCAAAGAAGTGGCCCGGTACACCGGCAAGGACTGCCGGTGGGTCAAGGCCCATTTAGGGTTCGGGGATGAAAACTGTATCTCAGTTCCCACCCTGGCCCGGCGGCTCTGCGAGGGGGTGTAACATGCCGACCTTTTACGGTTTAACCGTATCCGTTGTCCGGAACGGCAACAAGCGGCGCTATCCCAAATGTGCCGGCTGCCGGTACCTGTCCCAGTTCTGGACCTGTGACTATCTATGGCACACAAGGTCCAGCCGGATCAAGCAGGGAGTGCATACAGAGCCCCAGGGAGGCTGTTCCCTCTACCGGAGCAGCAAAACCCACCAGGAACAACTGCTGACAAAGAAAGCCCGCCAAAAAGCCTCCCAGGCCGTCCGGGAACGGAAACGAAAACTCCCCCAGACCTTTGACCGGGAACTGGCCGCAACCCTCTACGACAAGGGGGCCAACGACCTGCAAATCGGCCTGGCCTGCAACGTCTGCAAAAAGACCGTTGCCAACTGGCGGAAATCCACGGGCCGCCCCAGCCACCAACCCCGTGGGAAAAATTATACCGAAAAGGAGAAAACCCTATGAACGCCATCCAGATCAAGAAAGTCGCCCTCGCCGAGGACACCATGATCCGGGCGATTGCCCCCGCCATGAAAAAGCGCCACGCTGAGCAGGCCAAGAAAGGGCGAAAAGCCCGCACCAACGCCGCCCTGGCCCGTCTCGGCATCCCCCTCCGGGTCCTGTGATCCAGGGGAAGCACCGCCTCTGCCATGTTTGCGGGAAAGACTGGAATGTCTCCAGTCTGGACCCAGGGGGTAAGCACTACATCTGCCCCCACTGCGAATGGCAGCGGCAACGGAAGGGAGTGGATAGCCATAAGCCGCAAAAACCCCTTCGAAGGCGGGACCCGTCCCTGGAATGAACAGCCCCGCCCACCTGGCCGCCCGCAAAGGACGGACCCGCCGCAGCTGATCTCTATTTGCCTACACTGCCACTTAGAGGAGTGCCATCCAGAGAGCCGGGAGTGCCCCCTGAACCGGCAGTATCGCCGGAGGATGGAAATACCAAAGGACCTGGCAGACCTGGCAAAAACCATGACATACCAGGAACTGGGGGACCACTACTGTGTCTCTCCCGACCGGGCCAAGCGGTGGTGTCACACCCTGGGCCTCCCCCGAAAAACTGGGCGGCCAAAGCGCCCCCGCCCCCCACGGTTCAAAACCATGTACCTGAACGGGGTCGGGATCCACAAACTGATGCAGTATTTCCAAGTTGGGTACGACGTCGTTCGTCGTTGGATCCAAGAAACAGAGGAGGAAATGAACCATGACACCAAGTAACGCCTACAACCCCTTCCCCCGCAAAGTCCAGATGGAGATCACCGCCCAGATGGTCCAGAAGTGGATCAAGGACGAAGCTCTCCAGGACTTCCTGGACTACCTCACCATCGCCAATCCATGCGTCCTGTCCGTCTATCTGACCGAACGGGAAGAGCTTTTCGAGGACTGGATCCTCTCCGGGGGAGGTGCGCAGTAATGGGGGTCAGCGTCCTGATTTATGGCCGCTCTGGATCCGGTAAGAGCCGCAGCCTCAAGAACTTCACTGAGGATGAGATTTTCCTGGTAAATGTGATCGGGAAACCTCTGCCGTTCCCTGGCCAGTTCAAATATACCGCAAAGACCGACAGTTACGGAACCATCCAGAAGGGCCTGAAAACCATGCCCACCAAGGCGGCTGTCATTGATGACGCCGGGTATCTTCTCACCAATACATTTATGCGGGGACACTCCGCCCCCAAAAGCGGCAGCAGCAGCTTCGACCTCTACAACGACATTGCAGACAGTTTTTGGGGCCTGCTCCGCTTCATTCAGAACGACCTCCCCGAGGACGTGATTGTCTACATCCTCATGCACGAGGCAACCAGCGACTACGGAGAGACCAAGCTGCGGACCATCGGCAAGTTGCTGGATGAAAAAGTCTGTGTGGAGGGGATGGTCTCTATCGCTCTTCGCTGCATGGTGGAGGGGGACAGGCACTTTTTCCGCACCCAGTCCTCCGGCATGGATATCAGCAAATCCCCTGAGGAAATGTTCGACTTGGAAATTGAGAACGACCTGAAAGCGGTTGACACCCGCATCCGGGAATACTGGAGCCTGTCTCCCCTGACGGGAGGTGCGCCAGATGCCTGAGTTTTCGAGTGGCGTAAAGAAGTATATCCGAGCCAGTGCCATCGTAGAAGTTTCCTTTCCTGTAGACTTCCACGACCGGGCAGACGTTTCCTGCTCCCAGTGCCCATACTTCCGCTACACTATCCGACATTGCGGGCTTAATGATAAAATCTGCGAGTACCCGGAAAGATACATTGGGAGCCACTGCCCCCTCACTTTCTATTCAGATGACAAGGAGGAAGACAAGAATGAGGAGAATTGATTGGAACAACGTCCAGGAACAGGGCGATTTCACCCCCATCACCCCCGGCGGCTACATCGCCGCCATTACCGAGGTGGAAGACAACGAGGCCAAAGAGTACCTTATGATCTGCTGGGACTTCGTGGAGCAGCCCTACAGGGGCCGCAACACCCAGACCCATAAAGACCTTGGATACTGGCCCATGCGCTTCCCCCGCAGCTACAAGGAATCCTCCCTGGGCTATTTCAAGGCATTTAAGACCGCCCTGGAAAAGTCTAACTCCGGTTACACCTTCCGCGAGGACAACCTCCAGGACATGCGCCGGAAATACATCGGCGTGGTCATCGGAATGGAAGAGTACATTGCCAAGGATGGCACCGTGAAAACCCGTCCCGCGGTCCGCTCCACCCGCAGTGTGGACGCCATCCGCAGCGGAGACTTTACCGTCCCCCCGATGAAAACCCTCCAGAACGGAGCAAAGGCATACGGCGGAGACACCAGGGGCTTCACCGACATCTCCAACGAGCCCGACGACGATCTTCCGTTCTAAGAAAGGAGCGAATCATGGAAAAACTGCTTCTCACCCGCAAGGAGGCCGCCCAGGCTCTCAACATCAGTGTAGATACCCTGGACATGCTGCGGAACAGTGGCAAGATCCGCGCCGTCAACATCGGTGCAAGGGTGTATTACTCTCCGGACGAACTGAGGGCCTTTGTGACCAAGGAAGGGCCTATCGGGTGATCGGATGCCGAACAGAATCATAAAGGAGAGCATTGCAGTATCTGAAAAAATCGCCTCTCTTACTGATTTTGAGTTTCGGATTTGGGTTGCATTGATTACGTTGGCCGATGATTACGGCAGAGGGGACGCCCGCACCGCCATTATAAAAGGTCGGGCGTTCCCCCTCCGGGAAAGCGTCACGCAAAAGAACATTGATACCGCTCTTCACAGTTTGGCGTCCAAAAATTGCGTATCCCTCTATTCAGTGGACGGGAGACCATACTTTTGCTTTCCAACTTGGAGCGAACATCAAAGAGTTCGCACTTGCAAACCGAAATATCCCGGGCCAGAAAACGCCGACAGAGATCCCCGCCATGCGGGCGCTTGCGACAACTCGCCGCAATTCGCCGCGGATTGCAGCCTTAATCCAATCCAATCCGAATCCAATCCTAATCCGAATCAGAATCCGAATCCTAACGCGCGTGCGCGCGGGGACGGTGCTTTTGATCGTTTTTGGGCTGAGTATCCCAAAAAAGTTGGGAAGGGGCAGGCTCAAAAAGCATTTTCCAAGATTTCCGTCCCGGTTGAAACACTGATCGAGGCCGTTCAGCGGCAGAAAAACAGCGTTCAGTGGCAAAAGGATGGGGGGCAGTATATTCCGAACCCCGCCACTTGGCTCAACCAAAAACGCTGGGAGGATGATCTGGACAGTCTGAACATGGGAGGAGGTGTAACGCATGGAGGCGCTTTCCCAAACTCTGGGCCAATTATTGAAAAACTCCCCGCCGCCTCAGACGGCTGGTGGGATGACTGAGTATGACTTTGTAGCGTCCGAGCGGAGACGCGCGGAATTGTTCAACGCTACAGAAGGAAGCCTGAAAGGCTACGATTGCCCGGAGTGCAAGAACCGCGGCTACTTCATGGACGTCAAGGAAAATGGAGAACTCCTTTCCCGACCTTGCCGGTGTCAGACCATCCGATCGGCAATGGCTGCAATGCAGAGAAGCGGACTACCTACCGAAATGCTGGATGGCTGCACCTGGGACGGCTGGGAAACCCCGGAAGCCTGGCAGCGCATGGCCCTTAATATGGCTATAGAATATGTCAATGCAATCCGTTCCGGGAAGCCGTCGTGGTTTGTGATTTCCGGTGTTCCCGGCTCTGGGAAAACCCGCCTCTGCACAACCATCTTCCGGGCAATTGTAGGGGGTGGAAAGCGTGGTCTGTACATCTCTTGGAGGGATTTCGCCCGAAAAGCAAAAAGCTCTGGGAATGACGGCGAGGGATTTGAAGCCATTGTCCTTCCTGCGAAAAAATCACCTGTCTTGTACCTAGATGACTTCTGGAAAGGCTCTGTTAATCCGGCAGACGTGAACCTGGCCTTTGAGTTGCTCAATGCCAGATACACAAGCCAGCTTCCCACTATCCTTTCCAGCGAGCACACTCTGGAGGCGATCATCAGGGGCGATGAGGCCATCGGATCCCGGCTCTACGAGATGTCAGATGGCTTTTATATCGACTGTTCCAGAGCAAAAAATTGGCGAACAATGAGGAGGCACACATGATTCGAAAAGGAAGCGTCTATAAGTTGCGCCAGCACGGCGATCCCGGCAACGGCATGACCGTCCTGGTTCTCTCCGGGGAACAGGCCAACCGGGAGACCGGCCACATCGTGGTAGTCCCTATCGTTCAGGGGCGGGCGAAATTGTTTGACGGGAGCATTACTCGCCCGGATGTGCAGTTTCGTGGGCATGTGCACCACGTCTGCTTAGACAGGATGCGCAATGCGCCGGAGCACATTCTGCGGCACGGCCTCGGGTCATTGCCTTATACCGAGATGGCGGCTGTAGAGGCAGCACTGTGCCGCCTGCTGGAATTGTGAGGTGCCTATGTGGGAGATCACCGTGAAACTCCGTCCCATTCCCTCGAGCGCCCGGAACCCCCGGGGAAGCCGAGAAGGGATTGCCATGGACCTAGAAAAGTACGGTCATGTACAATACGTGGAAATCCGGGAGACAGATACCCCGGAGCAGATGAAGATAGGAGGTACAAAATGACATTGATCGAATTGCAAAATATCCTTGGGAGACGGATTGAGATCGCCACCAATAATGACCTCACGCTGGAAGAGCGTAAAAAGGAAACGGAAATTTCGCAGACAATTTCCTCCCTTGCCAAACAGATGATCAATAATGCAGACATCGTCCTGAGAGCAGAAAAGCTGGTGTACGAAGGCAAGCTCAGGGGGTCTAACATTGAGAAAATGATCTCAAGTGGTGAAGCGGATGCCGGTTAAATACACCGAACAAGAGTGCGAATTTATCCGAAAGCATGGAAGCCGCCTGACAACGGATGAATTGTGGGAAGCGCTAGAATCTGCGTTCCACAGTGGACACCCAAAGCAGAGCGTCAGAACGATGGCGAAAAAGCTAGGTGTAAAGAAGGACAGTTCAGCGAGAACGAGAGCGTTACAAAATCGCTCGGGGCATAGCAAGATTGGCGACGAAACTGTTATTGGCCTGTACGAATACGTGAAAGTGGCTAAGCATGGATCGTTCTATAGGGCGTGGAAACGCAAACAGGTTGTTGTATGGGAAAGGCTTCATGGGCCTGTTCCAAAAGGGAATCGCGTGATATTTCTCAATGGGGATAGGCGTGATTACAGCCCAGATAATCTAGCTTGTGTTTCAAATGCAATCCTTGGCAAAATGAAAAACGGTCGAGGGAAAAGCCTATACAGTGAAAACGGAGAGGTAACGAGGACGGCACTCAAGGTGTGCGAATTGGACCTAACGCTAAAGGAGGCAGCAAATGATTTTAAGCGGTAACGAAATCAAACTCCAGCATGAGGCTGGTACCATCGTCATTGAACCCTGGGACGATGCCAGGGTAAACCCCAACAGCTACAACGTCTCCCTGGCCCCGGAGTTGATGGTCTATACCGAGGCCTGTCTGGATCCTCGCCAGGACAACCGCACCCGCACCATTACCATTCCTGAGGAGGGTTTGGTGCTCACCCCTGGGAAATTGTATCTCGGGAGGACGAACGAATGGACGGAGACCTACGGCCTGGTGCCCAAACTGGAGGGGCGTTCCTCCATAGGGCGCTTAGGGCTGTTCATCCACGTCACGGCTGGTTATGGTGATGTGGGATTCAAGGGGTACTGGACGCTGGAGATTGTGGCTGTGGAGCCGGTCCGCATCTACCCCAACATGGAGATAGGGCAACTGTCCTATCATCCTGTGTGTGGCGAGGTGACGGATACCTACCACGGCAAATACCAGGGGAGCCGGGAGATTGTGTCCAGCAAGATTTGGGAGGAGCTGCGTCGTGGATAAATACTGGGATCGCATTACAGCCATCTACAACTGCCAGCGGGAAAAGGGCCTGAAAAAATACGGACTGCCCCTGGAGGACAACCCCGCCAGCATCGACACCCGTATCCGCTATATTGAGGAGGAGCTTGTTGACGCGCTCATGTACTGTGAGTGGGTGCGGGATAAGTTACAGGAGAAAGGCGAGAAGGTCAATGACGATGGCATACAAAAAAGTTTTGAAAACCTTCAAAATTTGATTTCCGACATAAACGTCGCCGAGATCGCGTCTCAGATCGAAATGGAAAACTTGAGTGAATATCTTGAGAACTGGAGTTATTACGCGTCAAAGAATCTTCTTGCGATCCAACAATTTGTCCTTAAGGAGGCCAACCCATGAGCATGACACGGGAAGAAATCATCAAGTCGTATGAGGGCGCTGTTGTGGCAAGCGGATTAGCCGCCGCTGCTGGGAACGAGGAAGCAGCAAAATCCTATGAGCTGTTTAAAGCTGGATTATCCGCTCTCCGCGCCGCCAGCCGGGAGCGGATGAAGAAGATGCGGGGAGAGTGGATGGGTTCCGCTGATGGGTATGCCGATGGAGAACTGGTCTACGACATTTGGGAATGCAGTCATTGCGGTTATGTGATTGACGAAGAGGATGACCCAGATATGCTCCCACAGTTTTGTCCAAAATGCTGTTCGATTATGACGGACGAGGCCTTGGAGATGGTGATGGAGAGATTGGAGGCGCTAAATGAAAAAGATTGACCTGTACCAGTGTGACATTTGTGGAACCCAGTTCAGCGACAAAAAACTTTGTGAGAAATGCGAACGTGGGCACGTTACAGATATTCTGATCAGAAAATCCAGATACCTACCAATCACACAGGACGAAAGCGGAATGCCAACAACCATTACCCTCGTGGGGCATAACGGCAGATGCTATACATACAAGCGGTAAGAGGGGGGGCGCTGAAAGATGGTTATTGAAACATGCCCTAAATGTGGCACTGTACTGATGACTACTGTAATTTGCACAAACCCGCCGATTCCTTGCAAAAATTGTCCATCCTGTGGATGGCATTGGGAAGGGAAACCAGAACCAATTGAATATAGACCGTTTGGAGGCGATGAAAGATGGCAAGATTGATTGACGCAGACATTTTACTACAAAACTTTGATGACATGGAGCCTTATGAGGAATACGAAAGCGAACATGATTTATGGCTTGATATGCGGATGGAAGTCATCCATGCGCCCACCATCACCCCGCCTCCGATAACCGGAGACACTTCGGACGGTTGCCACACGTTTAACGAGCTATACCACCACCGAGCCGTTTTGTTTAGTGTGGTTTGCAACGAACAGCCTGATATTGCATGGAAATCAAAGAGACACCACGACGGCACCATGTACGATGGTATGTTTATTGTAGGCATAAACACACCGGAGGGACAGGCCACATATCACTACTACATAGACCCTTATTGGGAGTTGTTCCGTATCAAGGAGCTTGAGTATGCCCCTGAATGGGACGGACATACGCCAGATGAAGCAATTCGACGCATTGGCACCCTCACCCAGCCGAACGAGTGGGTTAGCGTGGAGGACGCCTTGCCGGAACGCGAAAAGCTCGTAATTGTTTGCGTTGGCGGAGAAGTAACGGTTGATACGCGATTAAGGTCAAAAACAGGAATCATTGGAGATTGGGCAATCCATCAAAGCCGGGCAGATTCCATTACTCATTGGATGCCACTTCCAGAACCACCTGACAGCCGCCCGCCGGAGGGAGAGGAGAACGCATGAAGTGCAGGAATTGCAGATACCTTTATAAAGACTGGTGCGCACATAAATTAGACAGTCCTGACCCTGATTCGGACAGGGAGTGCAAAGACTATATGCGGGCCACTCACGCCGACCGCATCCGAGCCATGGACGATGAGCAACTGGCAAAACTGTTCTATAGCGTATACAAGCGCAGTTGCATTGATTTTGTGAATCAGTCTGGCATTAAGGCTGAAATAAAATTCAAAAATAGCGAGGGTAGTGAAGCGGCATTTTTGAAATATCTCCAGTCACCAGCAGAGGAGGACACATGATGAACTGTCAGAACTGCACCAAATACGATGACTGCCGCACCGGGTCTGGCCTGACATGGCCGTGCGGAGCATACCAGCCAAAGGACAAGCCAAACTGCATCGGATGCCCTTACATACACCCTGACAACGGCAACTGTACAGCGGTTGGTGGCTTCTTTACAGTGGTCCCTGCTGCGCATTGTCCCCTGATCCCAGAGTTGCGGGCCGAAACCGAAAAGATGCGGGACGAACTGGATTCTGTCAAATGTGAGCGGGATGCAGCAATTAAAGACCTGTTTGAAATAATAGGAGATATCGAGGAAATCAGATGTGGATACGGTGTTGATAACGCCGACACCGATGAGGCTTTCGCAGAACTGTGTAATGGATATTGTGCCAATGCAGGTAACCTATGCTACGAAGAAGGCGAACATTATCGCTGTAAACATTTTAAGTGGCGCGGCCCGCAGAAGGAGGACTGACATGGAAGACAACAAAAAACTGACCCTTAAAGTATATCGTCACAAAGAAGAAAAAGACGTGTTCCTTCTCAGAGTATGGGAAATTTGTGAAGGAGATGAAAACACTGAGTTTTACATAGCAACTACCGACATTATTATGGCAATAAAAAATGTGTATGTGGAAAATAGTACAAAAGAACCCTTTGAAAAATGGATGGGCCGTTTCAATGGAAAACTTCATGTTTGGTTTACAAAGAAACTTGAGGTGGAAATTGATGGATACACAGGAACGCTGGAAAAGACAATTAAGCTCTATGTTCGAGATTTCGAAAAAGTGCTTTTAACGGAGGACTGACATGGAACAGCTGATAAAAGGAGGAACTGAAAGATGCGGATGATTGATGCTGACAAGGCAATCGAAATCATTAAGGAGAAGCAAAAAGAGCTTTGCCCTGTTGGCCGATATGGAAGGAATTATGTCTATGGTTCTGACCGCGAAAAGTACGATTCTTGGGAAGAAATCATCGACGCGCTGGAAGCGTTGCCTGTTTTCGACCAACCGGAAATAGTGTATTGCCAAGATTGCGTATACCTTGAAGATGGATGTGTACAAATAGGAACGGGAAACATATATGTCTGTCCTGACGATTCAGAATTTTTTTGTAAATTTGGGAGAAAGAAAGATGAAAACACGACCGATTGACGCAAACGAGCTGTATCGAATTGAAAAGCTACTTGATACAGATATTGTAGAAGCGTACGACTTTCTTGTCATAGAGCGGGTTGCATCCTATGGTATGGCGGTCGGTAAGCATGTATTTGAGACGTGTGAATGGGTTGGACGGTTTTCTCAAGCGTCTACGGCTCCTGTGGGATATATCTATCGTCAAGACGAAAAACTCCATATCTGTCATGATTCCAGGGCGAAGGATGCCAATATAAGAAGAGCTCTGATTGATAGATTTGCAAAAAAAGACTTGAAAACTGGAAAGGGGACAAAAAAGAGCCCAGACTGGTTCTACAAGTTTTATTCCGACGTTTGGGCAGCATACGCTGCCGGCCTTACATACATAGAGACAAAAGGAGGAAAACCATGGAGGAATGGAGACCCATCCCAGGTACCGGCGGACGCTATGACCTCAGTTCAGAGGGCCGGGTCCGCGCCTGGTTCCACTGTCGGGACGCCACAATCCCGATAAAGGAGCCAAGGATATTAAACCTCACGAAAGATTACCACAGCAAGACGATGCTGGTCACGCTGTACTATCCTGACGGAGGGGGGCAGAAAACCCACCGAATCCGCAGCCTCATGCGGGATGTGTTCATGGACGGCCCGATTCCCGGCATGTGTGTCAAGAACAAGAACGGGGACTGGCAAACAAACTCTCGCCAGAACCTGATGTATTGCCCCAGCAAAAGCCTGTCTCCCAGCGTCAGAATTCCAGTGAAAAAGGTAAGTAGGGAGGGAGTCGTAGAAATTTACGCTTCCATTACCGATGCCGCACAAGCCAACTTCCTCACCACAAGTGGGGTGCGGTACCGGATCAGAAACCACGTCCAGGACAACGGGTGTTGGTTTGAATACGACAAATAGAAAGAAGGGACCGGGTCGCCGGTCCCTTCTCGTTTTCTCAGGATGGGTAGCCGCCGTTGGCCACCATTTGACTCCAGGACGCCTTCCATGGGCTGGTGCGCTGGGCGTTGATGTAGTCGTACATGGCCTTTTTCTCCTCGTTGGAGGCCCCCTCCACGGAAAGAATTGCCTGATAGGCCGCATACCGGGACCCCGTACCATACTTGTCCAGGCCGGTCTGGAAAGCTGTCTGGTGCTCCGGCGTGACCACGCTCTCCAGGGTGCTTTTCGCTGCCTGGGTTCTCTGGTATACAGGCCGATAGGTGGAAGTCATCTCGTTCCAGCTCTTGGTGCTGTTGGAGGGTTTCAGGGCGTTCCAGTATTTCTCCTGTTCCGCCGGGTCATCGGTCATGCCGATGATTCCACCGTAGAGTTCCGCGTTGCTGTAATTCCCGTTCCCGTTGGAATCCATCTCCCGTTTGGCGGTCAGGATCTGCCGGGCCGCTTCATCCGAGAACCCGGCAGCCCGTGCCTTGTTGTACGCCGAGGCATCAGCCGGAACCATGTTCCAGAACTTCACGTTGTCCTTGACATACTGCTTCTGCTCCTCGTTCAGGTCCGCCCGGCTGTCCACATAGGCCTCAAACTGGCCCTGCTTGATGCTGTTGCTGGTCTCGTCTCCGCCCTCGTCATCAATGACACTCTTGTAGGTGTACAGTTCCACGAAGGTGCCGGGATCCATACCTACCTCTGCCTGGGCCTTGCTGGCATTCCGGATCCAGGAGTCCTTGTCCTCCAGGTTGTCCCCGGCAGCCACCTTGCCCATCTCGGCAGAATAGGTGTAGACCCGTTCAATGAACTTTGCCTTCTGCTCGTCCGTCATGTTGTTGTAGGCGTCCGTTCCAACGAACCGGTTCAGGATGTCATATGCCGTTTGCCCCCTGGTGGTCTGCAAACGGTTGTATTCCTCACTGGTCAGGTACTCGTCGTTGATCTGGGTGTTGGTCTGGGCCTGGCTGGGCAGGACTCCCTCGAATCCTTCACCCAAATCATACAGCCGCTGGAGTTCTGCTTCCAGTTCCCCGCTCTGCCGTCTGGAGACATAGGCAGGGTTCAGGAAGTTGTTCAGCGCGCGGATCAGGACATTCTCTCCCGTGCTCTCCGTCCGGCCCCAGGCATCCACATAGTCCCGCTGCTGGAAGTCAATCCCGGGAATCTTGTTGGCCCAGTTGCCCAGCAGGATCTGCACCGCATTGGGAATGGGGGAATCCCGGTCAATGTAGGTGGACTGTCGGGTATCCTCCAGGAAGGTTCGCTCAATCTGTCCGCCGATGGTGGGAAGGAACTGCCCCAGGTAGGACGTCAAGGCGTTCACCGCCAAAGAGGCAAACCCATTGTCGCTGTATTTCACGTTGTCCACCAGGTCGTTGAGGGATTGCAGCATGGACATTTCCAGCATGGGGTCTGCAATCCGCCCCAGGGCATCCATGGCAGCGTCAAAGGGCCGGACATCTTCCCCGGTTTCCCGGTCTGCAATGTTGTTGAACAGTTCCACTCCGATGAAGAAGGGCAGCGCCTCCGGGGCCAGCCAGTCCAAGGTGAAGGAATAGTCCCCGATGTTCATGGCATAGTCCTGCCCGCCTTGCAGGTCGTTAAAATCGTCCTGTTTGTCATCCCCCGTGCCGCCGCCGGAGACCAGCCCTTGGGCCGCCATCAGAACACCGAGGGCCGTAAGCCCCGTGCCCACCAGGCCGGAAGAGATATTGTCGATAGCTTCCGCCGCCGTCTTGTTCCCTCGCCGCACCTGGGAAAGGTCATAGGTTAGACTCTTTGCCAGTCCAACCGGGGAGTATTCCACCGCACGGACCGCAATGTTGGCCGGGGTCTTTTTGAAGGGAAGGACGCCCTCCACCAAATACCCAATGGCCCGGTCGGTCTTGTTCTCACTCCGCTGCAAACGGCCAGCCCGGGTGACGAACTCCGAAAACGCATTCATGTCCCGGTAGGTGGCCTGCTGGGCCTCCCGGATGGCGAATTCCTGGGCTGCCTGCTTCCGCTCCGCGTCAAAGGTCTCCGAGAGGAAGTCACTGGTGCTGATGTCGTTGGCCTTCAGATACTCCGCCAGCGCCTCGGCATAGGCCGGTTGAGAGAACCACATGTCCTCTCGGTCCAGCATTTCCGAGTTGAACTGCCGCAGCCCCTCCAAGGGCTTTGCCCGGAAAATGGTGCGGTACCGGTCAATGGCATCCTCCATGTCATCGTACTTGGAAGACTGCCGGATCAGGGGCTCCACGTTCTTGAAGTCCTCCCACCCAGCTTGCAGTCTGGCCCGGTCCTCTGCGTTGGCAATATTCAGCGGGGCCCTTGTCCGCCCTTCAATGCCCGTTGCCCCCTGGATGGCCCCGGATACCGCGTTTTTCATCATGCGGACTGGCATGAAACCAAGGTTTCCCAGGATATTCCGTATGTGGGTTCTCGGATTGCCCAGCATGGCCAGGTACCGCCAGGAGTTGAACTTGTCCTGCCAGGTGGCGGGTACCTTGGAGGCAATGTCCCGGTAAATCAGGTCCTGGATCCTCGCCCGGTCCTCCGGCGTCTCTGCTGCCAAGAACTGCTGGGCCAGGTCCGGGTCAATCTCGATCCCCTCATACTCCGGCAGCCCGGTCTCCCGATTTACCTTCGCGTTCTTCTGAATCTGGCTGTCCAGGTTCTCCACCTGTTTGGACATGGCATACAGCTGGCCGGAGGGGGTCATTTTATTGATGAGGTTGAACGCCTGGAGCGACTGGCCCAGGGCCTTGCCATAACTCACCATCTCCGAGGCAATGTCCATGGCCGTGATGGCGTCCCCGCTGTTCACCGCGTTGTTGTACAAGGTGATGCCCAGGGCGGAGAGGTCCTTGTTGAACCGGCCCGCCTTCATGTCAGACATCCAGTCCTCTTTGGCCCGCTGGAATCCCTTGTCCTGAATGGTCTGCTCTGCTCGGTTGGCGGCTCGCTGGTCCGAGTAGGCCATCCGGGAAAACTGCCCGCTGGCCAGCGCGTCTTCCATCTGCTGGGCAAATTCATTGGGGGTGATGTTGGCGTTGAGCAGGGTGGATGCTGTCTTGCTGGTCAGCCTGCCCTGGGGGTTCACCCGGGGCACTTCCGACGGGGCCCTGCCCCGGTTCTCCATGGTGGCCTCTGCCGCCTGCCGGTTCACAGGGTGGAATCCGCTCTCCGGCGTCTCAGCCTGCCAGTTGGCAAACTGTCCTGCGCCGCCCACGGACATGGCCCCCCGGCCCTCCGGCAACTCGGGATTGACAGTTGCGCCCTCTTCTTGTATAATATCAGTAGAAGGCGAAACTGTGTCGCTGGGGTAGCCTGAAAGGGTCCTGGTCTTGATCGGCACAGGGTCGCCTTCCTCGTTTGTTAGGGCAACCTCATGCAGATAATACCGTCCCGCGTTTGGGCTGTTTTCTCCGGTTTTTCGGACAATGACGCCCATGTTGTAATCCTGACCACCAATGCGAATGCGCCCACCGAAAGTAACGCTGTCGTACCCCCGGCCTTTCCAGTTTTGCTGCTCGTCAATAACTTGCCCATTTTCGATTACGTCGGGGACAGCAGAAAACGCAATGGCCTTGTTTCGGCTTATGCCGTGCATGATGGAATCTCTCGCACCTTTTCTGGTCAGAGCTACGTCGCCAAAACCCAACCGGGTTACTCGGTTCCCGAGACCTGCAAAGAAATCCGCGATTTGGTCGCTCAGTCTCCGTCCAGGCTGGGAGGCAAACTCATTCCCACTCAATTCCGTCAACACGCCTCCAGAGGCCAGGCGGTCACTGTTTTCTCGCAGAATATCTACCAGGCGGCGGTTGACGGTGGGCCTTGTTTGCGATACACTGTTTATAGTGGACGGCCCTTCGCCGGGTAAGCGGGCCGAAGTTTCTTCGGTGGCCCCGGTTTGGAACGTAGGGCCGCCCATTTCATCAGACGTAGCCATTCCAGGCTGCGTCTGATTTTGTCTGTTCAAAAACTCCTGCCGAAGCTGCTCCTCCGTCACCTCCCCGGCATCCATGGCAAGTGCATTTTGCCGAAGGTAGTGCTCGAAGGAATCCCTTGTCACCGCCCCGGGAATGGCCTCCTTTGCTTGGAGATAGGCTTCATTGGGGCCCACCCGCTGGTCCGGGTTCCCCAGGGCCTCGTTGGGGGTGTATCCCTCCGAAAGCATCTGGTCCAGGATCAGTTCCACCTTCTTGGCGGCGGCGTAGTTCTCCTGCCCCCGGTCTGTAATAATGTCCTGGCACACCCGGATGATCTCCTGGCGGGAGAGGCCCAGGTTCGCCGCCCGCTCCAGGGCCTCGGAATACCGGGCCACCGTCCCCTTGCCCTTCTGGTTGCTCTGGGTTTCCAGGCTCCAGTTGGCGTCCCCCATCAGAGCCTGGGCCGCCTGGACATAGTAGGGGTGCAGCTGGGGATGGTCAAACTGGAAGGCTTTGACGGACCGGTTCCCCACATCCTCGGTGGTCCGGTTGTCGATATGGTTCTCCGGGGTATTGTAGTCTGCGGAAACCTCGCCGGACTCCACCCGCCGGGCCTGGAGAATCCCGTTGTACTCATTCTGAATCTCGTCCAGTTCCGACCGCAGCGCCTGGTAATTCTCAGGCGTTTGCAGAGACAGGTCCTCCGCTGCGGCCTGGGCCCGCTGCATATAGTCCTGGTACCGCTGCTGGTATCTGGCTTCCCGTTCCGCCAGGGTTTGGGGCGCTTCCGGTGCGGGGGCCGTATCTGCCTCCCGTCTGGCGTTCCGCTCAGCGGCAGCCTGTTCCACCACCTGATTGAGGACCGACTGGGGCCCCTGGGGTTCCTCCGGCTCCATTCTCGCCGCCTGCTCCTGTTCCCGTCGGGTCTCCTGGATAGTCTGGAGCAGAGGGTTCTCTGGGGCGCTCGGCATTTGCGCCTGGGTCTCCCGGGTGACCTCCTGTACCGCCCGTCTAGCTGCGTCCTGCGCGGCGGCAGTCCCTCCTCTGGTTCTTCCCCTGGCAGCCGTGGTCCCGCCCGAAAGCGCGGACGCGCCGCCGCCCAATGCCCCGCCGGTAAGGGCACCCACAGCCGCCCCTTCCAACAGGTCTTGCAGAGAAAATTCCGCCTCCGGGTCCCTGGCCGCCACGTCGGCGGCATAGTTCAGGGCATAGGATGCCGATTCCTCCGTGGCCTCAATCCCTGCCTGACGAGCCATGTTCCGCAGCCAGGATGCACCGCCGGCGCCCCTGGCAATGCGCACCAGGTTCCCGATGGGGATTTTCTCCGTAACTCCTTCAATGGCACCAGAGACAAGACCGCGTCCAAGGGCCTCCGTGCCAGACGCCCCTCTGGACAGCAGTTCTCCGGCCTTGCCGCCTGCGGCCTGGGCACCCATCAACGCGGCACCGGGCCGCCGCCTGATTC
>JABLTO010067232.1_pt1 | contig 20265 bp, 10 predicted proteins | sample 7160091 | NCBI WGS metagenome assembly JABLTO01 (sample SAMN14651225, study PRJNA627086) | human gut metagenome | isolation source: feces | host: Homo sapiens
GACTGATACTAATCGGTCGAGGGCATGACCAAGCAAGGTGATAGGTAGGATGAAAGAAATATTTCTTGTATGCAGTTTTGAAGGTATATGAAAGACAAGAAGCAATCAACGATATGTTGATTGTTTTTTGTTATATCGACACTTCCGTGTTCTTTCGGAAGTTGTACGATACCAAAACTAAAATTCTTATCATAGGATCTGGTAGATTCAGAAGCGAAATCTTTCTGCATCTGCCGGATCTTTTTTAAATTGTTACAATGATATCAAAAAAATCAAAAAAAATCAAAAAAAATCACCTTGACAGTAAAAAAACACAAAAAGTTCGGAAATAATACTGCTGTAAAAAAGTGACAAATAATATATCATTTATCATAGTCTTATTGTGTAAATTACGTGATTAAAGGAGGACTTGAAGATGAAGAAGAAATATTTGGCAATATTGATGGCAGCGGTACTTGTGGCAATGTCGGTAGTCGGATGCGGCAGCTCGAATGATAAAAAGGCGAAAGAATCAGATAAAAAGACAACACAAAGTACAGATAAAAAGACGGATAAAAAGTCAGAAGATACCTCTCAGGACGCAGGAGAAGTTGTGGAAAGTCCGGATGCATTAAATGTTGCAGAAGATACATTCCAGATGGCAGATCTGGTAACAAAGGTTGGAGGCGCTGACGCAGACCTGCTTGCAATGCTGGGTGTATCGGAGGCAGCGGAAGTATATAATACAAAGCTCTTTGGAGCAGACGTGGCAATTAATGTAACAAGTAATGAGGGAACGGTACAGGGAATCACACTTACATTTGCATCCGTTGCAAAGGATTCATTGGTGAATGCAATCTCCGAACAGCTTGGAGCAGACGGAGAGGAAGCAGATAATAAGACCAGCTGGAGTTACGAAGACAGAAATATAGTATTGACAGCAGGGGAACAGGACAACGTAGTTGAAATTAGCCAATAGCTGATGGATGACAAAAAAGAAGGGATACAGCTATGAAAAAGGAAAAATATGTAATGGAAGGACTGTTTAAGGTTTTTAATATTGCAGGGATGGCCTTTATCTTTGTGAGGGGACATACCGGATATATATCCGGCAAAGATATGCTGTATCAATTGCTTCTTTTTGTAATCGTATACTGTTTTATGGCTCATACATATGATGCATTTGAAGCGCAGAACAAGAAGAACACAGAACTGATCTATTCGCAGGGACTGGCACTGTTTCTGGCGGATGCAGTTACATATCTGACAGGACACGTTACAAAGACAGACGGAAATAGTATATGGATAACAGTTCTGATCCTGATGGGACAGGTTTTGTTTGCGGCTGTATATACGCTGGGAGGCAATCTGCTGTTCTGCCACCTGTATGGCAGAAAAGAGGCAGCTGTTCTGTATGGAAGCAGCGAAGCATTTGAAAAAATGGAAAATCTGAAACAGATATCAGACCGGATTCATGTGAAAATGTGGATCCGGATTTTGGAGGTTACACCGGAGATTTTAGAACAGCTGAAGAATGTGGACCTTGTTATCCTTCAGGAAGTGGATAAAGTACAAAGGGATAAGATCCTCCGTTATTGCGCCGGAAATGGAATTGAGGTCTATCTGAAACCGGAAATGGAAGATGTGCTGATAAGCACTATGAAGGCGGTATCCGTGAATGGAACCATGCTGTTACAGATGGAGAATAAGGATGAAAGACCGGTATACGAGATAATGAAACGGCTGATGGATGTCTGTCTGTCGGCAGCAGGGCTGATCGTGTTATCGCCGGTGATGCTTCTTACGGCAGTTTTGATTAAAGCACAGGATGGCGGAACTGTTTTATACCGTCAGAAGCGGCTGACCAGGAATGGAAAAATATTCGAAATATACAAATTCCGCAGTATGAAGATGGATGCGGAAAAGGATGGAAAAGCAAGACTGGCAGAAAAATCCGATGACAGGATTACGCCAGTAGGAAAATGGATCCGCATGACAAGAATTGACGAACTTCCGCAGTTCATCAACGTGTTAAAAGGTGATATGAGCATTGTGGGACCAAGGCCGGAAAGACCGGAGCTGGCAGAAAAATACACGGAAGAGAATCCGGAATTTGCAATCCGTCTGAAGGTAAAGGCCGGAATCACCGGATTTGCACAGGTTTACGGAAGATATAGTACAGTGCCTCTCGAAAAGGCACGGATGGATGCTTATTATATCGGAAACGCATCGGTACTTATGGATATACGTCTGATTCTGGCAACGGCGAAAGTCATTTTTATGAAAGAAAGTTCGGAAGGCATCGAAAAAACAGAAAGTAAGGCAGAAAACAGAGCAAAAAACAAAGCATATAAGATGACAAAGGAGAGAGAGACAGCATGAGATTCAGCGTTGTGATTCCTTTATACAATAAAGAAAACTGCATCCGCAAGACACTGGAAAGTGTAAAAAAGCAAAGATTCAAAGACTACGAGGTGATCGTGGTTGATGACGGCTCGACGGACCGTTCACTGGAAGAAGCCGAGAAGATGAAATGTGAAAACATATCCATCATACGCCAGCAGAATCAGGGCGTGTCGGTTGCAAGAAATACGGGGATCTTACATGCACAGGGAGAATATATCGCATTTCTGGATGCGGATGATGAGTGGGAACCATGGTATCTGGAGACGATCCATCATCTGACGGAGCGCTATCTGGAAAGTGATATGTATGTCACTGCGTACAGAATAGATATGGGGAATGGAAAAGAACACTATTCGGCGCGGCTGACTCCGGCAGCCGGATGTCTGGAAAGTTACTGGCTTACCTATCAGTATGCCTATGACTTCGTCTGGACATCGGCAACTGTGATCCGGAGGTCAGCGGTCTTAAAAGCAGGATTATTCAGAGCGGGGGAAAAGATTGGACAGGATCTCGATCTGTGGTCAAGAGTGGCCAGAAATAATCCGAAGGTTGCATATTCTTCAGAAGTCTGTGTGAATTATCACCGGATGGCAGAAGCGAATGCGCGAACAAGAGTGAAGGTTGCAAAAGCAGATGCATTTATAAAGAATCTGGAAGAAGAGCTTGAGAATCCTGCACACAGCAAAGCAGAACTTGCAATGATCCAGCACAAATACAATATGAAGATGACCGTATATATATATACCAGCATTCTTGCGGGAAATAAGGCGGAAGCCAGAGAAGCAATGAAGCGGTGGAAGGGGGAGTTGTCCCGGAAAGCCAGACTGGTACAGGCGGGACTTAAGATTGCCGGATTTATGCCGGATGTTGTATTGCGGACGGTGTATGCAGTCAGACTCAAGGCTTTTTAATAATGGAGTGATTGATTGTGAACAGGATAAAATATTACGGAAAATGGTGTTACAGAGGAGCTGAGATGGCAGAAAATTATGGACTGAGTAAGATATTCGGCGTTCAGAAGGCAAAAGAAATTCACACAAGAATCCATTCCCATAAGACCATCAATCTGACACATCCCAGAAAGCTGAATGAGAAGATTCTCTGGACGGAATACAATACGGACGGGCAGATGAGAACCCGGCTGACGGATAAATATGAAGTTCGTAAGTTTGTGGAACAAAAAGGGTATAAAGAAACCCTGGTTCCGCTTCTGGGCGTGTATGACAAAGCAGAAGAAATTCCATTTGATGAACTTCCGGAGAAATTCGTATTAAAAGCGACACATGGCTGCGATATGAATTACTTATGTACGGACAAAAAGCAATTAGATCAGAAAGAACAGAGAGAATTAAGAAAGATGATACGTTTCTGGTTAAGCTTTCATATGGCTTATATGGCACTGGAAACGCATTACCGCGATATCAGACGCCGGATTATCTGCGAAAAATACATAGAAGCAGAAAGCGGACTTCCGGATTATAAATTTCACTGCAGCAATGGAAAAGTCAGATTTATTCTTGTGTGTAATCAAAAGGGCGCAAAAAGATATAAGAATGTATTTGACAGAGACTGGAAGGAACTGGATGCTGTGGAAGGGACAGAAGTAGATCCGGATCCTGTAAAACGACCGGATAAGCTGGAAGAGATGATTCAGATGGCGGAAAAACTGGCAGAGGGAATTCCGTTCGTAAGGGTAGATCTTTATCAGGCAGAGGGGAAAATCTATTTCGGGGAAATGACATTTACACCGGCTACAGGTGTGTTATTTCATTTTAAAGATACTTTTCTGGAAGAAGAGGGAAAGTATTGCGTGACAGAGAATAAGAGGTGTGGTTATGAAAAAGATAGCGGTGGCCGGGGCAGGGTACGTAGGTCTTGCTAATGCGGTTCTTCTTGCACAGAATGAAGAGGTATGGATCTATGATGTTGCGGAAGAAAAGGTGCAGATGTTGAAAGAAAGAAGAAGCCCTGTAAAAGACAAAGAAATGCAGGAGTTTCTGGACGGAAAGGAACTGCATCTGCATATTACGACAGATGCCAGAGAGGCATTTGAAGATGCGGAATTTATTATCATTGCGGTGCCGACAGATTACGATGATGAAACGAAATATTTTAATACAACGATTGTGGAAGCGGTAACGGAACAGGCCATTTCATATGCCGGAAACAGTACGATCGTCATCAAATCGACAATTCCGGTTGGCTATGTAAAGAAACTGTGTGAAAGATACCATACAGATCATATATTCTTCAGCCCGGAGTTTCTGAGGGAAGGACATGCACTGTATGATAATCTGTATCCGTCCAGAATCGTGGTTGGAATTCCGAAGGAAACGGTAAGCTGCAGGAGACGTGCAGAAGAATTTGCCGGATTATTAAAAAAAGGTGCAGAAAAAACAGAGATTTCGGTGCTTGTGGCAGGAAGTTCGGAGGCTGAATCGATCAAACTTTTTGCCAATACTTATCTTGCACTCAGGGTCGCTTTTTTTAATGAGCTGGATACTTATGCAGAATACCGTGACCTGAATACATCACAGATTATTGAAGGGGTGTGCATGGATCCGAGAATCGGTAATTATTATAATAATCCGAGTTTTGGATATGGCGGCTATTGCCTGCCGAAGGATACAAAGCAGCTTCTTGCCAATTACGGGGAGATTCCGGAGAATCTGATCGAAGCAGTCGTAGAGTCGAACCGTACACGGAAAGAACATATTACAGAAAGAATTATGAGCAGGAATCCGGAATGTACCGGGGTGTACCGCCTGGTAATGAAATCCGAAAGTGATAATTTCAGACAGTCCAGTATTATCGGAATTATACGGCGTCTGCGTAACCGTGGAAAGAAAGTCGTGATCTATGAACCGAATCTGAAGGATGATTATTTTGAAGGTGTTGAAATCATTAAGAGTCTGCAGGAATTTAAGCAGATTTCAGATGTGATCATTGCAAACCGGGAGAGCCCGGAACTGAACGATGTAAGTGATAAGGTGTATACGAGAGATCTGTATACACGGGATTAGAGATAGAACCGGAAGTTTCATGGGAGCAATCCCCAAGGCAATATGACGATATGATATGAAACGAAAAGAAAGGAGAAGAAGTAAAAAGAAGAAAAGCAAAAAGAAAGGAGCAAGGAGAAAGAGATGAAAAAACTACTAACAGGAGCATTGGCAGCGGTGTTATCGGTATCTTTGTGTACACCGGTGGCATATGCGAAAGACAATGTCGAGACGAAGACATTGAAAAAGAGTAACTCTGGCAACCCGATGCTTGGGTTTGATGAAAACGGGGATATTCTTTACGGCGGGGATCCGTCAGTTCTGGTTGACGGTGATACCGTATATTGCTATGTAGGTCACGATACCTCAAGCAATGAATCTTACTGGATGCCAGACTGGAGATGTTATTCTTCCAAAGACATGAAGAACTGGACCTATGAGAGCAAGATCATGAACAGTTCGGATATCAAGGGAGGTAATAACCACGAGGCATGGGCAGGACAGGTAGCAAAAGGTTCTGACGGAAAGTATTACTTCTATTACTGTACACAGTTCTCAGATGGAAAAGGAGTCGGAGTCGGTGTTTCCGACAGCCCGACAGGTCCGTTTAAAGATGTGAATCAGAAACCGCTGGTAAGTAACAGCCAGACCCCGAACAGCGTACATTCATGGGAAGATATCGACCCGACAGTATGGGTCGAAACCGATGAAAATGGTGTCGAACACAGATATCTTGGATGGGGTAACACAAGATTCTTCGTATGTGAATTGAATGAAGACATGATATCAGTAAAGGATCAGGATGGTGATCCGAATAATCTTTCTGTCGGATACGGTAAAGGAAATGATATCGTAATCGGAAAGATCAACAATTTACAGGGACATACTTATACGGAAGCACCATGGTATTACCGTCAGAAGGATGAAAACGGTAATTATTATGGCAAGTACTATATGTTCTTTGCGTGTGACTGGAGAGAGCAGATGGCATATGCTACGACCGATGACATCATGAGTAATGAATGGGAGTTCGGCGGAATTATCATGGAACCTTCTGCAACAGCCAACACAAACCACATGGCAGTATTTGATTTCAAGGGACAGACATATTTCGTATATCATGACGGAAGTCTTCCACACGGAAGCGGATACCGCAGAGTTGCATGCTGTGAGCCATTTTCAATCAATGAAGACGGATCAATCGATCCGATCAAAAAGACCGCAACAGGACTTACCGGAACTGCATCACAGATTACAGATTCCGATGGCAATTACATTTCACACAAATCATTCGTGAATACACTGCTGGATGCAGACTATCCGATCACCGGAAAAGCACTTCAGGTTGATTTCTATAAAGATGGAGAAGAAAGCAGCTGGGAGATCAATCCTGGTAAATCCAGCAAGAAAGACGAATATGTATCGATTGAGTCGAACAACAAACCGGGACTTTATATCACGGCACAGGATCCGAAGAACGGTGTGATCACACCGGTACTTTCACAGGATGTGAAAGGAACAACAGCCGAAGCCGAGAGCATGACATTCCGTACCTTAAAAGGATTTAACGGAAGCGGTGTTACATTTGAAAGTGTCAAATATCCTGGCTATTATCTGACAAGTAAAAACGGAGTCCTTTCCATGATACAGGATCCGTCTGACAAAGACGCAACATTCTTTGTATCTACAGATACAGAAATTAAATCAGGAAAAGCAAGAAAGACAAAACGTATGTACACAGCCGGAGAGGAACTGAAGACGAACGATATCCGTATTCAGTTATATCTTGAGACAGGAAAAACGGTTAAAATTACGGACTATACAACAAATGCAGATAAGATCGATATGACAACGACAGGTAAAAAGACACTGAAAGTGACATATGAATACGACGGCGAAAAGAAGACTGACAATATTCAGATCACAGTTGTTGATTCCGCATATAAGAAAAAATAAAGGTCCTGAGGGAAAGGAGAAATTGCTATGAAACGGAAAAAAGTAATGTCTGCAGCAATTGCAGGTGCACTCGTAGTTACCATGATGGTTCCACCGCATCTGACATTCGCTGCAAAGTCCGCAAGTCTGGACGGACTGGTAGGAGAGTGGACATTTGAGAATGGTACACTGGAGAATGATGTAGAAGGAGGAAATGCTGCATCTGCAATCGTAACAGGGCTCGGTAATTATTCCGGAACCGTTACTTACACAGAAGACAGAAACGGCGGAAAAGCTGTAAAACTCGGAGATTACGGACTGAAACTGAACCAGCAGGATCTGGGAGATAATTTCACAGTGTCTATGTGGCTGAAACCGGATGGAAATATCAGTGATAATCAGAGCGTATTATTCCTCGGATATCATAATCCGGAAAAATGGCTTGCTATCGCAGGTGACGGAAATAACAACAGTAAAACCAAGATCTGGGCAAACGGAAACGGATACAGCTGGACAAAATGGGCAAATAAAGACCTCAGTGCAGAATGGCACTGTGTGACAATCGCCGGAGACAAAGATACCGTCAAAGTATATGTAGACGGGAAACTGACTGCAGAGAATAAGACGAGTGCACCACTGACCGGAAGTAACCAGGACATTTATGTCGGTGTTACAAACTGGGACGGAGAATTCACCGGATCTGCGGATGATATCAAGGTTTATAACAAGACTCTGACAGAAGCAGAGATATATCAGTTATATGATGACTCTTCAGCAGAGAGCCTTCTTGAAAAGAACGGAATTGAAGCAACAAAATCAATGAACATGGTTGTCGGAAGAGAAGACAGTATCGAAGTAACGATGCCGGCAGTTGTAAAAGAAGCAAATCCTTCCGTTACATATGAAAGCGATAATAAAGATGTTGCAACCGTAGACGAGACTGGAAAGGTTACCGCAACCGGAGCCGGAACAGCGAAGATCACAACAAAGGTTACACTTGGCAGTACAACCAAAGAAGCTGTGACAGAAGTTACGGTAAAGAGCGGACTGGAAGAGAACCTGAAAGCAACTTATTCTTTCGAAGACAATCTGACGAACAGCGTTACAGATAAGGACGCAACTGCAGTGACAACAAAGCTGGCAGCTTATTCCAAAGATGTTGTATACGAAGAAGGTAAGAGTGGAAAGGCCGTAAGATTAGGTGACTACGGACTGAAACTGAATGAAGAGAATCTCGGAAAAGAATACACTGTATCCGCATGGGTAAAACCGGACGGAACACTGGCAGAGAACCAGAACGTACTGTTCCTCGGATATCACAATCCGGAAAAATGGCTGGCAGTATCCGGCGAAAAGACCGGAACGAATGCATGCAAGATCTGGGCAAACGGAAATGGCTACAAGTGGGCAACATTCTGGTCTCCTGAGATCGATACAGACGGATGGCACAATATTACATTATCCGGAAAGAGCGGACAGGTAACTGCTTATGTAGATGGTGTCAAACTTGGAACGCATGATTCGAATGATCCGTTAGACGGGGAAAATCAGGGAATCTATCTTGGAGTTACCAACTGGGATGCGGAATTCGAAGGATTAGTCGATGAAGTCAATGTATATGACATTGCACTGACAGAAAAAGAAGTACAGGAACAGAACAAAGCAGATTACAATCAGATGCTTCAGGAAAAACTGGAAAAAGCAGTTGCAGATGAGAACCTGCTTGGAAAGAACGACAGTCGAGATAATGTAAAATATGACCTGACACTTCCTGCAGAAGATAACGGCATGACAATCACATGGACAAGCTCTGATGAGAATGTAATCGGAACAGACGGAACCGTAACAAGCCCGGCAGAGTCCAAGGATGTAACACTGACTGCAACAGTAAAAGCAGGAGAACTGGAAGCATCCAAAGAGATTAAAGTAACAGTAAAAGCACTGGACCGTGCAGAACTGGACGCACTGATCCAGTCCGCAGAGTCGATTGATACAACTTATTGCACAACTGTATCTGCAGACCGTCTGAAAGAAGCAATCCAGAAAGCAAAAGATGCAGACAGCTTTGATAAAGTGGACGAAGCATATACTAAGCTGAACAAAGCCATTGCAGGTCTTGCTTATGTAGAAGAATATGTAGATCCATTCAGCGTAATCGATCCGGAAGCACCGGAGACAACGAAAGAGATGAAAGCTGGCGAGAGCGAAAAACTGTTCACAATTCCGGACAGCGTAAAGGATATGGTAGATGTTGAATATGTATCCAGCGACGACAGTACAGCTACTTATGCAGATGGAACCGTAACTGCATTAAAAGAAGGAAAAGTAACCGTTACAGCAATCGTCACAGCAAAATATGACAGTTACGTTGTAGAATATTCAACTGCACTGGATGTTACATCAGACAGCGCACAGGAAGAACTTAAGATCACAAAGAATCCGGAAAACTACAAAGGTGAAGTAGGCGAGACAGCCGTATTAACCGTAGAAGCAGAAGGAAAAGATCTGAACTATCAGTGGGAATACTGCAATGCGAATTCTACAAAGTGGAGAACTTCTACTATGGCAGGCAGCCAGACAGCATCTGTCAGCGTACCTGTAGCAACATGGCGTGACGGACAGAAATACCGCTGCGTGATCACAGATGGATATGGCAACCAGGTAACTTCTGAGGCAGCAACAGTAACAGTTGGAGCAGCAGAGACCGCACCGGTGATCGAGACACAGCCAGTCAGCGTAACTGCAGCAAAAGGTGACACGGTATCATTCGAAGTGACATTGAAAGCAGGAACCGGAGAAGGCGCAACCTATCAGTGGGAATACTGCAATGCCAACTCTAATACATGGAGAACATCTTCCATGGGAGGAAATCAGACAAATAATCTGATCGTACCTGCAGCAACATGGCGTAACGGACAGAAATACCGCTGCGTGATCACAGGAACCGACGGAAGAATCGTAGTTTCAGATGTAGCAGTTATGACTGTAAAATAAACCGTCAACTTAAACAAACAGATGGAGAAATGCTATGAAAAGAAAATATGTAAAAAAAGCAGTCTCCTTCGGTCTGGCAGCTGTTACGGCCCTCGCACTTGCGGGGCCGGCAGCGGGCAGCCGGGCGATGGCAGCAGATACAAAACTTACAATTAAAGAAGCGCAGATCAATCAGCTCCTGACCGGTGATCTTACACTTCCTGACAGCATTGACGGCGCGCCGGATGCAAAGATCAGCTACAGTGTAGGCAATGCCAATCCGGCATATGTATCGGTAAAGGGCAATAAGTTAAAAGTAACACGCCCGTATGCAGGAAAGGGCAATTACAAATTCACCCTGACCGCAACGGTAACCGATGGAGATGACGTAACAAAGCAGAGCTTTGACCTGACGATCGCGGAAGGAACTTCCGCAGATACCAAAGCCGGATATGTCTATGTGTGTTTTGGTAATGTAAAAGGTTCCGATGTGCAGCAGCTTCATTTCTTCTTAAGTGAAGACGGACTGAACTGGACAGCACTGAATGGTTTCCATCCATTGTTCGAAGTGGGAACCGACTATGCGGACGATATCGAGAATGTAGGCACACACAACTACGCAGTGAAAGCCGGCACGGATACCGCATCAACGACATCCGGAGATGCATCGGTATTATTCCCGTTTGAAGGGGATGACCAGGGTGTGCGTGATCCTTACCTTATCAGAGGTGCGAGAAAAGAAGATTCCGGAAAGGTGTGGATCCTGGCAACAGACCTGAATACAATGGCATCCAAGTACGGCGGCAATCTGAGCAACAATTCCGTAGGAAACTGGGGAACGATGTCAACTGCCGGAAGTACAAAGCTTTTCGTATATGAGACGGAAGACTGGGTGCACTGGGAAAGAAGATACATTGATGTAGGAAGCGAGATTGATGCCGGGGCAGCATGGGCACCGGAAGCAGTCTATAATCCTGAGAAAGACAACTATCTTGTATACTGGTCCTGCCGTGTGGGAACAGACGGATATGCAAGAAACAGATTATATTGTAACGAGACAAAGGATTTCAAGACTTTCGGACCGACTAAGATGTATGAGGAAGAAGCCTTCTATCAGAAATGGGGCAAGCTTGTATCATCGAATGACGGATACGGCAATATTGACACATCCCAGTTATGGGTAGCAGACGAAGACGGAAATCCATATGGAACACTGTACCGTGTCGTAAAAGATGAGACGAATAACCACATCGAACTTATGAGTGCGGATACAGTATTAGACCCGGATGTTGATTATGACAATTCAAATCCGAACAGGATCACTCCATATACAATGAATGGAACGAAGTATTCCAGTCTTGGAGATCTGAGCGGATTAAATGACTTCCAGAAAGCGGAAGTAGTATGGAACTGGTTCAAAGACGAAAGTACAGGAAACCATTTCAAATATATTTCCCAGAAGAACATGGAAGCAAAAAAAGGAGCCTATGAGGGGGCAACGATGTTTAAGTTCAATGACCGTGATGAATGGTGCATCATGATTGACTATTATGGCAGCAGCAGTGTACGGTATGAACCATATACAACAACTGATCTTTCGAAAGCAGACAGCGTAAAGAAACTGACAAGCGGATACGGAAGAACCGGCGGCGATGTAGGATGCCACGGAGGAATGATTCCTGTTACGGCAGAAGAATACAATACTCTGATCGATACCTACAACGCAGATCCGACAGTGGATAATTATCACAAGATCGAATATATCGACTGCGATAAGAGAGAGCTGGAAGATATCAAAAATGAGATCAAAGATCAGCTGGAAGATAACACACTGACAGACAGCCAGAAAGAGAGCCTGAATCAGGCACTGATCCGGGCGGACAGTCTTTCAAAAGTACCGACGGTGGATACAGATGCGGTAGAAGCGATCAGTAAAAGAGTAGACCGTATCACCAATCCGGTAAAGATCACACTTTCAAAAGAAACTGTGACACTGAAGGAAGGCTCTTCCGAAACGGTGGAAGCAACTGTAACTCCAAAGGATAAAGAGATTACCTGGAAGAGTGCGGATAAGACAGTGGCAACCGTAAAGGACGGAAAGATCACGGCCGTTGGAAAAGGATCTACTTTTGTATTTGCAAAGGTAGGAAAAGAGGGGTTGGCGAAGGTTAAAGTCAGCATAAAATAACAAGGAGGGAGCTTATGAAAAAGGGAAAGATAAGACGTTTATTATCGATTACTTTGCTTGGGGCTATGCTTGCATCGAGCGTAGTCCAGGCGGCTCCTCTGCCGGATACGGCAGAGAATGAGAACCTCGAATATCTTGCATATTATCCGCTTACGGAAGATGTACAGGATCATTCGGGAAATGAGACGGTGCAGAATGCGGAACTGAAAGGAACAGGTGCAGCGTTCAAAAACGGAGCACTGTATCTTCCGGGAGGAGCATCAAACAGCAGTGCCGGCTATGTGGAACTTCCAAAGGGAATGTTCGACGGACAGAACACACTGACCATCTCCGTATGGTTAAAAAACGAGACCGGTGCCGGGGATTATGCGGCAATGTTCTTTGGAAACGGTAAGAACAGTAGCGGATATCCGTCACAGTACTGGCTGCTGAACCCAAGTAAGGGCGGCAAGATGAAGAGTGTTATCACGAATTCATTATCAGCAGGTAATCCATGGACAACGGAATACGGAATTACTCCGACAAATTCCGATAATGGAATCAGCGGACCAACGACCGACAGCAACTGGGCAATGTATACAACGGTAATCACAGAAGACAGCATTACCGGATATTACAACAACCAGAAGATCGGTACTGTGAAGACATCCAATAAGGTAGAAAATTTCGGAGAAAATCTTCTTGCATATATTGGAAAATCTTCTTATCCGGACAAATTTTATAAAGGCGGCGTAAAAGAGCTTGCTATTTATAAAAACGAACTGACCGAAGCACAGGTAAAAGAATTATATGCCGGAGAAGCACTTGAGATGGCAAAAGAAAATCTTACGATTGCCAATGACAGTGCGATCACGGATGACATCCAGCTGCCAACATCTGACGGCGGCGTAAAGATCAGCTGGTCTTCCAGCAATCCGGAGATCCTGAATGAAAAAGGTGAGATTACAAGAGGCGAAGATGTAGAAGGAACACAGGAAGTAACGCTGACAGCAACATTATCTGTGGATGACTATACTGTTACAAAGGACTTCACAGTTCTGGTAGCAGAAGCACAGACAGCCGATGTTCCGTATCTTGCTTACTATCCACTGGAAAAGGATACCAAAGATGCTTCCGGCAATGACAGAGACGCAGAATTAAAAGGACAGAACGGAACTTTCACAGACGGAAGTCTTTCACTTCCTGGCGGAGCATCCGGAAGTGACGCAGCTTATGTAGAACTTCCAAAGGGAATGTTCGACGGCAAGAATACTGTTACAATCTCTGCATGGCTTAAGAACCAGACAGGAAGCGGCAACTATGCAGCAATGTTCTTTGGAAATGACAAGAACAGCAATGGATTCCCGACACAGTACTGGCTTTTAAATCCGGCAAACTTAAGCGGACAAATGAAGTCTGTTATTACAAACAGTGTGAATGAATCGGCACCGTACAATACAGAGTATGGTATCTCTCCGACAAATTCCGCAAATGGTATTGCAGGACCAAAGACAGGAAGTGACTGGGCAAAATATACAACCGTTATTACAGAAAACAGCATTACCGGATACTACAATGATCAGAAGATCGGTACAGTAGAAGTTACGAACAAAGTAGAGAACTTCGGAACAGACCTTCTTGCATACATCGGAAAATCTTCTTATTCTGATATGTTCTATAAAGGAAGTGTCAAAGAAGTAAAGATCTACGATGGAGCACAGTCTTACAAACAGGTAAAAAGTGATTACTATAACGAAGTATTAAAAGCAGCAAAAGACGGACTTTCCATTGGTGATACCAGTGCAGTAAAAGAAGACCTTACACTGCCGGCGACGCTGGATAATGGTGTGAACGTCAGCTGGGAGACAAGCAAAGCTTCTGTGATCACTGCAGAAGGAAAAGTAACTCGTCCGGAAGAAGGAAAGACTTCCGAAACAATCACACTGACAGCAACCTTAAGCCTGAACGGTTATACAGTAACGAAAGAATTTGAAGTAACTGTTGTTCCATGGAATCTGGATGAAGACCTTGCAGAAGCTGCAGCACAGTTAAAGCTTGCAAAAGTCATTTCCGAAGATATGGAACTTCCGAAAGAAGGAAAATACGGAAGCACGATCACATGGAAATCATCTGATGACAGTGTTCTTTCTGATGCGGGAGCAATCGTTTCCAGACCGGAAAGCGGAAAAGGCAATCAGAAGGTAACATTAACAGCAACCTTAAGCCTGAATGGCAAATCAGTAGAAAAGCCATTCAAGATTGAAGTAATGGAAGAGTTCTACGGTTATATCATGAGTTATGTAACCGGTAATAACGACCTGACCGGAAGTCTGCATCTTGCATACAGCACGGACGGAGCAAACTTTACAGCACTGAACTCTAACACAGGAATCTTATTTGCAACAATTGATACAAATAACGGCAATAAGAACTTAACGACAGGAATCCGCTTTACAAGCCCATATCTGTTCAGAAAGGCAGACGGAAGCTTCGGATTCACAGCAACACAGAGCAACAGCAAAAAATCAGTCTATATGTATGACTCAGAAGACCTTCTTACCTATACAGGAGAGAGAATGGTTGAGACAAATACAGATATCGGTAATCCGTTATCACCACAGGTCGTATATGATTCAAAAGCCGGCGCATACCGTGTGAACTGGACATGCAACGGAGTAAAATATTCGAACCTGACAGAAGATCTTACAACACTGGAAGCACCACAGGCATACGATTATACAGAAAAAACAACCGAAGGAATCCAGACAATTCCAGAGGGTGCTGTAACAGGTAATGTGATCGGTGTTACAAAAGCAGAATATGATAAGATCATTAACAAATTCACAAAAGTAACCAATACAGGAATCAGCGAAGTCAAAGATGTAACCGTAAAGAGCGTGGAAGACGTAGAACTTCCAAAATCCGTTACAGCATATTACAGTGACGGTTCTACTGCCAATATGGGAGTTACATGGAATACAGACGGCATTGATTTCAGTAAAGCAGGTACTTATACCGTAAATGGTACAGTTAATCAGACCGAGTATACAAATCCTCTGATCGAGCAGAGAGCCGATCCGCAGATCAAGTATGACGAAGATACAAAAGCTTATTATTTCACAGCTTCTTATCCGGCATTCTACAATGTGAACAACGGTTATGACAGAATTATCCTGCGTAAGGCAGATACGATCCAGGGACTTTCAGACGCAGAAGGCGGACTGGAAAAAGAGATCACAATCTGGAAAGCACCATCTACAGGCAAGATGGCAAGACACGTATGGGCACCGGAAATTCATAAGATCAAAGGAAAATGGTATGTATTCTTCGCAGCAGGCGATTCCAGCAACATCTGGAATATCAGACCATACGTCCTGGTATGCCAGGGAGATGATCCATACGATGCAGCTTCATGGGTACAGGCAGACGGTACTGCAGAGATCCACGCAGCTACAAGTGAAGAATCCGCATACTTCAAACACATGTCACTGGATATGACATACTTTGAGCATAATGGAAAACATTATGTGATCTGGGCAGATATTATCGGACAGTCTGCACTTTATATGCAGGAGATCAACCCGGACAAACCTTGGGAAGGCCAGGGAAAAGTTATCATGCTTACAACTCCGGAATACGGATGGGAGCGTAATGTAGAGCGTGTAAATGAAGGACCTACGATCCTGAAACACGATGGAAAGATCTTCATTGCATTCTCAGCAGCCGGAACAGGTCCGGAATACTGTATCGGACTTCTGACTGCCGATGAAGATGCTGATCTGATGGATACAGCTTCATGGACAAAGACCGCTTATCCGGTTCTTACATCCGCAGACGTACCGGGAGAATACGGACCGGGACATAACTCATTCACAGTAGATGAGAATGGTAATGCGGTATTCGTATATCATGCACGTTCAGAAGAGTGTTACAACAATAAGTGCCAGTGGTCAAGCGCAAGCTCTCTGTATGACCCATGCCGTCACGCAAGAGTAAAACGTGTACACTGGGCAGCAGACGGAACGCCGATCCTGAACATGAGCTACGAAGAAGAGTTAAATGACGCATACAAGAATGTAACTGTTCAGGTAACTGTTGAAGATGACAGTGACGACGGCGAAGAACTTGCAATTACAGAAAATCCGAAGAATTATACAGGAAAGATCGGAGAGACAGCAGAATTCACAGTCAAAGCAACTGGAGAAGGTCTGACCTACAAGTGGGAATACAGCAATGCTAATTCCACCAAATGGTATGCATCTTCTATGGAAGGAAGCCAGACAGATACTGTAAAAGTACCGGTACAGAAATACAGAGACGGACAGAAATACCGTTGTACCGTAACCGACAAAAAGGGAAATACCGTTACAACAATCGTTGTGGCAGTGAAAGTAGCAGACACAGCCGGATTCGCTATCGTAAGCCAGCCGGAGAGTGTAAGTGCTGCAAAAGGAAGCATGACAGAGTTCAAGGTAGAGGCAGCCGGAGAGGGTCTGACCTATCAGTGGGAATACTGTAATGCATCTTCCAATAAGTGGAGAACATCTTCTATGGAAGGAAACCAGACAGATACGATTAAAGTTGAAGCTGGAAGCTGGAGAAATGGACAGAAATACCGCTGCGTGATCAAAGATGCAGAAGGCAATACGCTGACATCCAATGCGGCAACACTGACTGTTACCCAGTAAATTCATTTGTAATCTGAGGGGATGGGACAGAACGTAAAAGGCAGGACCTTAAGTTCCACCCCTTTGAAAAATAAATGAAAAAGGAGGACACTATGAAAAGACGTATTCTTGCGCTCGTAATGAGTGCAGCAATGGCAGTGACACTGCTTCCGGCTTTTTCCGTAAAAGCAGAAAACAGCAGTGACACAGGAAACAGCGGAACGCCGAAGCAGAAAGTGATGGCAGAATATGACATGTCACATGCAGACGGAACGCTTACAGATATTTCCGGTAACGGAAATAATGCAAAACTGGTTGGAATCACAGATTCAGATTTCACAAAAGAAGATGGGGAGACTGTTCTGAATTTCTCCGGAGCTTCTGGAAAATATGTTGAGATTCCGGCAGGTCTGATCGAAGAAGAGAACTTCACGATCGAAGCTACATTTAAGACAGAAAAGGTGAATAATCAGTGGTTATTCTGTCTTGGTAACAAGGTCAGCACATGGCCAAATGTGAAAAACTATGTATTCTTCTGCCCGACACAGGGAGGAAATGGTAACAGCAAAGATGGAAATATCCGTGCGGGATTAAAAGACGGATCCAAAGAAATCCTTCTTGCACAGGATGGAAAGATTACAGAGAATGCTTACAATACTGTAAAATATGAATTCAATGAAGGTGTGGTAAGCGTATACCTGAATGATGCACTGATCGAGACAACAGACAGTGGATATTCCATCCAGGATATTATCTCAGCAGGAACAGACGGAACTGCACTGGGATATATCGGAAAATCTCTGTACAGCCCGGACCCGGCTTACAAGGGAACATTAAAATCATTCAAATTATCTGCAACAGAGAAAGATCATTCCGATAAAGCAAAAGTTGCAGAAGCAAAAGAAGCCCTGACACTTCCATATAACACAACCGATCAGGCTGTATATGGAAATATCACACTTCCTACGGAAGCAGGTGACGGCGTTGCCGTAACATGGACAACAGATAAGCCGGAGATCGTGGACGTACAGTCTCATGAGAACGAAGGCTATGATGCAACACCGGCCGGAACTGTAACAAGACCGGACAAAGATACCGATGTTACAATGACAGCAACTCTGAAACTGGGCGATGCAACAGCCACAAAAGACTTTACATTCACAGTTAAGAAAGCAGTAAAAGCAAAGACAGCCGATGATTACAGTGCATATTTCTTTACATATTTCGCAGGTGAAGGATATTCTGACGGAGAGCAGATCTACTTCGCAACAAGTAAGAATGGACTGAAATGGCAGGATCTGAACGATAACAAACCGGTACTTACATCTACACTCGGAGAAAAGGGTGTACGTGATCCATTCATCATCCGTTCCGCAGAAGGCGATAAGTTCTACATGATCGCAACAGACCTGAAGATCAACGGCGGAAATGGCTGGGGTGCAGCACAGACTGCAGGAAGCCAGAGTCTGATGGTATGGGAGTCTACAGACCTTGTAAACTGGTCTGACGAGCGTATGGTAGAAGTAAGTGCTTCTATCGGAGCCGGATGTACATGGGCACCGGAAGCAGCATATGACTACAAGACTGGTGAATATGTTGTATTCTGGGCATCTAAAGTATCTGGCGACAACTATGCAAAACAGAGATTATATTACTCTAAGACAAGAGATTTCTACACATTTACAGAGCCACAGGTTTATATCGATATGGATCAGTCAAGTATCGATACAACGATTATCTATAACAACGATGACCAGATGTACTATCGTTATACCAAGAACGAAGGCGGAAGTACAAACAGCCTTGGAGCAAAGACAAAGACTGTATATGTAGAAAGATGTGCAACACTTCTTGGCGAGTGGGAGCATGTACCATCTGATTCACTGAACAATAACCAGTGGGTAGAAGGTCCTACAATCTTCCAGTTCAACTCACAGGATACAGACGGAAGCAGCAAGTGGTGTCTGTTAGTTGATGACTTTGGCGGCGGTGGATATTATCCACTGGTATCCGATGATCTGTCTTCCGGTGTATTCACAAGACCGGACAGCTATAAGATGCCAAGCCGTGCAAGACATGGTACACCAATCCCTGTAACACAGGAAGAGTACGATGCATTAATGGCAAAATGGGGAACCAACATTGTTCAGGAGAATACGGAAGACGAGGAAAAAGATCCGGTTCTTTCTTATGATTTTGAAAATACAGATGGAACAACAATCAAAGACGTCAGTGGACACAATAATGACGGTACACTGAACGGAAATGCAACCGTAAAAGAAGAAAACGGAAGCAACGTATTATATCTGGATGGAACAAGCGGAACATTCGCTTCCCTTCCAACAGGATTCTTCGACGGAAGAAACAAATTCACCATTTCCATGGATGTAAAACCGGAAAAGGTAGATGGCAACTTCTTCACATTTGCAATTGGTAAAGACAGCAGCAAATATCTGTTCATGCGTCAGAAATCAGGATCTATCAAGAGTGTGATCACATCCGGTTCATGGGGTGCAGAACAGGGAGTTGACCAGAGTGTTGACCAGACACTTCTGAATGAATGGCAGAATATTACGATCGTAAAAGAAGCCGGAAAGATGTCTTTATATCTGAACGGTGAAAAGATCGCAGAAAAGACAGGAATGTCAACAGATATCACAGATCTTGGAAAAGACCTGGAAGCATATCTCGGAAAATCATTCTACAGTGCTGACGGATACTTCAAGGGTGCTTACGATAATGTAAAAGTTTATAACAGAGCATTATCAGATGATGAGATTGCAGGAACAGAGGAATTTGCAATCGTTAAGAATCCGGAAAGTGTAGAAGGAGTTGTCGGAGAGACAGCAGAATTCACGGTAGAAGCAACAGGCAAAGGCCTGACTTATGAGTGGCAGTATTGCAACGCTAATTCTACAAAATGGAGAACATCCGTAATGGAAGGCAGCGATACAGCAACTGTAACCGTTCCGGTTGCAAACTGGAGAGACGGACAGAAATACCGCTGTGTAGTAACAAACGGAGACGGAGAACAGCTGATTTCAGAGACAGCCGTTGTAACCGTACAGAAACCAATCAAGGTTCAGCCAGTAAGTGTAGAAGCAGCCAAAGGAACGACAGCAGAATTTACAGTTGA
>JABLTO010031720.1_pt1 | contig 20236 bp, 9 predicted proteins | sample 7160091 | NCBI WGS metagenome assembly JABLTO01 (sample SAMN14651225, study PRJNA627086) | human gut metagenome | isolation source: feces | host: Homo sapiens
AACATTAAAATCCTTAAATGCGAGAATCAATCCAAACATCGGCACATAGGAAAACATAAACACCAGTATGATCGCCGGCAGCGACATCGCCGTCAACGGTATCTGCGTTCGGTTCCTCCGCCAAAAGTCCTTTACGGAAGTCCTTTTCTTTCTTTTTTCTCCGACCTTTTTTATCGCTGTCGCCATTTCATGACTCATCCTTTCATCCTCTTTTCCTGTCCTGTCAATGCGTTGCTGTCTTTACTGAATTTTTATGACATCGGCAGCCTTATAGGGTATCATCATATCATCTCCGCGCCAGAGGAACAGCTTATAACGATCCATCGTGACATCAGACGGCAGATCAACATTGATGCAGTCCCGACCCTTTTCAAAATACACTTTCTTAGATTGACATGCGACAAGCCGCCCTTTGTCATACGCCGCTGTAACCAGTGTTGCCTCGGTTGCAGCCCCCGTGATGTTATCATACCAAATTCCGACCGACTGTTCATTTCCCTTAGACAGAGCAGCGGCATCACCGCGATACATGCTCTTTCCGAATTTTCGGATTCGGATATCCCGAACGCCAAAGACCACGGCATCACTGAGATTACTGCCTGCAGTCTCCTGCTGATAGGTAATAAACAGGGTATTGATTGACCGCACCTGTGCCGCAGTCAGCGCACCGGCCGCGCCGACCGGGATCCTGTCACCGTCTCCGTTGACCGCCGTCAGCTGCGCATCATATCTTCCGCTGCCGTCCGGCGTCAGCGTCAGCGTCACGCGGATAAAATTCTGTTTCCAGGGGTCGTCGCCGTTCCCGTCTACCAGCCTTTGATATTGATACCCGTCTCCCGCATCCAAAAAGCTGACCGCAAACGGATAATTGCCGGTGTTCTCATCGTTCCAGGGTGTAAACCGATATTTTGTAAGCCCTATCTTGATACTCTGCGCCGCATTGCCAAGATAAATTTCGCCGAACCCGACAGAATCCATCCCCGGCGCTGTGGCATTCAGGTAGAGATCCATGCTAAGCTCCATGGATTCGCCGCTAATCAGCGGATTGGAAAATCCCTTTACCAGTGTATGCGCACCGCTTGCCCGATTTGTTTTCAATGCCGCCACATACATTCCGTTTTGCTGATAAGAAAAGTCCTCCGCGTTCTTGTTTGCGCCAATCAGCCCCCACGCTTTCGGAGCCGCGGTCAGTGTGCTGCCAAGGTAGGGAAGCTTTGACGGATCCAGTTTCATGTCCTCGCGGACATAGCAGGTATCGAGGTCTGCCCTCTGCATCGCAATGATTTCTCCCTCGCGGCGTTCATAAAGCCTTGCATTATGCAGCTTTAAAACATCCTCGCCCGGCGTCACCCAGGCCTCAATTGCATAATAGACCTCATTGGCCGATCCAAAGTCTGCGGCCGCGGCATCGTACTGATAACTTGCCGTACATTCCGTGCCGTTTTTGATCACTGCATAGGTCACCGTTGTCGTATTTCCTTTGGGAATCATCCCAACCTTTAAGGTATAATCGGTATCCCTTTCCAAATCGATCGTGTGCCCGTCCGGCGTTTCTATGGTATATATGCCCTTTTCATAAATCAGCTTTGCCGTCTGTTTGTTCTGCTGATCCTCGGCAACGCCAAGCAGCATCGTCATAGAATGGTTTGCCGACGGCGACAGGGTCTTAAACATCGTCTCATGATACAGGGCGGAATCTTCATAGGTTTTTAAATTTCTGACCTTTCGGTACAGGGTTCCTGCCTGATAATTCCCGGTGGTTGTTACCACGGTATCAACCCCGTCCGTGCCGCTCAGCAGCTGCGGCATTCCCTCTTTCGACCCCCAGATATCACCCCTTTGATAGTCCTCATTCCGGAATAGATCGCCGCCGGATACCGCCAGCTCTTCCGTTTCGGACCCCTTAAAATTCGTGTCCAGCATCATATTGAGATAGTACGGCTCATTTTGTGCGTCGTACTCCCGTTTTGCCTCGGTGCGCGTCGCGCACACAATGGATTCCGGCTTTTTTCTCGGCGCCGCCGAGGGTGCTGCGGTAATCTGCGCGCCGTCAATTACAAAGGCTACCGAACTTCCGCCGTCGGTTGTGTTACCGAGCGCAACCGTTTTTGTTTTGCCGTCATAGTTCAGCGTGATCGCATAGTCACCGCGAAAAGCCCGAACGGACGCTCTGCCGTTTTCGTCCGTGTGCAGCGTTTCTTTGGTGGTATACACATTTTGAATCAGATCCTGCCATTTTACATGCGCCGGCTTTGAACTCCAGTCCCTCCGAAAGAACGGCGCCGCATTGTCCCAGCGCCAATGCATCGAGTCCTCCGGGTTCCAGATAATAAACGCGGTCGCCTTGGGCTGTGATATGGTTGCGAGCAGCAGATCCTCCAGATGGTTGGGCGCGTAAGTGGTATCCTCGTTATAAAAATCGTACTCCGTCACCGCAACCTCATCAATCGCATCGGCAAGTTCTGAAAGCTGATGATAAAATCCCTGCGGATAGTAATAATTGGTACAGTGCGCCTGCACCCCGATTCCGTGAACCGGTGCACCCTCCCTTTGCAGCGGTTCTACAATATTGTGGATCAGGTTCGGAATTCTGTCCGCCATCTGTTTGTTTTTTCTGCCCTCAATGCCGGTCTCATTGATATAAAGCCGCACAGAAGGATCGATACGGTTGATCTCCTTAAAAATGTCACTGTACAGCCGCGTGGTATTGTAATGAAGCCGCACATAGTTGTTGGAAACCGGCTCATTGATGACATCCCACTGCGCCAGCTTGCCCCGATACTGATAGGCCATGGAGCGGACATAATCCATCGTCTGGGTATACATTTTGTCGTAGTTTTCTTTTCCCTTTGCGTCAAGATAGGCCGCGCCGACGCCGTCCCAGTACATACAGTGACCGCGGACGCGCATTCCCCGTTTTAAATACTCGTTCACCATCTCGGTGCCATAGGTTCCGTCACTGGCAATCACGCCGTCACTCTTCATCATATCCGCGCACACACCGGCGTTAATGTCATTGGTCATAAATCGATCCAGTGTTTTTCCCTTTACGCTTGTCATGTCAAGGTTTAAGACCTCGTTTTCACACATGGCCGCGCCGAACATAAACTCGTTTTCGGTCATGTCCACCTTGATTTCCGCATCCTTTATCGGGTTCCCGTCTGTATCGGTTACCAAAAAGGACAAATCCTCTTTGCGATACTTTTCCACACGGTTTTTGGCTTCCTTTCGCCACACATGATCCTCTTCGATTCCCTTGTACCCCGTGGCGTCCGGAACCTCGGTCAAGGCCGCCTTGACCGATTCGTTCTCGCCGTAAGACACAAACGAAAAATCCGTAATCTGCAGCGTCATCGGCTTTCCACCCACCGTAAAGCAAATCCTTGCACCGTAAGAGGCCGGGTAATCGTTAAATGCGTTATAGGCAGGCAGGTAAAACTGCTGCCACTGATCGGTCACCGCGATATAATCCTCAATCGCGAGCGCCCAATTGCTCATGGTCTGCATTTTAACGCCGACCTTCGCGCTGCCGCTCTCGTCCGTGATCCGCGTTGCGCGTGCCTTAAAGGAGAGCAGACCGATCTCCTTTTTGTAAAACGGCTGATCCACAAACCAGGTCGATACCTCAACACTGTCCACGGACGGAATGGTGCCAAACCGATCATAGACGGTCTCAATCTGTCTGGCGGTATGGGTTGTTCCGTCAATTTCCACATCCTGTACGCTCAGCGCAACCAAATCCTCTGCACCGTATTTTGACATATGATACAAAAAATCACTATGCGAGATTACCGTCCGCTCCGGCGCCGGCAAGCCTTTTACAACCGTCGGATAATCGATTTCTCGTTCCGGGAACTTTGGCTGTACGCCCTCTGCAAGGGTGAAACTTGTCTCATCATACGAGAGCGCACCTGTTTTTAAGAGATATTCAATGGCATATGCCGGCATCATATCGTTTCCGTGATACTCCTTCAGCAAACCGGGAAGCTCCACATCGACCCAATCGACCTCTACACTGTCCTTTCCCATCTCAATCGTAAAGTCACCGTTGTTGGCACTTCCGGTATAGGTCTTGTTTTCTTCATCATAAGTATAGGTAACGGTGTCACCGCCCACTTTTGTCAGCGTCTCCGCAATCGGAACATATAACACGCCGTCAATCACAGCAGGGCGCACCGTAAAGCTTTCAAAATCATATTTCACATTCGTCTGTTTGACGTCTAAAACTTCTTCTGTCAGCGCGATGTTTGAAATCGCCTTGTACTCGTTGACCGTTCCTGTTACGGCATCCACCGTGGCATCAGGAAGTTCTACCGTTTTGTCCACGGTTCCGTCTGCATCGACCGCGATAATATCGGTTGAAAAAATGTCATTCGGATTTAAATCTTCGGGGTTTGCGTCCTTGTCAACCACCATCAGTCCCACGAGCTCTCCCGGCGCCGCAGTTCCGCGGTATCGAACGCGCACCGTGTCCGCAAAGACCGGCATACTTCCGATCAGGGAACATACCAAAGCCAGACTAAGAACCCGGTTGATTCTCTTTTTCATCGTAACCCCATCTCCTTTTTTTCTCTGTGATCTCAAAAATTAGCCCTTATAAAAACGTCTTTGCCGGGGCTGCAAAGCATTTTTGCAGCCCCGAGATATTGAAACTAGCGATAAATGATAAACTCTTTGATAAAACCGCTGTTCATCAGTGCAAAAACGGTATCACCTGCCGTCAGATCGCCGACCGAACCGCGGTAGCGCTTGTCTTTGCCCCTTTCACAGATATAAACGGGTAGCGACCCGTTAAAACTGATCAGGCGGTTCCAATTGTCGTATTCCCCGGTTGTAGGCTTAAAGTTTGCGATACAGCCGTCCTCGACAATCTGCTTAATCGTACCGGCCGCGTAAGTATTGGAATCCGAGTAGAATACATCCCTTGTCTGCTCGGTATACCAAACCATCTTGGCCTCTTCATAAGGTTCGGTGCCGTCTGCACGGTACAATATTTTAAAGCCGCCGTAGCCGACCGCATAGAGCGCCGTCTCTGCCATAATAATGTCGCCCGGCTCCAGCTCGCTCACCTTATAGCCCCTGCCCTGGAAGGTTGCGGCAATATCACTGTTTACAAAGGTGAATTCCGAAAACGTGTCCTCTGCCTGTCCAAGCTGGCGCACCTCTAAAAGGGTCGTCATCTGATCCTCATCGCCAAGGGTTTGTCTTACATCGTGTACCATGTAGACCGCGCCGCCCAGCTCGTTAATAGTATTAAATCCATATGCCCCGTACGGGTCAACGCGCACAACCACGCAATCCGCATAATAGTTTTCATCTACATTATAAACCTGTGCGGTGTAGTCGTGGTCATTGCCAAGCACGTTATAAGAACCGTATTTAAAATAGCGCTCGTCATTTAAATCCGTCGGTACCACAAACACCTTGGTGGTGTCGCGCAGCCGAACATCGGCACAGATGGTTTTTGGATTGGAATAATACGTAAACACGCCGTCCTTATCCTTGCGGAGCCGTTCCTTATTGCCGTCGTCCTTATCCGTCACCGTATTGATTGCCGTCAGCTCGCCCTTGCTGTTGCGCTTATAGGTCACCGGCTGCGAAATCGCACCGGCCTCATCCCAAAGACCGCTGGTCAGATTGTACGAAAAGGCGTCCGACGCCGACATCTTTTGTCCGTTCAGCTTCACCGATGCCGCCGTTTTCATCTCCGAGACCTCACCGGCCTGGGTAAACATCTTTACGCTGACCTCATCAAAGCTGCCGGTATTGGCAAAAGCAATCATATAGCCATAGCTGACCGCATCCCCGGAGATTTCAAAATAAGCAATCTCGCCGTAGTGATTCAGCTTAACCGTAAGCAGCGACAGCATGGGTACGCTTTCGATCTTTGTCTTGATCTCCTCCACATAAGTAAATTCTCTGTCCTCTAAAATTACATGGTTCTTGTCGGTATCAAACCGCTGTACCATACCGGCCGCTTTCTCATTGTCAATATAAAGTCTTACCGCATCACCGTCTTTGTTGGTGTAGCAGGTGGCAATCGACTGCGCCGGAATGTTCTGTGCCTTAATCCGCTTTCCGTTTTCGATGATCGGATAGTCCTTTTCGATCATTTGAGAAATGTTCACCTTATTTCCGTAGCGGTCGCTGATGGTTTCGCGATCCATGGACACCGACAAAATCTCAAAGCTTTGGTATTTTTCAATCTTCACGACATCATATCCGCCGCTTTCATCATTATCAATCAGGATCAGGCGTCCCTGGCTTAACTTAAAATCATCCGCCGTATAGTCCGGATAAAGACTGTAATTGTAGAGTACGTCAACCGTGGAAGAAAGGCTCGCCATTCTGGCGCGGTCGTTTTTGTCCCAGTACCCGATGGAGGATTTGCTGATTGCTTCCTTTTGCAGCATATCCGGCTTTAGCTCCAGCACGCGGTTGCCGTCATCAAACATGGATAGTATCTGCGTCCTTTCGCCGTCATTTTTTGCCAGCGCCGCAACACGCATACCGATAAATTCCTCATACCTTCCCTCTTCGCAGTAGTACGTTGTACCGCCGATGACCACACGATTCCCATCGGTGCCGTCCGCACCGGTTATGGAGGAATACGAGGTGCTCTGCACAATACCGTAAACCATCTTCATGCCAAGCACCCGTTCCATATATGGCGTCTCGTTCACCGTAGAACGATTGCCGGTCGGCGAATACGTTGTCTCCACCGACGCCGCACGCAGCGTATTGTAAATCATCACCGCAAGATCACGCATGGTGATGATTTCCTCTGCGCCGCAGCCGATGTTATGAGAAATGCTGTACCGTCTTGCAATGCTTTCGATCTGTGCCTGATCCTCCGAATCGATGGAACCGTCATCAAAAAAGATCGCATAGCCCAAAATGTCAATCATGACTGCCTCGGCGGTGACGCGCTTTACCTTATTGCCATACGCCGCTTTTCCAAAATACCGATCGCTGACATAGCTTGAGGCTCCAAGGGCATTGGCCGCCGCCGCAAGATCTTCTATGGTTGCCTCTTTATCCGCGATGTACTCCGTCATAGCGCCGAGTCCGATTGCCACGCTGGCCTCCAGCGTAAGCTCTGACGCAGCCGTCTCTTCGGTTTGCACCGTATCGGCAACGGCCTCCGTTTCCTGTTCCGATGCATCTGCGGTTTCCTCTGCAAAAGCAGTTACCGTGGATGGCAGTATCAGCAGTACCGCCATCCAAAAACATAGTAATCTCTTCATATCCTGCTCCTCTCCTTACTGTCCGACAAAGCCGTAGATCACCTTTGCAACCTCTGCCCTGGTAATCCGTGCCTGCGGACGGAAGCTACCGTCCTCAAACCCGTTAAAAATCTGTGCTCTTGCAAGCATATCCACCGCGATTCTTGCATAATCCGCAATGCTGTCCTGATCGGTAAAGCCCACCAGGGTTTGCTTTTTCGTGATATCGTGATAGGTGGCCTCGGCCGCCCTTTGCAGCATAACGGCCGCATCCTCACGGGTGAGATATTGTCCCACGCCGAACGTATCCTCGCTGACGCCGTTTACAATTCCCTTGGCGAAAGCGGTTTCAATATAGGGCTTATACCAGGCGTCGGCAACATCCGTAAATTTCAGTGATTTCGATTCCGTTTTGCCATCGCAAAATGCCATAATCAAAAGCTTGGTAAATTCCTCACGCAAAATGCCGTCACCCGGCCGAAATTTTCCGTCACCGTCACCGCTGAGGACGCCGTCCTCAAACAGCGCCAGGATTGCCTCGCTCGCCCAATCGTACCCCTCCAGATCCGTCAGCGTACGCTCTGCCGCTGCGCTTTGGTTATCATTCATCTGATCAACCGTCGGCTGCGTCAAGCCGGAAACGCTGGAATTGCCACCGCCGCTGCTAATGCCGCCGCGGTTACCTCCGCCTCCGCTGCCTCCGCTGCCTCCGTCACCGTAATACTTTTGGTACAGTGCGTTAATGATTTGGTTTACCTGACTGCCCACCGCATCGGCTGCCGTGTACTCCTTTTCCGCCAGCTGCTTTGTCAGTTCGTACTGATGTTCGCCCAGCTGATCCAGCCGATTGGATAGAGTCACCTGAAAGACCGCGTCATACTTTTTCAGCACTTCAAAAAATTTGCTCGGCACGGCCTCATTGAGCGCCGTCAGCGCAAGGGAATCCTTTGCAAGCTTTTGAATCTGTGAAACCGTGGTACAGTTTGGAAGGCCGGATGCCATTCTTGCCGCGACCTTGTCACTGTATAAAAGAATATCCCCGTCAAGTCCAAGAGTCTTATAATTTTCTTCCAGCGTCTTTGCGATCTCTGCCTCAGTCATGGTTTTCATCGCGCTGTATTCCGCCGCCGTGGCAACGCACGCCGCCACGTCCTCGGCGGTTGCATCGCTGCCAAGCTGCCCGACAAGATCAAACACCATATCCGCATTGGCATTTAATATGCTCTCGTCAATCATAAACGCCTTGTTATTGTACTTTTGATAGGCCGCTGCCATCTCCCCTGCAGTTGCCGCTCCTTTGATCTCCGATACGGCTCTTGCTTTCACTCCCGGCTCCTCATAAAGCACATATGCCGCCCTTGACGATTTGAGATCGGACAGTCCGTCCGCGCCAAACAACACCGTATAAACGCCGTAAGGTGCGTCCTGCGGCAAGGCGTAAGAAACGGTTCCGCCGCTTACCGCGCCTGCCCAAACCAGATGCGCGCTAAGATACGCCTGATCGATCGTGTCCGTATCCGATACCTTGGCATTTAAGAGATAGACCATGGTACCAAAGCCCGCTTCCTCATGATCGTAGGCCGCCGAAATGACATTGCCGTCAATTGCCGCGGTCGGCGCTGTTGCAAAGGCCGCATTCATCAGCATTGCCGATGCCGCAAACAGAGCGGCAACCGATACCGCCAGCTTTTTATACTTCTTCTGCATGAATTTCCACCTCCGAAATTCCCATATATTCATTTCCCTTTGACTGGATTCTGATAAACATTGCGTCCTTAAAATCTGCCGTCACGTCCTGATCTGACGTACCCTGATAGATGGACGTCCAGTCTTTGCCGTCCTTTGATACCAGGATCTCGTATTGGTACACCTCACCGCGCGGTGCGCGAAAGTCCACGCTGACATGGCCGGTTTTGGCCTGTTTCACCAGCTCATACTCCGCGTAGCTGTCGCCCTCGACATAATAGTAGGTGTTCTGCAAACCGTCCGTTGTCATCGGCAATCTCTCGCCGGCCTCGTTTCTGTGATCATAAATTCCGATCCACTTGTCCGCACCTTTTGCCAGATAATCCGCAGCAGCCGCCTCGTGGTTGGCATAGTCCAGATTCCGTTTTCTGTAAATCTCGTGCGGATTGGGCGTTGTCGCCGTAATGTTTGCGCCGTCAACCACCACGTCAATATAATTATCGCGCAGCGTGTCATCCGAATCGGTCAGCATAAACTCAACCACCTTGGATACGCCGCCCACCGTCACGGTAACATCATACGTTCCGCGGTAGCCGCGCACGGTCGCGTTGCCGTCCTTACCGGTCGTCACATTCTCGTGCGTCTGATAAAGCTCATTATACATATACTTCCACATGTCATAGGTATCTTTCTTATTCCACTGCCGGTCATAGAAGGGACCGACGCCGCGCCAATGGTTGGTATCCTGATACCCCCAGATGACAAAACCGTTGGTCTTTGGATGTGAGATGGTCGCCAGGAAGGTGTCGTATAAATGATTTTTTGCATAGGTCATATCCGCGTTGTAAAAGTCGTACTCAGTGATGGTTACAAAGTCGTAATCCTTTGTCAGCGCGTCAATCTCATGATAAAATCCCATGGGATAATAGTAGTTGGTACAGTGTCCCTGGATTCCGATCCCGTCAATCGGCGCACGCTCCTTTTCCTTCATCGGATTGACAATGGTCAAAAATCCCGGCGCACGCATTCTGTGGTTGCGGTCGGGGTGTCCCTCCATGCCGGTCTCGTTGACCAAAAGTTTCGCCTTGGGATCGATGGCCTTAACTCTCTGGAACAGCTCCGAATAAAATTCCGTCCCGTACTTATTACGCCAGTCGGCACTGTCGTGCGGCTCGTTTAATACGTCCCACTCTACCACGGTATCGCGGAACATCCAAGCCTCGCCCAGCTGCGACCAGCGATAATAATCGCACTTTTCCTCGTAGCTCCAGGAATCAAAGCCGTTTGACAGGTTTGCACTGTCCATGCCGCCCCACGATAAACAGTGTCCGCGTGACCGCTTGCCCATGTCAAAAATTGCCTGCGTCATGCGCTGCGGCCGCTGCATGGAATCATGCCCTTCAAAAAACTTCATCTCAAGGCCGTCAATCACCGTATTAAACTGATTCAAAACGTCCTTTTTGATCTGCGCCTGTTTGCTGTCCCCATCGCCCAAATCCAAAATCTCATTAAAGATGATAGCCAGCCCCATCATAAACTCGTTTTCTTTCATATCTACCTTGACCTCGGCGCCCTCGACGGGGTTTCCGTCCCGGTCACGAACGCGGACAATCATATCGTCCTTGCGATACTTGTCCACGCGTTTCCAGGCGTGCTTTTTCCAAAGGTGGTCGTCCTCCATTCCCTTATACGGCTTGAACTTATCCGGGAAGAAGGTGTTAAAGTCGACGTCCTGATGGTAGTTAATGACGGTAATATCCGCAACCTCAATCACCTGCGGCTTAAAGCCGACCGAGTAGGTGATATGCGATTCACCGGCCTTTAGCGTATACACGCCGCTGTCGAGCGGCAGATAATATTTCTGCCATTCCGGCCCGATTGAAATTTCCGCATCGGTCGCCTTCTGCCAGTAACCGACCTGTTCGTAGGCCGGCCGCATTTTCGCAACGCCGGATTCATCCGTAATCTTGGTGGCTCTTGCCCAAAGCGTCATCATACCGACGTCGCCTGCCTCAAAGTCACCGCCGTAAACATAAACATCCTGCTGAATGTTATAGGATGCCGCCGGCACCTGGCGGTTCGGCAGCGGCAGGGTCTCAATTTGCAGCGCCTTATCAAAAGGCATCCCCTCCACCGCGACCTCATTGAACTTTGCGTACTCCGTATAAGAAGAGGACGGATCGTAATGCACGTTAAACATATCGTCGCCGCCGAAAATCACTTCTCCCTCCGGCAGAGACGCCATAATCCGCTCATAATCCACATCCTGCCGCGCCTGATAGTGAATATCCGGGAACTTGATGTCAATCCGTTTTTTCTCTGCGTCATAGGTCGCAGGGTCGGTGCGCAGAGCGTCCTCAACCAGGTAAAGCGGTATCATAAGAACACCGTTTACCGTCTGCACCTTGCCGGGCAGCTCGATCGGAACCCAGTCCACCTCCGCAACGTCACTGTCCGGGGTGATTCGGATTTCGCCATTGTTGCCGTCACCGATGTAACAGCCGGCTTTTTCGTCCCATTGCATATACACGCCCATTTTGAAGAAAACTTCCTCCATGGGGATATAAACCTCACCGCCGTCATCGACAAGACAGGGATTCTTCAACTCCTGCAGGGTATCGTCAATATAAAGCGCGATTCCGTTTTCGGCAAATACCGTGCCCGGCACGCAGGAAATCAGCATCATGCACGCAAAACAAAAAACCAAAACTCTGCTGTATCCTTTCATAAGATGCCTCCTTCCTATCTTGCAATCACAGTCGCGGACGCCGGTTCTGCCAGCAGCACCATGCCGTCCGCTCCGTTCATCACATAGACGGCAAGCTTTGACCCCTCTTTTGTCATCGTCACCGGAACGGTAACGACGCCGCTGCCTGTTAAATCACGCAATTTCTCGACATGCACCCCAAGAACCCGATCGGTCACCGCGTCTTTTTCAAGCACCAGTACATCGGCGTCTGCCGCGGTTTCTGCGATGTTTTCATAGTTCATATAAACCTTTGTCTCGCCGACAGTCGGAGCGGTTGCGCCCGTCTGAACCGCAATACTGAGATCCTTGATGCCGATCACCTTTTCGGGATTGGGAAACTGATTTGCATTTTTTGATCTTGAGCTTACCATGCAAAAATCACGAAGCCCCGTGATTAAATCGGCACTGACTGTCCGCTTTGAAGTGACATCGATATACGGGCCGACCGTTGTCATGGTTACCTCGTACTGATCGGGGTCACCGGCGGACGGCGCCGCCGTCAGATTGATGGTAAGATCGCCGCCGTTTGCACTGATACTGTTCGGAGCGTTGGCAAAGAGATTCATATAATTAACTGCCAGCCAGCTTGTAAACATGTCATTGCCGTCCACCGCTTTCCACTCATATCCGTCTGTATGGCCGAGTTTGCCCTCGCGGTTACCGACCGTTGTCACCTCGGTATTTGCCGTCTCGTTTTCATAAAAGTTTGCACCGCCGTTGTTTAAAAAGCGGAGCTTGGTACGGTTCCAGTAAATACTCGACCGCATATCATACTGAATCAGCGTAAGATTTCCGTTATCGCCCGTCAGTTCCAAACTGGATCCGGCAAGATACAGGTTATAGTCCGTACTTGCATAGTTAAACCGTATGGTGGTGCTAAGGTTTAAGGTATCGCCTCTTTGGATCGGCGCAAAGTGCTTGGATATCGCCCTGTCCTCGGTCACGGCGCCCTGGTTATGCTGATACGCCCAAAGATAGCCGTCCTCCACCTTGAATTCGTCCGCCATACTGTCTAAATTGGCGCCGGATTTCAGCATACCGCGATCGTCCAGATTGCCGCTGCCCCATGCGCCGCCGCTTAAATAGGCCGCATCTGCGGTATCAACGGCTGAAATCTGAAGGTCTGATTCGTTCTTGACCGACACTCTTTCATCCATTTGCGAATAATACGGTTTTGAAAAGCTCAGACCGCTGTCGGTGGTAAAACTCCAGGTATAGTCAAACGCCTCATCGGCGACCTTGCCTTTGACATCCCGTATCGTCACGGTGTAGGATTGCTTTGGCGCAAGGCCGGACAGACCCAGCAGCACGCGGCGGTCGTCTTTGTCCATCGAAACACTTGTCACTTCCGCGCCGCCCGTAATAGAAACCTGTGACGCGTCCACCGCCTCAACCGCCTTTTCAAACTCCGCATAGCATGCGGTGTCCAAAGCCACATTCCGGCTTCCGTTTTCCGGGAAGTAAGCGGCGCCGAGCGGTTCGTTCGGGAGTTTCGCCGTCATGCTGATCTCCTTCATATAGATAACCGGCTCCTGCTCCAAAATATCGCTCCGATTGATGGCACAGATGGTAATCTGCACCGGCTGCTTAAACTGCGAGCGCTTAAAGCCCGGCCACTCATTGACGATGACGGTACCCTTATCCCTGCCGTCCTCCTTGATCTTTGCCACATAACGGCTGGACGTATCGGTGTTCGGCTTTAGGGTGATTGCCACCTCATAGTCCTTGTCATAGGTAAAGCTGACCGCATTGGGATCGCGATCCGGCACCTTGGCCGTAAAGGGCCACGCCGTTGTGCTGGCAAAGCCGTGGGACATATCATCGGTCAATGAATTTTTAATCATAAAGGAATTTGCCTCGGTCTCGCCGGTCTTTCCGTCCTCCTGGGAGTTTAATTTAATCCAGACCTCGCCCTGACTTTTGGTCGGCTTGCTCGCGGTGCGGAATTTATAAGTAATGGTGATCTCACTGTGATCCGGGATCGCCTCTGCGACAATGCGGCGTCCCAGATAGGATTCCGCCCCATTGGCGCTGCCGGGGTTTGCGGTAATGGCAAGACTGCCGTCCTCCGCGTCATAATACCAGCCCTCGCCGCCCCAGGCGGTTGCCCATTTTTCGCCCTCCTTATAGCCGGGGCATTCCGTCATAGCCTGCCCCCACCAGTTGGTTGCAATACTATCGTCTGCGTACTCGTTCTGAAACTTCCAGTCAAAGATGCTGATCTCTGCCGCAGACGCCGGGCACAGCGGCAGCATGACGGTCAGCATCATGGCCGCTATAAGACCTGCAATCCATCGTTTCTTTTTCATTGCTTCTTCCTCCTTTGGTCGATGGGATTCGTTTTCACGGTTTACATGCCGATCTGCGATTGCACGGCATACGGGGCAAGCCGTGTAAACGAATCAAACACATAAATCGTCACATACTCCGACTGCGGCGCCGTGATATCCACTTCCATCGCAATATCGTCATTGTTGTCTTTGCCCTTAACCTCTTTGATGAAAAAGTTCTTTTGTACGCCGGTTGCCTTGTCGCAAACTGCGGCAACCACCGCAAAATCCGCCGCATTGCCGCCCGGCATCTGCACCGGGATATACACCGTATTGCTTCCCTCTTTCAGCTCGGCCGAGACGCTGCCCTCTGCCGCACCGGCAGTTACAGAAAGGTTTTTGATGCCGATCAGCTTTTCGGGATTTGTAATTTCATACGGCGTTGCCGTACGGGTGCTTACCATACAGATATCGGTCATTCCGGTAATCAATGCGGCATCCACCGTCCTGGTGGAAATTACATCAATGTTCGGGCCGACCGTCGTCATCGTCAGGTCATATTTGCTGCTATCGCTCTCGTTTGGTTTTGCAACAAGGTTGAGCGTGATATCACCGCCGTTGGAACAGGTCTCTCCCGGATGGTTGGCATAAAGATATAGATACCTGGGCTTTTGATCATTATCCTTAAACAAATCGTTGCCCTCTACTTCCTGCCAGCCAAACCCAAATTGATGTCCCAGCTTTCCGTCTTTATTACCCACCGTTACAACATCCGCATTTGCATCTCCGTTTGAAATAAATCCGGCGCTGCCGCCGCCGTTATTTAAAAACCGCAGGCTTCTCCAATAGGGATTGATGCCGTACTGAATCAGCGGCAGGTTTCCGCCCGCGCCGGTCAGTTCGATCCCGGAACCCAGCCAATAGTTATCCGTTGCGGCAACATAGTTAAAACGCACCGTGGTGCTGATTCTTAACGTTTCACCGTTTTGTACCGGCGAAAAATGCTTGGATACCGCGCGATCCGTTGTGGTGCTTTCCTGATTATGCACATACGCCCAAAGATAGCCGTCCTCTACCTTAAACTCATCATTGATTTTGGTTAGATCCGCATCTGCAGCGCTGATATTACCGCTATCGTCTAAATTCACCGATCCGAGCTTTGCACCGCTTTGGTAGCCTTCATCACTGCCGCCCACGATATCACTTACGGTGACATCGGCCGGATTGATCTGTGCCAAGGTTCTGTTGCCGCTGGTGTTAAGCTGTGCGGCATAGACATCGCGCACACCGATCAGTTTTGCCGTTCCGGCCGCGTAATTGCCCTGCATGATATGAAAGCTGTCCAGCGCGGTCACGACCGCCGCATCTACCGTCTTTGATGAGGTAAGCGAAATATTAACGCCGCTGATGGTTTGCTTTAAATCGTATTTGGCAGCGTCCGCCGCATTCGGCGCAGCCGTCAGCGTCAGGGTCAGCTCCCCGTCAAACGGGCGTGCATAGCCGCCCTCTTGCTTTGCCTGAATATTAAAGACCGGGACACCCTTGCTGCTGTCGTTAGAAAATACGTTATTTGCCGCATTTATGGTGGTCTTTTCTCCATTTTCAAAAACCCAGCCGTTTGTTATAACGCCGGATTCTACGTGCGCGTCCTGATCGCCCAACCCCTCTGTTACCGTCCCGGAGAGGAGGTGCACATAAGAATAAAAGGCATTGACCTTTTGATCGAACAAAGCAAGCTTTTCACCGCCGTCACCGCGCAGCTGGAGACCGTACGCAGTGTAGTATTCGCCGCTCTCCTCCGCCCAGCCCAGCTTAAACCTGGTGCTGAGCTTTAGGGTTTCGCCGTTTTGCACCGGCGTAAACTTTTTTGCAATCGTACGCGTACTGCTCACTGTATTGGCGCTGCTGCGCATCGCGCCCCATAGATAACCGTCGCTGTTTAAAAAGCCGTCTCCGATATCCTTTGCATCATCAACGCCCCATGCCGCAGCGCCGGTATACGCCGCCTCCGTCTTTAATACGGCGTCACCTGTCTGCATATCCGCGGATTTTTCATGCATCAGGGTCACCGACTTTACCAATGCCGCATCACCGACATAGATACCGTCAACACGCTCTTCTGCCGCGGCCGGGACTGCAAGGGTTGCGGCAGCCATTGTCAAAGCCAAAGCTGCAGTAAACATTCTTTTTATCGTTTTATTCATGATCTGCATCTCCTTTTCTTTTCACCATCTACTTCTGATTTTTCAGATATTCCCGGTACTCCTCGGTCGTTGCGGCAATCTGCTCGTTGATGCCGACCTTTTCTAAGGTATCCAAAAATTCGGTATAGGTCGGCTCGGTCTCAACGGCGCCCACACGCAGCTGTTTTAAAAAGTTGTTTGTCGTATTGTTGATCTCGATATTGCGCTGCTTCACCGCCGGATCGGTAACCGCCTTGGGCAAAAATCCGTTCACGGCAGAATCCAAAGCGGCGTCATTATACGCCTTTAGCTTTTCGTATTTTTGGGGATCATCGGTCGGCAGCAGATAGTCTAAAAATACATTGCCGATACTCCAGCTTTCTTTATAAAGGCTGTAACCGCTGTTTGCAATCGGCTCTACCGTCTGATCGTCAATTTTGGTGTAGTGCTTACCCTCTACGCCGTGAATTACCAGGTTTTTAACATAAGGATCGGTATTTAACAGGTTCATAAACTTCATGACCCTTGCCGGATTCTTTGAGGTTGATGAAATTGCCTGCATCGAACCGGTACCGGCCAGATAATCGATCATCGGCTTGGTGATTTCTGCCTGCTCAAACGTATACTTACTGTTTTTAAAGATTTCCTGCGCCTTACCCGGCTTGATCGGCTGCATCATGACAAAGGTTTTTCCCTCGCTCATACGGGAGATCGAATCGGTCGCCGTCAATACATCGGGGCGGACATATCCTTTTTTATAAAAATCACGTGCCACTCCGATGGCATCCTGATACTCCTTGGTTTTGTAGACATTAACGGGCATGCCGTCATAGCTTCCGTCCTTGAAGATGTTCTGCTCGGTCTGGATCAGGCAGCCGGGATCGCTCTCGCCGTATGCCCAGTCGATCGGATATTTCATGTCCGGCTCTCTGCTCTGAATCAATTGGATCACCGGTTCTAATTCTTCAAACGACCGATATTTTGTCATATCGATATTGTATTTTTCTGCAATATCCTTGCGGTAAATCCAACCGTACTGGGTTGCCATCTCCTTATAAACAGGCATTGCATAAAGCGCACCGTCCACATAGGAGTATTTGAGCGCATCTTTTCCGATTGTCTCACTCAATTCTTTTAGATAGGTGTCAAGATACGGACTCAAATCAAAGTACGCACCGGCACGGCCGTTATCCACATAATCCAGCGCCCAGCGTGCCACAAATGCCATATCAAAATACTCGCCGGCGTTAATCATGGTTCCTAATTTCTGCGTGTACTGTGCGCTGGGAAGACAGTTGATCTTCACGGTTGCGTTCAGTTTATCCTTCAAGTACTTGTTTAGTTCTTCCTCTACGCTTCTTACATCACTTTGCGTATCGGCCATTAAATACCACTGAATCTCGTACGATTCCTCCGGCACACCATCTACCGGCTCCATGTCGGACGCTGTCTTTTTGCCGCTGCAGCCTGCTAAAATTCCGCAGAGCAATACGCCGGTCAAAGCTACCGTTAACCATTTTTTCATTTTCTACATCTCCTTTGATAAAATATTTATGGATTGGTTTCTTTTTCACTTAAAATTTCACCAGACTGTCGATATCCACCGGCAGACCGGAGGCAATTGATTGATTGGCCGCGATACCGGTCAAAATACTCATCGCGCCCTCAATATGGGATGCCGCACGGTTCAGCGGATCCGGCTCCGGCACGCCGAAGATGTCATTTAAAAGCACCGGGTCGCCGCCGCCGTGGCCGCCCTCCATTTCCGGGATTTCTACTTCATACGCCGGGGCAAACAACGGAAACACCTTAATGCTCTTTGACTTTGCCGCCCCCTCCAGGCTCTTATCGCCGGCGCCGTTGACATACACGTTTTCCATGACATCCAGTTCAATCCGTCCCTTGGTGCCGGTAAACACCACCCGAAATCCTTCCTTGGGGGCATAGGCCGTCAGTGAGTAGGACATCTGTGCGCCGGACTCATACTTGACCAAAACATTCATCGTATCCTCAATGCTGATATCATCCCCAAACACGCTGCGGTCGCGGATATAGCCGTCATCCTGCTCTGCGTCCAAATACAGTCTCTCCAAATTTTCGTTGCCGTCCATCACCAGCGCAAACGGATCGCCCTCCGCATTTTTAAAGCCGTGCACACGCGGATAAAATTTTGTAACGCCGCGGTTTTCCGCATTGTCACGGCCGTAGAACATGAGATCGCCGTAGGCAAATACCTGTTTGGGACGGGTGCCGAGCCAGAAGTTTACCAAATCAAAGTGGTGTGTTGCCTTATGTACCAAAAGACCGCCGCTGTTGCGCTTATTACGGTGCCATCTTCGGAAATAATCCGCCCCGTGTGATGTGTTGAGCATCCACTCAAAATGCACCGCCTTGATATCGCCGATGGTGTCATCCATAATCAACTCACGCACCTTGGAATTATGCGGCGCATAGCGGTAATTAAAGGTCACGCGCAGCTTTCGGCCGGTTCGCTTTGCCGCATCTAAGATTGCCTGGCATTTTTCATTGTCGATAGTCATCGGTTTTTCGCTGATGACATCGCAGCCCATTTCCATTGCCTTAATAATATATTTGTGATGCGTCCGATCGATCGAGGTTACAATTACGTAATCCGGCTTTTGTTCTTTGATCATCTTTTCAAATTCGTCGGACATATAGAGCGCGATGTCAGGATAATGAAATTCCTTCATCATGGTTTCTCTTGCGTATTCTAACCGGGTACGGTTGATATCACAAAACGCCGTGATCTCGGCGGTTTCTGAAAACGTCTCTCCAATCGCACGGTAAAAAAACTGTGCTCTGCTCCCCACGCCGACCTGTACATATCTCTTTTTTGCCATTTTGGTTCTCTCTCCTTTTATTGCAGTCTGACTTTTTCTTCAATATATCATAATTTTTGATGTCAATTCCACACATATCGTGACCAAAAAAGAGTTTTTCTACATATTTTGTCTTAATTTTATTGGAAATTGCTTGCATTTTTTGAACAATTATACTAAAATGGGTATACTAGGAAGAAAGGAGGGTTCCTCATGCTTCGTACCATCAGCAATTTTGCCAACTACAATATTCGGGTCACGCGCCGTTTTGAACAGCACCCGACCTCGATGCAGCTTTACCATTATCATAATTATTATGAACTCTACTACCTTTTTTCCGGAGAACGTTATTACTTTATTAAGGACAAGACCTATCATATCAAAAAGGGCGATCTGGTTCTCATCAAGGATTATGTCACGCACTGCTCGGCCGCCGCAAAAAATCAGCCGTACAAGCGCGTCCTGGTCGATTTTAAAGAGGAGTTTCTCTCTGAACTAAACGCAGCATTTGCCCAGGATGATCTCTTTCACTGTTTTAACAATCAGATTCACGTCATCAGCGTCCGCCCGGAGGATCAGCCGACCCTGGAGCATCTTTTAACTGATATGGTGAATGAATATAAAGAAAAAAGACCCGGCTACGTGTCCTATCTCAAGGCTTCGGTAGTGCAGCTGCTTTTGCTGGCAAACCGCCACTCGGATCGCCGCGTGGAATATAACACGGACTATATGAACCAAACGCACAAAATTGTTGCCGAGGCCGTTGGCTACATCAACAACAATTACAATGAGGATATCAATTTAGAGCTGATCTCTGGCAAATTTTTTATCAGCACCCACTACTTTTCCAGAATCTTTAAAAAGTCCACCGGCATGACCTTTATTGAATATTTAAACGGAATCCGCATCAAAGAGGCACAAAAACTTTTGGCAACCACCAGGCTCAGCATCAGCGAAATCAGTGAACGTGTCGGCTACAAAAGCAGCACGCATTTCGGCCGTCTCTTTAAGCAGCTGACAAAAATCTCACCGCGCGAATATCGGAATTTGGATCACAATAATGAAAAGAATTAAAAAATAAAATCGAGCATTCCAAAAAGCACAGGGACGGTATCTCATGAGATACCGTCCCTGTGTTTTTGTGATAGAGGACAGTGCGAACAACTGTCACCTACTTTGTGATAACTACTTTTTGTTCTGTTTCAATCCAGTCGACGCTTGCGCCGAGCTCTTCGGAGATAAAGCGGATCGGCGTGTAGGTTCTGTCGTTTTCGACAAATGC
>JABLTO010135973.1_pt1 | contig 20229 bp, 20 predicted proteins | sample 7160091 | NCBI WGS metagenome assembly JABLTO01 (sample SAMN14651225, study PRJNA627086) | human gut metagenome | isolation source: feces | host: Homo sapiens
ACTCGTAATGCGTAGGTCGCGGGTTCGATTCCCGCTGTTAGCTTCAAGCCGGAAACTCTGGAGAATTGAGGGTTTCCGGCTTTTTTTGCGTTTTGGAAAAGGGGGTAAAAACAGGTCGTTTTTGAGGGCTTGGCGACCATTTGGCGACCAAATGAAAAAATATAAAGATAGTCATATTTATTGGAAATTAAATATCTTCCTTTGAATGAAGGAAAAATTTTGGGGTGCAAAGTTTTTCATAGAATGTGTGGAAGTATTTTTATAAAAGGTATATAATAAATTTATACGCAATGCGAGTGGATTATGGAGGGATATGGTAACATGGAAAGCAAGGAGATTTTATTGGATTTAAGGAAACAGTCGGGGATGAACAGGCGTGAGTTTGCAGAATACTTTGGCATACCATATAGAACACTACAAGATTGGGAATTAGGAAATCGGAGGATGCCGGAGTATTTGCTGATGTTGATGGAATACAAACTGCATGGAGAGAATCTTATAAAGTAAGATAAAAATACCTTTTGATAGTCATATGAGGCAGTGACCATCAGAAGGTATTTTTGTTATTCATCTAAATCGATTTTGCCATGTTTATCTTCAAATTCCTGTATGTATTCTTCCATAATGTATTCGAGTTGGCGGGTGGTTGTAAAACCATGCAGTTGGGCGATGTGCTTTAGGCTATTCATAACGGCTTCATTGGTACGTACGGTTGTTTGACCAAGAACATTTTGGCTGTCAGAGGCGTGACGGTGGATATATTTTTTGATCTGACGATCTATTTCATAATTCATAGATGTCGCATTATATCCGGCAATGTATTTAATCTTTTGAAGATTAGTGTCTAGGGTGCGAAATGTAAAACGGATAGTGTTGTCATCAGGCATTGGGCGCTCCTTTAATTAATCGTGCTGATTTAAAATAATTAATTATTATAGCAATAAATAAATGATAAAGACAAAAACGACATCTCATAAGATGCCATAAAATATTGACAAATAAATTAAAGGACTTATAATTAATATATGTACACGGAATTACGGTTATTTTGCTTATTTTAATTTAGTTAATTGGATTACACAAAAAGGAGTCACAAGTTATGAAAAAATGTAAAAACCAGTTATTAGCAGCATTGATCGCCAGCACCATGGCGATGTCTATGACCGCATGCAGCGGCGCATCAGCAGAAACAACGAAACCGTCAGAAACATCAGTAACAGAAAAAGCCACAGAGACAGAAAGTGAATCAGAGACAGCCGAGGCGAAAGAGTATGACCTTGATGATGTCAAAGACTACGTAGAAGGCGTTGATGACTATAAGATCTATATTAAGGACGCAGGCAAGCTGGAACAGAAAGACCTGTTCAAACAGATGAAGAAACTGGTGCTTGAGAAAGCCAAAGGTGATGACCATGTAGTCAAATCTGTTGATGTAGATTTTAAGGAATCCTCCGACAAGGATGAAAAAGCCAAAGACATCTATGAGATGACCTATACCATCACAGCAGATGCCGCTGAACTGGCAGAGCATGCCGGGGAGGAATATACAGGTGACGGTTCCGATGTTGTCATCAAAGTTGTTTTTAAGGCGCAGCTTGTATCTGAGAAAGAAGCAGCAAAGCTTGTAAAAGCAAAAAAGGTTGTCCTTGGCTATGAAGCAAAGGAAGAAACCGGTTCTTCTGATACAAAGAAGGATAATGCCGTTGCATCCAATAAAACAAACAGCAACAGCTCCAATAAGAACAATACAGGCAACAGCAGCAATTCCTCTAACAAAGGAAACAGCTCCTCAGGAAATGGTTCTTCTCATAAGAACAATTCCGGCAGCAATGGATCTTCCGGTAACGGAAATTCCGGTTCCAATAAAAACAATGGTTCCAATAAGAACAATAAAGATAACAACAAAAAAGATGATAACAAAAACAATAGCGGCAACAATGGTCAGAATAATAGCCAGAAGCCGGAGAAGCATACCCATAAATATGTAGAGACTATCACAAAGCAGGCGACCTGTACAGAAGATGGTGAGAAGCTGCATAAGTGTGCATGTGGCAAGAGCTATACAACGATCATCATTGCGACAGGCCATAAGTATGATAACGGCACAGTTGTCAAAGAAGCAACATGTACAGAGAAAGGCCAGAAGGCTTACAAGTGTTCCAAGTGCAGCTCTGTGAAACTGGAAGACATTGCAGCGACAGGCCATAAGTATGGTGAAGCTGTTGTTTTAGAGGAAGCGACATGCACAACACCTGGCAAACAGGAAGTGAAGTGTGAAGTTTGCGGCGATACAAAGACATCTGAGATCCCAGCTAAAGGACACAGCTATGATGACGGTGTTGTAACAAAAGAAGCAACATGTGCAAAAGCAGGCGTAAAGACCTATACATGTTCTGCATGTGGCGATACATATACAGAAGAGATCCCTGCAACAAATAACCATACATGGGATGAAGGTAAGGTCACAAAAGAAGCAACATGTACAGAGGACGGTGTAAAGACCTACACATGTACTGTCTGCGGCGAGACAAAGACCGAAACCATCAAGGCAACAGGTCATGCTTATGATGAAGGTACAGTAACTAAAGAGCCGACATGTACAGAAAAAGGCGTAAAGACCTATACATGTAAAAATTGTGGCGAGACAAAGACGGAAGAGATCCCTGCTTTAGGCCATAGCTTTGGCGAATGGGAGATCGTTAAAAAGGCAGGCTGTGAGACAGACGGAGAGAAAGTGCGTACATGTACAGCATGCGGTGAGAAGGAAACAGAAGTCATTCCTGCAACAGGCCATGCCTATGATGAGGGTACAGTGACTAAAGAGCCGACATGTACAGAAAAGGGCGTAAAGACCTATACATGTAAAAATTGTGGTGAGACAAAGACGGAAGAGATTCCTGCTTTAGGCCACAGCTTCGGTGAATGGACGATCACTAAGTATGCAACATGTAAGGAAACCGGTCTTATGACTAGAAAGTGTACACACGACGGCTGTACAGAAGTTGAGACAAAAGAGATTCCGAAACTGGAAAACCATTCATGGGATGAGGGTAAGATCACAAAGAAAGCAACATGTACAGAGGATGGCGTAAAGACCTATACATGTACTGTATGTGGCGAGACAAAGACGGAAGCAATCCCGGCTGTCGGACATCAGTATGGAGACTGGACCGTAACGAAAGAAGCAACAGCCACAGAGAAAGGTGAGGAATCCCGTACATGTGCAGCTTGTGGTAAAGTAGAAACCCGTGAGATCCCTGCCAAAGGCGAGGAAACAGAGCACACATGGGGTGAATGGACAGTCACAACAAAAGCGACATGTGAAAATGATGGTGAAGAAACACGCACCTGTAAAACATGTGGCAAGACCGAAACACGCAAGATCCCTGCAACCGGCCATGAATATGGCGAATGGGAAGTTGTAGAGCCGGTCCGTTGTGAAAAAGCCGGTTCTGAGAAACGTATCTGTAAAACATGTGGTAAAGAAGAAACCCGCGAGATCCCTGCAACAGGCCATAACTGGGGTGAATGGCGTGTGTTCAGAGCAGCCACATGCACAAAAGAAGGCATCATGATGAGAGACTGCAAGAACGATAACTGCAATTCCTGTGATACAAAATCTATCCCTGCAACAGGCCATGACTGGGGCGAGTGGGAAGTCAAGACACCTGCAACAGGTGATCAGCCGGGTGTCAAAGTCCGTACATGTAAAGTATGCGGTGAAACAGAAGAAGACGAGATCTCCGAACATAATTATGGCGAATGGACAGTTGTCAAAGCTGCTACATGTACCGAGGAGGGCACAGAGCAGAGAACATGTACAGACTGTGGTGATGTGCAGACACGTTCGATCCCTGCAACAGGTCATGAATATGAAGAAAAAAGAGTCAAGGATACAACATGTACAGAAGACGGCCTTTGGAAATTTACCTGTACAAAATGCGGAGATACATATACAAAGGTAGATCCGGCGACAGGTCATTATTTCCAGGGATGGGATGTTGTTAAGGAAGCAACATGTACAGAACCGGGACTCGAAGAAAGAGTCTGCTGTAACTGGAATACAGATGGTACTCCTTGTGATTATAAAGAAACAAGGGAGATTCCTGCAACAGGTCACGTTTGGGGCGATTGGGAAGTAACGAAAGAGGCAACAGCCACAGAAAAAGGCGAAGAAACACGTACATGCCAGAACTGCGGTGAAACAGAAACTCGCGATATCCCTGCAACAGGCGAGACAGAACACGACCATACATGGGGTGACTGGACTGTCACAAAAGAAGCGACATGTAAAGAAGCCGGTGTTGAAACAAGAAAATGTACACATGATGGCTGTGAAGCAACAGAGACACGCGAGATCCCTAAGTTAACAGAGCATCAGTTTAATGAGGGCGTTGTCACAAAGGCTGCGACATGTACAGAAGATGGTGTAAAGACATACACCTGTACTGTCTGCGGCGAGACAAAGACCGAAACCATCAAAGCAACAGGCCATAGATTCGGTGATTATGAGATCACAAAAAAAGCAACATGTACAGAAGACGGCGTAAAAACTGCAAAATGTACGCATGACGGATGCAAAGAAACAAAGACAGAGCCTATTCCGGCAACAGGTCATAAGTATGAATCAAAGTCTACAACAGTAACAGTAGAGACTGCTGAAAATGGTGATAAGATCACTAAGACCACAACAGAGAAGATCTGCAGCAGCTGCGGCGAAGCAGAACATAAAGATCATGCATGGAGTGACTGGACTGTAACTAAAGAGCCTACAACAACAGAGATGGGCGTAAAGACCAGAACATGCTCTGAATGCGGTGCAACAGAGACGATGGACATTGCAAGAGTAGCAGAACCGGAGCATAAAGAGCATACATGGGATGATGGTGTCGTTACAACACCTGCAACATGTGCAAAAGAAGGCGTAAAGACTTACACATGTAAAACATGCGGTGAAACAAAGACAGAAATGATCCCTAAGACAGATAACCACAACTTCGGTGAATGGACAGTCACAAAGAAAGCAACATGTGAAGCAGAGGGCGAGCAGACCAGAACATGCTCCTTATGTGGCAAAACTGAGACACAGTCTATCTCTAAGACAAACCATGACTACGAGGAACAGACAGAGCAGAAGAAAGTTGTGGATAAAGAAGCTTACGATGAACAGGTGCCATACAGTGTTTGGATTTGTAATGGCTGTGGTGAAGAATTTAATTCAGAAGATGCATTGACTGCACATATTAAAGCTGTTGCAAAAGGCGATCTTCCAGACCATGCAACAAATTACAGTGTAGATACTCGTTACAAAACCGTCCACCACGACGAAGAGTTCCACTACGAAACAATTACTAAATATGTTTGCAAGAAGTGCGGACATGTAAAAGAAAATTAATCAGCCTAAAAGACAATACGTCTTTTTCATAATTTGCTCCAAGGCCCTTCCGGAGAAATCTGGAGGGGCCGATTTTTTGTGTTTGATTGCTTTCTTGAAATGTAAAAAGTATTATATGTCTGCAAACGCTGCGGTCATGTGAAAGAAAATTAATCAGCTAAAAAACATCTTTTCATAACCTTTTTAGGCCCTTCCGGAGAAATCTGGAGGGGCTGTTTTTTAGATGTTTACTTTTTGAGATGTTGGTTACATCAGCGCCAAAATACCATATTACAGGTACAAAACAAAGATTGGAGTGTATGCAGCATGGCAAATAGTATTCCTGAAAGAGCAGAATTTGATGAAAACGTTGACCTCGGTGATCATGACGAACTTTTAATCTTCCACTTGAAAGTCAGAGACATAGAATTTACAATGGGATTATCAGACATCCTTGCATGTCTGAAATTTGCAGAGCAGGAAGGGCTGGTTCCGAAATTGCCAATTGAATGGTGGTGTCAGATGTATGGATTTTATCCGGAGCTTCATGAACCAATTGAGGAACCAGATGAGGAAGATTATGAAATGTTTTAAACTAAGAACAGGCAAAAGCCAAGTGTATCAATTAGAGAAAGAAATTTATGAGAAAAAAACACAATTGAATGAGCCATATGTTGAGATTGAAAAAGACAAGCCTGCCAGATATTTTGCAGTGTGTCCGGCATGTGACAATCCGATACAAATCATAGGATTGTATTCAAAAAGCGATAATTCTCCATCTGTGTATGGAAAACATTACAATAAAAGTATTGAAATAGCTGAGTACAATAAGCAGATGTATTATTTTTGCCCGTATGCCTCCCATAAATATGCCGTTACAAAGAATTCGCGAAAAACCAATTTGACAGATTATGAGCGAAACATATACAATACGTTGCGAGAAAACTTTGATATTGCTGTTAAAATCATTGAACAGGATACCGGACTTTATATTTCTGACAAAATGGCAAGACGAATGCTCATAAATTTCTGGTCAGCAGAAGGACATATGTATTACTGGGCAACGCTTTATAATATCCCATGGCTGTTATTATTTTTCTCCCCGGACGTCCGATGCAGATTTATATGCGTGAAAGAAAATAGCCCTTTATATGATTTCTTATCAGGAAGGAAAGAAGTTAAGTTTACGGATGCATTTGGGGATTACAAAAAAATTGACAGTGCGAATGGAAAATATCTGAATCTTCAATACTCTGTTCTTGGGCATAAACGAGCTATCGTAAATGATCGACTACAGGAGACGATGTCTATGAATTTTTTCAAAGTGGTAAACGGATTACCAAAAGTATTATATTCTTTTCAAGTGAATATCAACGAGTACCGCTTCCTTAACTGGATTTGTTCCGAAGATGCCAAGAAATATAGAAATAACCCAAGGAACCAGCGTCTGCTTCGCATAGCAGCGGAAGAACTTCCGGAATTGTAAAATCAATAATGGAGAATATCGATGAGAAAATTTAAGTTAAGAACAGGCCGGAGTCAGGTATACGATTTAACCCGGGAAAATTATAGGGAATTAACCAAAAAGAAAAGTATATATACTGGATATGGACAGGATGGGCAAATAAGAAATTTTGCAGTTTGTCCTGTATGCGATAACCCGATACAGATTATTGGTTTATACAAACAGGCAAAAAATACGCCAGATCCGTATGGCAAACATTATTCGAAATCAATTCCTTTGGCCGAATATAATGCTGTTAAATATCAGTTTTGCCCATATGCAAGCCATACATATGTGTTAAATAAAGAAGCCTTAAAAGAAGAAATAACGGATGTTGAGCTGGAATTATATAATACGATGAGAGACTATTTTGACCAGGTCATTTATGTCCTTGAAAAGGTAATGGGTATCCAGATCACCTATAAAATGGCAAGAAAAGCTGGTAATCGATGAATCCTGGTTCCAAAATCTTATTGCATCTTCCAAAGCACAAAAATATCGTGAATTAAAACATAATCAACGTCTGCTTCAGATAGCAGCAGAGGAATTGCCGGAACTGGGCTAATGTTTTATTTTAATCAATTTTGATAGAAAAAGCCGGGATATATTTCTGCACCTCGGCTTCAGTGGTATCATAGATTTAGATCCTTGCCAGAAGTTCAGCCGGCGTAAATGCCATAACTTTGCTTTGGGCAAAATCCTTGAGATTTCGTGTGATAATATAGTCGGCATGAACAGATTCCGCAGTTGTACTCTGAACAGCATCCTCGAAATCTTTCCATTTCATGTTCACAGCCCTTTCCAGAATTGTGGGACTGAAATCTGCAAATTCAAAAATCAGACTCAGCTTATGAAACACTTCTTCAATCTGGTCTGGAGTTAGCTGCTTTTGCACTATAAAAAGAATGTGTTTTGAAGGTGTTTTATCTGGGACTTTGTGTAAAGTACAGTTTGTCCAACACTTTTGTTTTATATTATTGTGCCGGAAAAGGAAGAGGTCTTTAAAGCCTCTTCCTTTTCCGGCACAATATAAAGTAAGAAGAATATTTATATATATAAGCAGATTTCCGCCATTGGAAGAAAACTGGATATTCTCAGTTTTCTTCCAATGGCTTTTTGTATATAGCGATAGTCTGTGACAATTTGATATAAATTAGCAATTTTTCTTTACAAGAACACGCTATGCGTATATAATATAAACATAGACACACGCAAAGCGTATATAATGAATGCGTAGGTTAATACGAATTGAGGAGGGAGTTGAACTGCAATGGCAAGTATTTTGAAACGCAAGAACACCTATAAAATCACTGTATTTGCCGGACGGGATTCTAATGGTAAAAAAATAAATTATTATGCAACTTTTACACCAGACTCTAAAAAAACAAGGGCTCAAAACAACAAGGATTTAGATGAATTTAGCCGTGAGTTTGAACGAAAAGTTAAGGAGGGCTCATATTTTGATGGAGATCATATGACACTGCAGGAATTTTCAGAGAAATGGCTTGCCGAGTGTATAAAACCTAAAAAAGCCATTACAACGTATGATAATTATAAAATGAACCTTGAGAACCATATTCTGCCGGCACTGGGGCATATGAAGTTGTCACAAATTCGGCCGATACATATTCAACGGTTTTGTAATGAGCTTGCGGAGAATGGACGTATTGATGGCAAAGATAAGCCATTATCTTCATCGACGATTAAAAAGATTAATGCTATTTTGTCATCATTGTTTCATCGAGCTGTTTTGTGGCAGCTTATAGAGAGTAATCCTTGTCAGCGAGTGGAGCTGCCGGACACATCGGTGATAGCTGATAATTGTGATGTCTCAGATATCATGCAAATAGATAGGCTTTTATCAGCTGCCGGGACAATGCAGGAAGCAGAGAAATGTTTTACGCCGGAAGAGGCAGTTTTGTTTTTAGATGTATTGGATAAAAGTGAGCTACCGTTTCAAATAAAAGTGTTTCTGAATCTTTCAATCTTTTCTGGATGTAGACGTGGTGAGCTGCTTGCGCTTACATGGCGGGACATTGATTTTGAAAATTCCAGTATTCAGATTTATAAGGCTGTAGCAAAAAGCAAAGGACAGATGCTCCTAAAAGTTCCAAAAAATAAATCTTCTGTCAGAACCCTTACGTTGCCTCAACATGTGATGGATATGCTCCGGCAATTAAAACAGGAGCAGAGGGAGTATGTGCTCAAGCTAGGATCGGTTTGGAAGGGCAAACGTGGTAAAGAATATGACTTCAATTTTCTGTTCACACAATGGGATGGTACATTAATCTATCCGACAACGCCTTACAGTGATTTAAAAAAGTTGATTCGTAATTACAATAAAACAGCTGCGGCAAATGCGCAGCTGCCGGACATTACCCTGCATGATTTAAGGCATACGAATGCAACGTTGCTGATAGCACAGAATATTGATGTCAAAACAGTTTCAAAACGCCTCGGGCATGCGCAAACAAGTACAACTATGAATATCTATGCTCATAGTCTGCAAAAGATGGATCAGACAGCCTCGGAGGTGCTTGAATCAGTTTTGTGTAAAACCTCAGTTAATATGTAGGTTAGGTTGACCAGATGATTTTCAGAATTTTTAATATTTACTTTACCGGTAGAAAACTGCTGTGTTCCTAAGATAATAGGAACACAGCAGTTTTTTTATGCAATTCTATAGAAATCCTTAAGTATAACACATCAGATAGAGTATTAAAATTTGCAGAAATTAAGTATAAAAAACAGTTTTTGGTGGTTTTTACCAAAAAATATGTTCGTGTATAAAAACTACCGTTTTCGATTTTCGCAAAATTATCATATAAATCAAATGTGATAATCTTAGGTCATAGGCGAGAACAAAACAATAATATGAAAGGAGTAAAAAATGCTTGAGAATGATTTAAATATGTTGTATGCGGAGTGGGATGATGAGATTAGCGATAATCTAGGGAGTGAGATTTTAGTATCTTCAGGGATATATGATTTCATAGTGACTAAATTTGAGCGTGGTCGATTCGAGGGGAATGAAAAGATACCTCCGTGCAATAAAGCGATACTTACATTAAGAATATTGACCAGGGAGGGATCTGCATTTTGCAAAACAGAACTGATATTGCATCGATCATTAGAGTGGCGTTTAAGCAGCTTTTTCAGATGTATAGGCGAAAAGCGGATGGGGGTTCCTTATACCATGAATTGGGATCATGTGCGAGGCGCTAGGGGATGTGCAAAATTTGATGTACAAATATATATAGATAGTGACGGAAATGATCGGGGCGAGAATGTAGTGACAGAGTATTTTGACAAAATACCAGATGAACAGTTATTTACGTAAAACACGATGATATATATAACGTGGATATATTAGATAGATATGGAGGAAATCAAATGATTGGAAAAACATTATTAGATGGATGTATGGATTGGAATGACGTAATTTTAAAGGATGTAGAAGAGGATGGGGAGTTAACAGCCAGTAGAACAGACGTGGCTGAAAACAATGTGGATCAGAATATTTCTAAAATACAGAGAAATACAGTTACAGTGGATACTGAGGGTGATGGACTGCCATCAGTAATTTCTCTGGATAATTATAAAAATCATGTGCCAAAATTATCCGATGAGCTGATACAAGGTGTTTTGAGGGTGGGGCATAAAATGTTGATATCAGGACCTTCAAAAGCAGGGAAAAGCTTTTTGCTGATGGAATTATGTATTGCCATTGCTACAGGTGGTGAATGGCTGGGCTTTCAATGTAAAAAAGGTCGCGTGTTTTATATTAACTTGGAAATTGACCCCAACTCATGTATTAACAGATTTTTGGAAATCTATGAGGCGCTTGGCATAACAGATTCTGCAGACATGAAGAATATAGACATTTGGAATCTTCGTGGTCATGCTGTACCACTGGATGAATTAGTACCGAATTTGATTAAACGGACAAAGGACAGACATTATGATGCAATTATTCTTGATCCTATATATAAAGTAATCACAGGAGACGAAAATAACGCAAGTGAGATGGCAAAATTCTGTAATCAGTTTGATCGTATTTGTACAGAGACAGGCTGTGCGGCCATCTATTGTCATCATCATTCTAAAGGTGCGCAGGGCTCAAAAAGGGCGATGGACAGAGCGTCTGGCAGTGGAGTCTTTGCCAGAGATCCGGACGCTCAACTGGACATCATACAGTTAGAATTAACGGAAGAGCAGAAAAGCAAGCTGCCAGATCAAAATATTACCGCATGGCGGGTGGAGTCCAGCCTGAGAGAATTTCCAAATATTATACCTGTCAACATGTGGTTTGATCATCCGATACATTTGGTGGATGAAGACGGCACGCTGTTAAAGAGCGCAGCGCAGGGGAGCTTTCAAGCGGCACGCGCTAAGAACAGCAAGTATACCACAAGAGAGGAACGTAAAGAGAGACTTGACAGAGCGTTTCAGGCATGTCAGGCGGGAGCACCTGGAGGAAATGTAAAGGTTGAGCAGATAGCGAAATATTTAGATGTGTCAGATAAGACAGTAAGAAGCTATGTGAAGGAAAATGAAGAGATCTATCGCCTTCAGAGTGGATATGTGGTGAAGGTAAACAGTGTGGGAAGTTTATAAAAAGTTCCGGGAAGGAAACCGCTTTGAGCCGGTTTTCTTCCCAGAACAGAAGAGGATATATAAGAGTGAGGTGTGTATATGACAGTGAAAGAGTACCTGGGACAGGGAAAGCATCTGAATTTTCTTCTTGATGCCAAATTGGATCAGATTAAAAAATTAAAAAGCCAGGAGGAAAAAGCGGCAATTACTTTAAATGATGTCAATGAAAAAGTAAATACATTAAAACGCTTTAAACAGATGGAAGAAAAATTACAAGGTGAAATTGACGGTTTGCTTGATCTAAAAATGGAAATCATGGATACGATCAGTCTCGTGGAGGATGATGAGTGTCGATTAATTTTGGAGAAGCGCTTTTTAAATGGGCAGAAATACTGTGACATTGCAAAAGATATGTATATGAGTGAAAAGAGTGTCTACCGAATTCAGGATAAAGCCTTTAAGGATGAAACCCTCAAAAAGATTGTTGAGAGTAAGAATAAGATGACAGTCAATGGGATGGAATGACAGTCGTATACGATGGTATAGTGAAAGTACATAAAAGATATGTGAGAATGGCTGAAGTTAATAGAAAAGCCATTCTCACCGGAGAAGGTGGGATATGAAATGGTTAGATAAAATTATTTATACCGGTTTATGGACGCAGCCGTTGACCATGGGTATTGAGTTTAAAATGTTAAGTTTGCAGGATTCTGTACAGATTACAGGACAGACATTAATAGCAATGACAGCGTTATCATTGCTTCCGGCATTTTACATCTATATGAGTAATAACATAGCCCGTTCAGGTGGAAAGAAAAAGTTTGGTTTATTGGATGCATTCGATGGAAAACCTGAGCCGTACTATTCCACAAAGAAGCAAGTGGCAATGTATCCAGAAGTGCCGCAACAGTTGATTGCAGGCAGTAGGCCATCAGGAATTATTTTAGGCAAATACCATGGAAAGTATGTATGCCGTCCGGTTGAACAGGACGGGCATTATCTGATTATTGGTGGATCAGGCAGTGGAAAGTCATCAGCCTTAATCATACCGACTCTGTTGGTTAATAATGTGCCGGCATTTGTGCTGGATATTAAAGGTGAATTAAGCCGGTTAGCGAAGAAAAAAGGTGACGCCAGGGTACATATCTTTAATCCGAATGACCGAAGTAGCTATGGCTATGATCCGTTTTATAACCTTAAAAAAGAAAGCACAGAACAGGAGATTTTGGAAACCATGCAGATGGTTACATTCTCAGTGATTTCGTTATCGGCGAATGTAAAAGACCCATTTTGGAAAACATCGGCCAGAAATATGCTGTGTGGTTTAATGATTTATCATTACAAACAGGGAAAGCACAATTTGGTGGACATTATGGATGCCATTTTAGGACAGTCAATCAAAGCGTCTATCCAGGAGGTTATGACTGGATCAGATCCGACATTGGCGGAATATCGCTATCTAGTTGCCTTCTCCGACCTGGCCGATGAGACTATAAGTGGTGTATATGCAGAAATGGCCAGCAACATCATTGTATTTGCCAATGATCAGGATATCAGATATGCATTAAAACACAATTCGTTGAAATGTTCACCAGTTGATCTGGAAAATGGCAATAGCATTTATGTTGTAATCAGGGAGGACAAGCTGACAGCTTATAATCAGGTGCTGCAGCTGATTATTAATCAGACGCTGAATGCATTAGAAAAACGACCTGAAAAATTAAAACCGATTTTATTTTTGATTGACGAGCTGCCGAGGATTTTATCAGCAGGAAAGATTGAGAGGCTTCTGGATGCCTCAAGGACACTGAGAAGCCGAAATGTCAGGCTCATATTAGTCACACAAAGTTTCGAGGCGTTGATGACAGTTTATTCTGAGAATGAAGTTGTAGACCTGATATCAAACTGTGCATATAAAATTGTCCTGGATGCCAGCAGCCAGAAGACTCAGCACACGATAAGTGAATGGTGCGGCAATTACAAGGAGCAAAAAAAGACTTGGAATGACGCTGGGGCTAAACAGAAGATGGGCGTTTCGTTTGAGGAAAAGCCGATTGTGGAGGGCAGTGATTTGATGACACTTGCGCAGGCCGGAGAAGTTATATTGATTTGTCCATACGGGTATTTTCGGATTCAGAAGACACCTTATTATAGAGATAAGATTTTGAAGAAATTGGCCGATGAAGTGGCCGAGTATAATAAGACAGTTGAAGAACTGCATGAGCCTAAGAAGGAGGAGAAGAAAGATGTTATTATACGATGATTTTGTAAAAGAATGTAAAGATAAACTTCAAGATTATCTGAAATCACAGGGAGAGCAGGCAGAAGTTGTTTACGAGAATGTGAAGAAAATTAATTTTCAGGAAGAAGCATTATTGGTTAGATACAAAGACGATCCGATCGCACCGGTTGTGTATATGCGCGGACGATATGAGGATTATCTGTCTGGAAGAGAAATGGATGGCATTGTAAAGGATATTGCTAGGGATGTACAGGAGGCCAGAAAGCATCAGCCGGATATGTTGGACCTCACAGCAGAAATGGCAAAGGAGAGAGTGTATTTATCTGTAGTGAATGCGGAGAAAAACGAAGACCTTCTAAATTCTGTTCCGTATAGAAAAATTGAAGATTTAGCGTGCATTGCAAAGTTTCGTCTGGATGCAGCGGCATCAGTAGTGGTAAATGAAACACTTTGCAGACAGTTCAGATTGACGGCTGAGGAGGTATTAGCAATCGGAGAACGTAACATGGTTAAAAATGGCTATCAATGTGAACCGCTAGACTTAGAGATCAAAAGGATATTAAAAGAGCAAGGTGTATCTGATAGGGAAATAGAAGAGGGTATGATGAAGACGCAATCTTCAATGATGTATGTTGCGTCAACTGCAAATCACATGGAAGGTGCCGCGGTAATTGCTTCACGGGAAGCGATGCACGATTTCTATGAAAAAATTGGTGAACCGTTTTATATTCTTCCAAGCAGTCGGCATGAAGTGATCCTTTTGCCTGATAGGTGTGGTTTGGAGATCGCAGATTTGGCTGAGATGGTCAAAGATGTTAACAGGCAGGTGGTTGATGAAAAAGATGTGTTGTCAGATCATGTGTATCATTTTGACGGCAGACAGATTGAAAGGGTCGATGGTATAGAAAAGGTAAAAGCCTTTGATAATAAAGTTACAAAATTTCATGGCAAAAGCAGATAGAAAGGAGATTTTTTATATGAGTAAGATTTCAAAAAAGGATAAGAGAATGTTGGAGAGACTTAGAACGTATCTGATGGCGGAAAGAAAGCGTAAGGTGTTATCGACAGATGGCATGACAGAGATTCCGTTAAAAACAGGTACATTACAGATCCCGAAAGGTGCAATATGTGTGACCACTTGTAAACTCAGAGATGCTGACCAGGCAGGTGTCTTGTATCTTGGTCAGGATACTGCAGAGTACATTGTCTTTCTCACAGATTCAAAAGGATTAACCGATGAAAATTGTGAACTTGCCTGCTCGGCAGCTGCACTGGCAATTTCGGAACCGGTTGATTATAAAAAAGTTATGATTTTTGGTATTGTGGAAGAAGACATCAGTCATTATACATATGGATTAAGAATTATTAGAAATGAGAGATAAAGATATGGATGAGAAGAAAGCAATCAGCGAATTACAGGAAAAACATCGCAAACAGATGGCGGATAATCGAGATAAGGTGAAAGAGAGAAAAGCCAGAACCCGACGGTTGATTGAAAGAGGTGCTATAGCTGAGAGTCTAATCGACGGTGCGAAAACGATGACCAATGATGAATTTGCCAGGGCCATGCGCAGCATGGTAACGAGAGATTAATATGCTGCCTGCCATCCGCAGGATTCCCTCGGAAGAGACTTTCGGTAGAACCCTGCGGGAGCAGCCCTCGGCAGAGCGCACCATTGCCACTTGTGTGTGGTAATGAGGAAGTGCGCCCTTGCCCCTCTGGGGCATAGGGATGTGGCTGTATCCAGCCTGTTGTCAATTATTCAGCGTATCCGCTGTTGTTGTTTTTGAGGGGGGATGGTATATGGCAATCTATCATTGCAGTGTCAAATGTATTACACGTTCAGAAGGAAGAAGCGCTGTTGCGGCTGCGGCTTATCGAAGTGGGGAAAAGCTAACTAATTGTTATGATGGAATAACACATGATTATACGAAAAAATGTTGGATCATCCATCAAGAGATTGTGCTGCCAGAACAGGCTCCGGTTAGTTATAAAGACAGGTCTTTGTTATGGAATGCTGTGGAGATGGCAGAACGTTCAAGTTCGTGTAGACTAGCCCGAGAAGTGCAGGTGGCTCTACCGTTGGAATTAACTATGGAAGAAAATATTGCTCTGGTGCAGCAATATGTCCGGAAGAATTTTGTTAGTCAGGGAATGTGTGCAGATATCGCCATTCATAGTCCACCTAAAACAAATGACAGGCATCAGCCTGTTGATAAAAACGGACACCCAACAAAGCTGCTGAATGAGATGCAATTTTATAATCCCCATGCACATATTCTGCTTACCGTTCGCCCGATGGATGAAAAAGGAAAATGGCAGCCTAAAAGTCAGATTGAATATGTATGTATAAAGAATGGCGAAGAGAAGGGGATGACAGCTACTGAGTTTAAGCAAGCAAAAGAGGATGGATGGGAAAAACAATATCGTTTTATCAGCAATGGGAAGAAAGTATGGTTGCCGGCATCTGTCGGGAAAGAACAGGGCTTGGAGAGAGTCAGCAAAATGCCAAAGACAACTCGCTTTGGAAGGGAGAATCCCACCTGTAAAAAGTGGAACAGTGAAGAGAGTATCATTCAGTGGCGTAAAAGCTGGGAGGATGTTGTTAATCAGAAGTTTCAGGAAAAGCAGATGGCGGTTCGAATTGACTGCAGATCTTTTAAAGATCAGGGACGGGAAGAAGAAATACCAACTATTCATCTGGGACCGGAAGCTGTACATATGAATCGACGGGCAGAACGTCTGATGGCCGAAGGGCATGATTCAGATAAGGTGGTTCGGCCTGAAAAATGGTACATTAATGAGAAGATTAAAGCTCATAATCGTCTGGTAAAGGAATTAAGAGAAAAATTTGAACAAGCTGTTGCAGCAATTAAAGCACAGACAAAAGAATATATCGGCCAGATGGCAAAACAGTTAGAGTCATTGAGAAACAGAATTATTTCAGCAGTTTATGAATTAATGCAATTTGATAATGAACGCAGTGTTGATATGTTGAAATGTGAATCAGACGAAGAGAGAATCAAGTATTTGGAAGGCTTGATGGAAGAGGCAAAATATCAAAAGATTGTGACTGAGAGAAATATTCAAAGCCTTCAGAAGCAAATAGATCAGTTATCCTTTATAGAATTTGCCAAAAAGCGTACATATCTGAAACAGATAGAGGCAGAACAGCATAAGCTGGATACAATGAACAGTTATGTTAAGGCGGAGTTTAAAAAGTATGGTGTTGATAGTGTTGATTTCGATATGATGAAGAAGCAGTATCAAGCAGATCAGATAAAGCTGCAGGAACAGCAAAGGGAGTTTTTACAACAAGTTGAAGATGCAGAACAAGCATATATGCAGGCGTTAGAAGATGTGCCGGGTGAATATGCTGTAGAGATTCAGAATGAACGCAGACAAATCCGGAAGGTAAATGAGAGCAGACAGGTTCAGCACCTTAAAAACGGCCAAACAGATTATAATTTATATAGAAGAGCCCTGCAAAAAGTCAATCAGAATTTAGTAAAAGCAGGATTAGAGCAAAAATCAGAACAGAGTATACGACAAGGTGTACAGGAGAAGCAAAATAACATTAGCAACAACAAGAGGAGGTGAGCATTATGAACAGTACATGTCCAACAATGCTGACAGTAAAAGAATGTGCCAATCGGTCAGGGCTTAGCTATGACTGCATCAGAAAACTGTGTCTGGAAAATAAGATTGTCTTTATCTATGCCGGTGCAAAGAGACTGGTCAATTGGGAAAAGTTCTGTGAGTATCTGAATGGGACTGCGAATAGAGCAGATGCGTAAAGATAAGGGCGCGGAAATCCATATGTATATTGGATTTTCGTGCCCTTTTTAAGTGAGATAAAATTATTATTTTTTATTAATTAAGAGATAAAATCACAATCAGATGAATAAACTACAATAAAAATGGATATATTATGATTGACATAAGAGATAAAATCACAATATAATGTAATTGGTAATACTTAATAGTGGAGAATGGAGATGGTGAAATGTTTATAGGATTCTCAGTGAGTAATTTTTTGTCATTTAAGACGACGCAGACAATGTCAATGATTGCATCTAAGGTGGCGAGACATAAGCAGCATATTTTAATGGGAAATGGGAAGAAAGTTTTAAAAACCGGATTGATTTATGGGGCAAATGCAGGAGGAAAGAGTAATTTTATTAAAGCCATCGATTTTTCAAGAGATATTATATTGGAAGGCCTTGAGCAGGTTGATTTGAATAAAAAATATTTTAGGATTGACACCAGCAATTATAAAGTGCCGGGGGTTTTTGAATATCGCTTGATGACTCAGTCAGGAAAGGAATATTCATATGGCATTGCTATATCCTATGCTGAAAAAGAGATTATTTCTGAGTGGCTAATACGTATAGAAAAGAATGGCTCAGAGACATTTGTTTTTAACAGAGATATTAATGAAGATGGAGAAAACATTACAGAGAGTGAGATAAAATATGAGAATCGTGAAGAGGCAATAAGATGGCAGGTTTATTTGGAGGACTTTGGTAAAAATATTTCTGACCCTTTAAAGAAAAAAACGATTCTAAGTGACATTGCAGAACGGAGCGGTAAACAGGTAGGGATTTTTAAAGAGATTCTGGATGTCTACAATTGGTTTCAAAGCATTATTATTTTATTTCCGACGAGCCAATATAGCGGACTGAATCAAATGGTAGAAAAGGAAAACGTCAGACAGTTCTTTTCAAAGATGATGCAATATTTTGATACCGGTATTATGTCTGTAGAATCAAAGCAGGGGCCAATGGATTTTGATAAAATTTTTGAAGGGATTCCGGCAGAATATGCTGAGAAATTAAAGATTAAAATATCAAACGATATAACAAATGAGTCTGTTTTGTGTAAAGTTAATAATCAAATTTATTCTTTGAAAAAGGATGATGATGGCAATATTATAACAACAAAGATGATGCAGAATCATGGTAATGGTCAGGATTTATTTGAATATGCAGATGAGTCTGATGGAACAAAGCGTTTATTTGACTTGATTCCTTTATTCTATGAGCATAATGGAAATAGGGTTATTTTTATTGATGAAATTGACAGAAGCCTTCATACAAACCTGACACGTCGCTTCTTAGAACTGTTTTATAAATTGACAGGGAGGGATAATAGTCAGTTAATTGCAACAACACATGATTCAAATTTGCTGGATTTGGATTTAATCAGACAGGATGAAATATGGTTTGTAGAGAGAGTTAAAGATCAAAGTTCCAGGATGTATTCTTTGAATCGATATAAAGAACGGTATGATAAACGCGTGGACAAGGAATATTTACTTGGCCGTTATGAAGCGGTTCCGGTATTTAATGAAGAATTTCTGGAGGCTATCAATGCTTAATAAATACAGATTAGTGTCCGATGCATACAAAAGAGAGGATGAAAGTGATAAGATTCTGCCGGAGAAAATAATCTTTTTATCTGTGGAGGGCAATGATACAGAAAAGGAATATTTTGATGGGGTATCGAGATGCCGGGAAAAAATAGGCATCAATGCAAGGATTGATGTGGAGGTTCTTGGAAGAAGTAAGAAAGATACAAATAGCGCGCCGCAGCAAGTGCTGGAATTGCTTGAAGAGTATATCAGACTTCGACAGCAAAATGAAGATGATATGCTTCGTGAAATATCAGAGGAATTTAAAGAGACATACTCAATCGAATTTATAGAACGATATCTGAAAGACCCAGGACAAATACCTAAAAAGCAAAGAAATATATTTACAACAGAGCTTAAAAAGATTGGATATGATATTGAGTACAGGAAATATCTGAGAAAATATAATAAAGATTGGGATGTTTTTGCGGTATTGATAGATCGGGATAAAGAAACACATTCTGAAACGAATATGTATGACTGCATTAAGCATTGCCGCGACAAGGAATATCGGTGCTATATTGCAAATCCATGTTTTGAATTCTGGCTATTAATGCATCTGGCAGATATCATGAATGAGTATGGAAATCAGCTGGATGATATCAAACAAAATATTAAAAAGTCGAATCATCATACATTTGTAAGTGAAAAAGTTTCTGAACTTGGTCATCATGGTAAACATGGCATTAAGTTTGAAGAAAATTATCTGCCTAATATTGATAAAGCCATTGAACAGGCAAAAATATTTGCTTCGGATGAAGAAGATTTGGTAGATAATATCGGCTGTAATTTATGGAAACTGATGGAAGAATTAAAGTCATATAAAAGATAAATGTTACATATTCAGGCAAGGTTTGAGCGTATTCTTTTGGCGACCATTTGGCGACCAAACTTACAAAATACTGGCACAATTTATAAAAAGATAGACAAAGCTAACTTTGAAAAAGCCAGTAAAATCAAGGGCTACAGCAATTTATAAAAAGATAAACAATGACTAAGTAGTGACTCGTAATGCGTAGGTCGCGGGTTCGATTCCCGCTGTTAGCTTCAAGCCGGAAACTCTGGAGAATTGAGGGTTTCCGGCTTTTTTTGCGTTTTG